>Ga0193955_1000929_pt1 | contig 14750 bp, 6 predicted proteins | sample BB_6_MG_FD_140343 | JGI IMG/M metagenome (GOLD analysis project Ga0193955, IMG submission 140343) | Microbial mat bacterial communities from the Broadkill River, Lewes, Delaware, United States - BB_6_MG | ecosystem: Environmental > Aquatic > Freshwater > River > Microbial mats | place: USA... | reverse complement strand
AACAAGTGAATTTTGGCAAGCCAATCGAAACATACTTTGAAACATTAAATACTTTTGAAAAGTCAACTCACACCATAGAATCAGGGTTGCGTTCGCTCAGAAAAAGTTATTTCCACGATTTATATTATCATCTAAATCCAGAAAAATACGACGAGCAATTTCTTTACATCCACGATAGGAAAAACAATTTAGGTGAGAATAAACAATTTCAAACACCAAAAATTGAAGGATATGATACTACTTGGAATATTCTGAGTTCATTTCAAGAAAAACATTGGTACAAATCAATTGATGAAGAACAGGACTTTAGGTACGAAGAATTAAGTGCGTTCATCCATCTATGCAAATCACTTGAAATAGAAGCAACGTTTATTGTTGCTCCATACAATGATCGTTTTATTCGGCAATATGACCCTTCTAGTATTTATGCCTATCCTAAAACAATGTCCAAAATAAAGGCGCTTTTGAACCAAGAAAAAGTCCCTTACATAGATGCCACTGATATTTCTACGATTAATGGAACATTTGACGACCATCAGCATCATTCCAGTTATGGTGCATATTTGATTTATCACAAGATTAAAAACTATCTGAATCATGAATAAAATACTAAACATATCGGTAAAGGTGTTCTTCATTTTAGCAATAGTTTACCTCTTTATGACATCAAAAACTGGTGACATTCAATATATCTACGCTAATTTCTAAATGATTCACAAAATCAATAATTAACTAGAATTTCATATTTTAGTTCCTATGAAGGTTTTTAGTCTACTACTATTACTGTTATTTATCGTTTTTAATTCGAATGGTCAGGTGAACGATCGTTTAGAATCTATACTTAAAAATGACTCGATAGAAATCCCGGCAAAAATCAGCCAAATTCAACAATTAATCAAAGCCGAAAAAGGATTGGTAAATGACACCGTAATGGTAGAATATTACCTCAAACTCTCTGGGTTAGCTCGCAAGGATCAAGATTTTGTTTCTGCCATTGATTATTGTGACACTTTATTAGATAACTATAAAAAACTTGGGTTCGATCGAACCATTAAAATTGAGGAGTTTAGAGCACGTGTTTATAAGGCATCAGGACAAACAGACTTAGCCGTTGCTGCCTACCTCTCTATACTATCAGATTATGAAGATAAAGGCAATTTTGAAGAAAGTTCGAGAGTAAACAATACAATAGGAATCATTTTCCTTAAAATGGGAGAATATGAGAGCGCCGAATATCATTTATTAGAAAGTGTTCATCACGCTCGCAAAGCAGGAAATAAAAGTATTGAAGCAAGCAGTTTAATGAGTCTTGGGAATAGAAATAAAAACGAAGGACGCTTTGAAGAAGCTGAATCATACTACAAGGAAAGTATAGCTCTGTGCGAAAAAGAAGGATTCAAAAGGCTTCTTGCCGGAAATTACAATAATATCGGAAGTCTATTTCGTATGCAAGGCAACAAGAAAAAGGCTTTATATTATTTCAATCTCGCTGTAAAAATGAATTTGGAATTAGGTAATGAACGATGGCTAAGTTATAATTACAATAACATAGGAAACCTGCACAACGACCAATCGCAGCATAAACAAGCCTTAGAATACTTCTTTAAAAGTAATGAGATTAAAAAACGTCTCAACGACCCCCGTGGAATGTACTCTACATACCTAAACATTGCCGCTACATATGATTCTATCGGAAATTATGAACAAGCGTATAACTACTACATTCGATATAGTGAGTTAAAAGACTCCTTAGAGGAAGTAGACAAGACCTTATTAAATAAAAAGTTAGCTGCCGAATTTCAAGCCGAAAAAAGAGAAGCGCAAATCATTCAATTGAACATGCAGGGGGAATTAGATCAAAAAGAGATTGAAGCTCGTGATGAACGCATTTCCTACCAAAACTTTTTGGGGTGGATGATGGGCTTTGGTATATTTTTAGTCATAGCGATAGCCGTTATAATATGGAGGTCCGCGCTCAATCGAAAAAAAGCGAACATTGAGTTAGTACAAAAAAATGAACAGATTGATGCACAACATGGAGAAATCATAGACAGTATAAACTACGCAAAACGGATTCAAAATTCAATTCTTCCAAGTCAAGAATACTTACAACAACACCTAGGAAACTATGGTCTCCTATACAAACCTAAAGACATTGTTTCAGGAGATTTTTATGTCTGTGATGCCACTTCGAACGGTTTATATTTTGGCGCTGTGGATTGCACAGGACATGGTGTTCCAGGGGCCATGGTGAGTCTTGTGGCTTCAGCGCATCTTGATAAGGCGCTTCACGAATTAAATTTAGTTGAACCTGATGCAATTCTAAACAATTTAAATGAAAAGATTCCAAGTGCTTTAAATGGTGGAGATTCAGAGTTGAATGATGGCTTCGACATTGCGTTATGCCGCCTCGATAAAACTAAGTCCACACTACAGTTTTCTGGTGCACACTTGAATTGTTGGGTGCTCAATTCGAAGGATTCTATTACTTCAAGAAAAAACGATGGAATTGTTTACGAGTATGAAAACTGTGCTATTCTTGAACTTAAAGGCCAACGAAGAGGAATTGGGATGTCTATGGACAATTTCAACTTTTCAAGCAATGAAGTTAAATTGGAAAAAGGAGACAAAATTTTAGTTTCTACAGATGGATATCAAGATCAGTTTGGTGGAGAAAAAAACAAAAAATTCAAGGTTAAAGAAATGCGTAATCTTATTTTGAAAAATGGTAATTCAACGCCTACTGATTTAGTTCAAAAACTAGACATAGCACTAACGCAGTGGCAAGGAGATTTTGACCAAGTAGACGACATTTGTATTGTGATTGTTGAAGTTTAATCCTTTTTACTTCCTATAATTATTTCAAACAAAAGCTTAAATGAATATTGCTCGGCGTAAGCGTCTACACCAGGTTCACCGATGAGTCCGTTTTGAACACTTGGTTTTGTATAATCAATAACATGATAGAATTTTCTTTTTGGGGTTAACGCATATTCTACCCCAACAGTATATCGCTTATTCTTTTTCGTAATGTTAACTAACCCAAGTGAAAAGTGATACAGATTCCATTTACTCGACTCAATACCGATTGTTTGAAATGTATAATATGGCCTTTCGTTATATAAAAAGTCTGTTCTAGCTCCCATGTAAATTTCCCAACGCTTTGCAATTTTAGCTTCCAAACCTATACCGAGATTTGTGCGTGCTTCTGTTTCTTCACCGTATGCCAAGAAATTTTGATTTCCAAAATATCGATAGGTCGTTGTATCTGCAATATATGTAGGGTAAACACTCGGTGATTGTTCTGGATCGAATAATTTATAGAATTTTCCTCCAAAAAATGTTTCATTCGTGAAGTGCAGCCAAGCCTTTTTACCAAGCCTCCAACTCACACCAATTGCCAATGATCCATTCTCTTTATGCGTTACCTTTTGATTTTCCGCTCTGTCGATAAACGTTACGTCTGTTCCGATTGATTCATCCATATTAATGATTGCATAATCACGATAAACATTTGCCCTTCCGAACATGTTAAATGATGGTGTCGTATAGGTCATTCCAAACTTGAAATTTTCAACACTCAGCGCGATAGAAGGTCTGAAAACCCCTTTCACATTCCAATAATTAAACGTCACATTTGTAGATACGGAGGACACATCCCCTGTAGAACCATCTTCAGGCAAAACCGATGTGGAATGCACGTTGGAATATTTAACATCGCGGTAAATTCCATAATGTGCCAATCCAATCGAAAATCCTTTCGAAACTTGATAGGACAATCCAAAACCTGCCCAATATTCATTCAGTTGATGATGCAAGTTGTAAGACGCAACAAAAACCTCTTTTCCCGCTGTAGAGGAAAGAATGTCATAATTGTCTTGATGCAAATAGTCAAATTTACTCGTGAAATTTCTTCGTGTAATCACTGCATAGCCTAATCGTAATTTAGGTTTCTTTTTAAAATCGAGTATCCCTGCAATTAAATTAGGCATTGTGCTTAATTGCGTGGATTTTAGATCTAATCCATCACCCAAAAAATTCTTCATTTTTAGATTGCTAATTCGATAAGCATTGACTGATATAGAAAGTGATGGATCTTCCACAAAAGTCATTGCTGCAGCATTATAATACGCAGTCGCATTATCACCTAACCCCGCTGTTGCCGCACCACCTAAAAGTGATGCGCGAGCACCAAAATGTTCAGACCAATGATGATAATCTTGAGCCGAAACATGAAAGACTAGTAAAAGGAATATTACGCTTATTTTTAGTTTCATAGTAGTGTAATTGGTTGGCAATATATGAAATTTGATTTTGATATAAATAACAAGAGCGAGCCAGTAAAACTGACCCGCTCATACACCTATTGGATTAGGTTAGTGGTAGGTTAGGTTGATTATAATCCAATAACGTGCTTTACTTCTATTTCCGTCACTTTTCGTTCCTTGCCTTGTTTATTCAAGTAAGTGCGGTTCACAAGTCGACCATGAATGGCAAGTTGTCTACCCTTTTCACCGTATTCTTCAATGAACTGTGCAATATTTCCCCAAGCAAATACCCGATGCCATTCTGGCTTTTTCTTGGTATTATCCGGATATCTATCTGTTGCAAGCGTAAATCTTGCTACTTTTCCTCCATTATCAAAATTGGTAATTTGAGCATTCGCTCCCATGTTGCCAACTAATGTGACGTGGTTTTTAAGAATCTGCATATCGTAGATTTTTTTAAAGGATTATTAAATCGTTGACTTCAACTTCTGAGATAAACTGCTTTGCATTGTTGCGCTGGAAAAAACGTGTTGTTAATTTACCTTCAACGGCAACTTCCAATCCTACACTGCCTAGTTCTTCTAGAACTTGTACCCATCTTCCCCATGCCGAAATACGATGCCAATGACTTTTCTTTTTCGTGTTTCCATCCTCATCGAGATATGTTTCTCTCGTTGACATTGTAAACTGTGCGACTTTTCTTCCTGTAGGCAATTCATAAAAACGTGGTGCTGAAACAACTTTGCCGATTAAATTAACGTGATTCATTTTAATGTGTTTTGTAGTGAAAAAAATGGAGCCGACCGGGCCGGCTCCGTGGTTAGGTTGATTGGTATTATGCATGTTCTGGTTTCGGCGATAAAATCAAGAACTCACTCACCTCAATCGAAGTCGAATAGCGTTTTTCACCCTCCTTCGTTTCGTACTGGCTGTTTACAAGTTTCCCTTCAGCAATAATTTCTTGACCCTTTGTCAAAACCTTCGCCGCAGATTCCGCCTGCTTCCCCCAAATCGTTAGGTTGTGCCATTGCGTTTTCTCTTGCCACTCACCTTCTTTGTTTTTGTAACTCTCGTTGGTTGCGATCGAAAAACGGGTAAGCGTTCTTCCCGATTCGAATGTTACTACTTCTGGTGCTGCTCCTAAGCGTCCAATTAAACTAACTTTGTTTCTTAATCCGTTCATGTGTTTTGTTTTTGAACATTAATAATTTTATCGTCTAACTCAGTACTTTACCGACATCGACAGGACAAAGGTGTGACAACATCAAAATCACATCCGGTTATTTGTCGTTTTCTGTCGAATATCTTTCGTTTGTAAACACTTATTATCGGTTTATATTCTGTTTTTCAGTACATTAGATTAATCGTGTCAGATACAGAAGTAAATGATATTAACCACAATAGATAATGATACAATTGAATTCTAATTGTTTTATCTCGTAACTTTCTACCTTTTTGTTGATCAATTTTCATTGTTTAATTGAAACGATAAATAGATTTTTTATCATAACACTAAAGTGGTAAATCTTACCATAGGTTCCCTTTGGTAAATCATTTGGACACGTATTTATACGCTACTTAAACGCGTGTTTGTACGTGTGTTTTTTTTACGATTATGAGTACATACACGTATATGAAGCATGAATATTATTTCTAAACTTTGCGTTCGATTTCATCTAACTTAATTAGAAGGTGAAAATCCCAAGAAACTCTATTCAAATGAAACATTTAATCAATTTTTTATCAATCCTATTAATCGGATTTAACAGTTTTACAACTTCTTCGCAAATAATTGGAGGGCGTGCAAATGACGAGATGACACCAAGAACTTCAACACGTACAGAATTATCAGGTGGGGGATTTGTTGGAGACGTCAATGTAATGACTGGAGAGTACAATACGAGTATTCCTTTAGGCTCTGTCACTACCCCGTCAGGAATTGGGTATAATTTAGAACTCAACAATTCTTCTTCATTTAGTTTTAGTATGACGCAACCAATGTCTTCTGGGATTCCGTATGGAGAGGGCTGGAGTCCGAATATCCCAACTATTTCAATTTCTACAGATGATTTTCATAAATATAGTTGCGGAGTTTTAAATAACGACGGACAGGGAGAAATTGCTCCTCATATTTCGACATTAAACTTCAATGAAACAACAGATGAGTTCAGTGGGACTGATGAAGGTGATTTATATTGGTTCGCTCCAATAGTCAATGTGCCCGGTGTAGGTTCTGGTAGAGCCGTATTCAAGTATGTTGACGTACAGGATGACAATTGTGTAGTTTTTGCGATGAATAAATTTGAATCCCCAATTGAAGTTCGATTTTACGGAACAAACTGGGTAATAATTGCTGCAAATGGTGATCGTTATGAATTTGGAACCCATTTGGCAAATTACAAATCACCATCTAATCAGAGGGTTCTATTTTATAATCAAAGTAGCACATCCGCGAGTGCACAAGGTAATGTAATTGCCAATGGGGATTATGGTGGATTACACAATAATGTTCTTAACGTAATTGAGCCCAAAACTTCATATAGCGTATTTTATTGTGATAGAATTTTTAATCCTTTAAACCCAGGGCAGGGCGTTCGATTTGTTTATAAAAAATTCGGTAAATTCAATTACTTTAAAGAGTTTGACCAGGATCGTTATCAACAAGTAAGACAAAATGTTTTATTCCAATCAACCAATACAGCCTATGATGCATATTCCGATATTTTGTTAGAGGAACTCTATTCCTATGTTCTCGATTCAAGATTTGAAATCTTAGAATTAGATTATGAAACACTATTTCAAGATGCTTACGGGTCAACTGTGATTGATAATGATATTCATCTTGATTATAATCAGTCAAATGTATTTCGTAAAGACGAGCTATACAGTTATACAACTGTCCAATTATGGGACAGAAATATCGTTAATAATACTTCCTCTGAATACTCAGAGGATAATTTTTGGAAATGGAAAAGATACAAACACCTAGCAGCTCACGATCCTACAGGGCTTTCAGGAACTGTAAACCCTACAAACCCTTACATTAATAGTAATATTGGTAGTTATCATACCGAGGCAGGTAACACAGGTCAACTTGACTTTGACCATGGTTTTCTAGAGAGCCCAAGAATATTGGGAGCAAATCAACCAATTTACCCTGGTGATATTTATGAAATAAAGACTCAAGTAAGGCGTGATAACAGCTCGAGTTTGACTAGAGGTAACGGTACTATTGACATTGCTATAAGAACAGGTATAAATTCAACATTTAATGAAAATACGACGAATTTACAATCTGTAAACGAATATAACTCACAAAAGAAGATTGAAGTTTTTTCGACTCACAACTCGGCCGTTAAGTGGCAAATGGGACAAGGTCAATCCATAATCGAAACTTCAAATCTATTTACTATGCCAAATGTCGCAAGTACAAGAAATGGATTTAATATACAGGTAGGACCAGGAAATTCAGATATTGATTTTAGCGCTAATCCAATAGCTACTCCAGGGTTGATTACTAATACAGGTCTTTTTAATGTTTTAGAAGCATATCCATCAGAAAATAATAATGGCCGATTAATAAAGTCAACTGCTCAAATTCCACATAACTTTGGAACTGGCCACCCATGGTCAATGATGATACCTGTCTCTGATCAAATGGCTTATCCTAATGGTAATATATTAGGTCCGATTGACCCTCAAGATCTTTACAGAGGATGGTGGGCTACTAACGCTGATCAATCACAATATCAAATAGAAAACTTACCGACAAAATTTGACGCCTCTGTCCACTTAGACCGAGTTGAGCTTATTCGTTATGCAAAAAATCCTTACATGCTTCAAGCTGTTCGTTTTTATAGAATTAATGGTGAAGACGCTCAAGGTACAGAACTGACTCAGAATGATGGTAAAATTACTGTTAATATAAAAAGGCTTGAATATAAAAAGGAATCAAGTGTTATCTTAAGAAACCTTGATTATGGGCAAGGTGATCAATTAATTTACGAGCCATATGTTAGAAGTATCCTATTATTAAGTATGGTAAAAGAAGTCCCTTTAGACCTTTTTAGTTCATTTAACAACGATCCAAACATCATTAATAACCCTGCACTCACTGACACATCTAAAGTTCTTACAACTTATCTTGGATACAGAAAATACCTTGATAATGATGGATTAAATTTCGGCGTTACATACGACATCAATAGACCTTATCAGGGTATAGATGTTTTCTTATTGCACTCATATGTAGGTCATCTTGGGGGGATTACTAAAATTGATTATTATCCTTTAGAAGCTGGTTCTCCCTCAAGGTATAAGGACAATTACATGTTTAGCTCATGTGCTAATTACATTTATAGCTCGCCACTTGAAGATGAATATTTGTTTGGGAAAGACGCATTCAACAGAGATCAGTCTTATACAGTACACCCTGCTGTGCATTATATGTCAAAAAATGATGAAGATGATGTTCTTTTAAACAGCAATGTTCTAAATCCGAATTGGAATATTGCATTAAAAACTTGGGAGTATGTATATGATTTAAGTAAAATTATTTATAATCCACAGCATATTAACCTACCACAAGAACATTTTAGACAACATTATTTAAACCGATATGAAAGCGCGTTCGGGAAAACTACTGTTAAGAGTCCATTTTTATCGACAGGTGAAAGAAACTATGTTGAGTATGAATATTGGGGGGCTAATGACGTCACGCCTACAATGGAGGAATACTTATATTATGGTAAACTTAAATCACAGAAGAATTATACGGATGACGGAGTGAATCCTCCTATACTGCAAGATGAAAAAATTATTGAATATGGTAATACCTTAGCCTTCATAAATGGGTTTGAGAGGCCAAATTACATGAGAGAACAACTCGCATATGACGATCAAGTAGCAAGAACATATGAGTATGAAGATATTTACTTGAATGATGAACTTGAGGTTGTCGATTATAACAATGTCTTACTTACTGGGGACGCTGCTAAAAAATATGTTGCTCCCGCATATATTACTGGGTCGTATACAGATAGAGAAATGCCGAAAATGCTTGAGTTCTATTTCTATGATGACATTGTAAACTCTGCATCAAACCCAGTGTTCATGCTGAACTCTTATTTTATCAAGAAAAAAAGTGAGATAAGTAAGGTATATGACAACTCCGCTTATAAACAAAGTGAGACAATTACCACTACTGGTCCAGCAACCCCAATTTTAGATAAGTATGAAAATGCTTATGGTGATGGTATCATTAACCCTATACCTAATGATGGAGAGGATTTCATAGAAAAGGTTGCCCTTTATAACCCAAGAACGGATTCAAGTGTTATTGAATTAGTAGAACTTTCTCCATTATCAGATAGCGTTTTAATAGATTTAGTTAATTCATCTACTCTAAAAAATTATGAGATTTCAAGTGTTTTATTTGTTCAAAATGGTTTATCAAATTTAGTATGGAAAGAAATCATCGATAATATTCATATTTTCACTCAACAGGATATCTATTCTTTAATCAGCGCACAACCATACTATTCAGATACTACACATTTGTATCTAGTTGAAAGTAGAAACCCGAGGTTTGATCCAGAAATTTTAACAAAAATATTTTTGAAAAATGACTATATCACAAACAGTGTCTTAACTGCAATGATTAATTCTGAGGATATTTTTCCTGGAACCTCTTTTGCTGATATCGTTCAAGAGCAATCGCAACTTGAAATTGAATTAATTGATGACATTATAAATTCAAGTCAATTAAAAGAAAATCAACTTTATGAGACTCTCAAAAATCAATCGCTTAGTGATGCTCAATATCTAGGAATTCTTTCTAGGGTAGAAATGGAAGAAAATGAGTTAGTTAATTTATTAGTTGAAGCCGTTAGCTTTCCTTCAGAATCTGTTATTATAGAAATAATAAATAGAGAACCATCGCTTCAGCTATCGTCAATAGAACAAGTTTTACAGGCTTCAAATAGGTCAATATCAACAAATGTAAGAAATGAACTTATAGCTGTATATGGAAGAGCTGGCGGGAGAGTGAAAGTGCCACCAACTTCACAGAACAGCTTAGATATCTACTGTTCAAACCCAATTTTAGAAGGACGTGATTTCATTTCTACAAAAACAGAATACGAATATTTCGAAGCTGATTATCGTGGAATGGCACAAGATAAAGGTCATGAGATTCTATTTGGTTTCCGTTCTGATTTTGAAAGTGAGAGTAAACTGCCATTTAACTTAAATGACCTTCCGGTTAACTTTGGAGGTGACAATCAAACTATTTCAGAGTTGCGCCTCAAGCATGAACCTTCATGGCAAGTGTTTTCGGTAACAACAAGCAGTGATCAGCATCCAGATGCGTATTCTCGTGAAGAATATTTTTATTTGTATGATTTAAGAAATAGATATGAAAGACACTGGTATAACATTAATTTTGATGATCAAGGCACAATATCCGTTGCTCCAGTTAACTTAGGGCCTGGGCTAATCGATACGTTCATTGTAAATCCAGCATGGGGAACCTATTATTATAATAATGGCGTTCCGATACTACCACAAATGGATGGTATGGAGCGCACTCGAAAATATGGAAATCGAGTATTGGCATTTCAAAAAACAACAATTTCAAAAAACACGCGAGATCAAAAGCCACTAAAAAGTTCAGAGTATTATAGATACGATAAGCGATGGACATTTGATGATGTAAATACCGAAACTAACGTTATCACCATTGATGGAGACCCATGTCCAACACCTCCTCCAAATGATCCTTGTGAAAATTTAGAGGATTGCTCTGATTGTTTTAGCATTTTTTACAAACCTCATTTCAATTTGGAGGAAATTGTACCAGCCTTCTTTTGCGCATGGGAAATTCCTGGGGAGGGTTTCTATGCTTGTCCAGATTATCATGATGTTTTAGAACTCTATCCAGATGCAATATTTTTAGGATGTAACAATGGAGTTGTATTTGAGGAGCCAAATAAAGCACTTACTATTGGGTCATTTTTATCCAATACGCTCCAATTAAGAGATGTTGTGGTACAAGTTGATACCGTTGATCATTCATCAAACCAAATGTTCGACTTAGTCAAAATGGATGATAATAATAATTATGTGGCTGAGTTTATTCTTAACCCACCAAGTGTTCAAGACGAATATGGTTTTGAAAGCAAATATGAAATGATTTATCCTTTCGACAATTTAAAGGTTCGGAAGATTTTGGAAAGAAATAGATACTATCAAACTGAACTTGAAGAAAATCAAATTGGATTGCAAACAAAATATTATTTCAACGAGTCACAGAGAAATCAAAATGTATTTAATTTGTGTCCAAGTGATAACTATTCTTCAGTAACCAATATTGATATTGGGTTACCAACTAGAATATGTGTAGGTTTCAATAAGCAAGACTCAATATCAACTGTTTATGCTTATAATGATCAAGGGTTAATCTCTGGAGTAGTTGAAGCATCGGGTAAGAAGATGAATTATACATATGATAACTATAACAGGCTTATCAAAGTTCTAGAAAACGGAACCAGAGAGTTATCTACATTTGAATATCACAATTGGAATCATGATCCTAGTTTGGATTTCATGGAAAGAACAAATCTTAATTATGTTCAGACAAGACTCAACAATGATGTTGATCCAGTTAGTAATACAGTCACAGATAATTATGAGACACGTAAAGCTTTCATTGACCCAATTGGCAGAAACCAAAGTGTAGTTTCAGCTTATGAAAAAGATGGTTTCTTAAATCAGATTCATTCAGGATCTGTTACATATGATAATTGGGGTAGAACGCTTAAATCCTACAAGAGCTTTTCGAATACAGACCCTCAAATTAAGGCTGAAAATGATTTTAATCAAGCTTTTGCCGAAACTATTTATGAAAACGATGGAAAAGGCAGAGCATTAAGATCTTCGAACTATGGAGTCAATGTACAAGACCAACATGTCGTGAAAACAAGTTATTTAATTACAAATGATGTCTACACGGCATGTGAGTTAGATATCACACAAACAGAGTTACAGCTTTTAATGGGAATCAACTCAACAAGTGGATATCGATTCATGAGAACAGAGGTTATTGATCAGGATGATAAACGATCAGTTTCATATTCAAACGCTTTAGGTCAAAAGATCGCGACACTGAAATACAATGGTAATCAAGAAAAATTAGTGACATTGTTTGCCTATGATAGCTATGGTAATTTGAACCTGGTTATTAACCCATTGAAACAAAAGTCAAACTATGACTACAACATTCTAGGACAATTAATCAAGGAAACTACCGTAGATGCTGGAGAGAAAAAATACATGTATAATAAACAAGGTTTGGTTTCTGTTTCTTTAGATCAGCAAGGAGCTCAAGATGAGACATTACCTTTTTATCGAGTTTACAAATACGATGATTTTGGAAGATTGATTTCTACAGGTAGAAAAGATGCTGATTTCAGCTATAATTTCTCTGATCAATATGGCCCATTGCACTATGAAACAACGCTTGTTTCTGATCCTAGTGATCCAAATGTTGCCATTAATTATGATAATTCTCAAAACGCCGAATACTTTGATTATATATTCACGAACGCATCAACTCAAGATTGGCTAGCGAGCTACTATGTTTATGATAATTCGGTAAATAACACAAGTTTATATTCAAGAGTATTGTTTACGGATGTTGATCAAAACTTTGATGTCGATTTTAAAGAAAAGGAATTTCTCTATGGAACCGATGTAAATCAAAATCCAATTGCTCATGTAGGTAAACTGGTTCAAACAAAGAGTTATAACAATAACGGAATTGAAATTCAATCAGAGACTTTTACATACGATGCTGAAGATAATATCTTAAAACAAGTTATCGATTTCAATTCATATTTATTGAATTCTGCAACTGGAGCTATAACTTCAATTATTGAATATCCGTCTTATAATTACCGCAACTCGTTACTTGAAGAAAAAGTGGATGTTAATGGAGATTTAACATGGGATTACCACTGCTTTATGACATATGATAAGCTAAATCGACTAATAGCAATTCATGCAGCTGCAGGAGAAGTTTCAAGTAAGAATGATGCAACACTATTAGTAACTTATGAACATGATGATGCAAATGGTTTAATTACAAAGAAAGAGCACCATCTAGATATTACCAATATGAATGAGCTTGTAGCTCAAATTGAGTATAAATATGATATTAGAGATCGTCTTACTAATATGAAGGCTGGAAATTTAAATCAAACGGGGAGTCCTATGGTTAATTATGATTTAAAGTACGACGCTTACGCTCCTTATTACATAGATGGAATAACGCAAACAGTAGATTTTAGTCAAAACTATAATGGTAATATTAATGGAACTGTTATGAGTTACAATTTTAATAGCAATGAAATTGCTAATAATGTTGATAATTTTGATAAGCCTACGTTATACGGGTATACTTACGATAAAGTGAACCGTTTAGTAAAAGCCGATGCAACTGTTGGCGATTATTTACTACAAACAGGGACAAGTCAAGAAATATTAAACAGCTATAGAATAGGTGATCTAGCCGTGCAATATGATAAAATTGGGAATATTAAAAGTTTACTTAGAACTATTAGAGGAAATGGTGTAGAATATACAGAAGATCAAGACTTCGACTACAATTATGTGGGCGGTAACAATAGGCTAGAATCTGTTTCAAATATAAATAACTCACAGTCTAGAGTTTATACTTATGATGCATCCGGAAACCTTTTAACAGATGATTACAGACAAATCACAGGAACTGAATATGGCCGAAATGCTTATGCCTTTAAACTAATAAAAGAGGAAGCAAATTCCACTTCTGCCATAGATTACCTATATTCGGTAAATGATTTAAGAATCTTTAAAAGGGATTATCAAGTGAATGAGTCGGGCCAGAACGTTTTAAATGAAGATTATTATATAATTGATGCAATGGGAAAAACCGTTGCAATTAGAAGTTCTGCTGATGGAAATGTGAAATGGAACTATTTTGTAAATGCTGCTGAAAGAGAATGCAGATTAACTCCAACCACAGAACAAACACCTGGAGTTAATAATGTTTCAACTCCTAATAATATCAATTTTGATAAAGAACAAGCAACATTCTATATCTACGATCATCTAGGAAATACTCGTGTAACGTATACTCCTGAAGGGTCATTTGGTCAGAATGTAGTAGTTTTTAACGAAGCATTTAATTCAACTACATCTGGTTTTATAGCTTCTCCTGAAGCGGACGTTTCCGTTTCAAATGGTGTTGCTTTAGTCGAAACAATTGCAGGACAACAATCGTATTTCGTACATCGCACATTACCTTTTACATTTACCCCTGGGCAAGAATATAGGTTAGCACTAGACATAGATAATATTAATATTCCGCACAATTTGACCTTAACTTTAAATGGAATACAAATATCCCATCCATTAAGCAACGGTGCGAATGAAATTGAGTTT
>Ga0193955_1000928_pt1 | contig 14753 bp, 14 predicted proteins | sample BB_6_MG_FD_140343 | JGI IMG/M metagenome (GOLD analysis project Ga0193955, IMG submission 140343) | Microbial mat bacterial communities from the Broadkill River, Lewes, Delaware, United States - BB_6_MG | ecosystem: Environmental > Aquatic > Freshwater > River > Microbial mats | place: USA... | reverse complement strand
TCTTCAATCAATGCCTTGCCTACATGGATGTAGGTACTTAGGTTATGTTTGGAACGTATAACCTGTGCCTCTAAGCCTTTTAATTCTCGCTGAGTGGGAAAGAACTTAATCAACTTGGTATAACTCTAGGCTCTAACATTTTAACAATAGCATCAATATGATCATCTCGATCGTTTAACGCTGGAATATAATGATACTCTTGACCACCTGCCTGCATAAATACCTCGCGGTTTTCATGCTCAAGCTCTTCGAGTGTTTCTAAACAATCAGCACTAAATGCAGGGCTCATAATAGCAATATGTTTATGCCCTGCTTTAGCCAAGCTTGCTAAGGTTTCATCAGTATAAGGTTTTAACCATTCTGCTTTACCAAAACGAGATTGGAAGGTCATCACAAAAACTTCATCTGTTAAGCTTAATTTTGTAGTTGTAACACTCTGCTCTGCTCTTGCTAATAATTCTTGCTTGAGTAAGTTAGTCGTTACTTGACAAAAGTCATAGTAAGGATCACCCCACTGATAAAATAATTCAGGCATACCATGATAAGAAAGGACGAGTTTGTCTGGTTTACCTTGCTTTTGAATATGTTCTTCTACAGTATTCGCAAGCGCATTGATGTATCCTTTATTATTATGATAGCTATTAATAAAACTTAAACTAGGCACATAACGCCATTTTTTAAGTTCTTTACTCACCGCATCGAACGTTGAAGCTGTTGTTGGACCAGCATATTGAGGATATAACGGTAACACAACAATGTTATCAACACCTTGCTGTTGAAATTTTTGTAATACACTCGCGATAGAGGGCTCTCCATAACGCATGGCAAGGTCAACGATAACATCTGAACCATACTTTTCTTGTAGTTGTGCCGACACTTTTTGTTGTTGATCTTTGCTAATAACCAATAAAGGCGCACCTTGATCTATCCATATTGATTGATAAAGTTTCGCTGACTTTTTCGGACGAACAACTAAAATAATACCGTACAAAATGCTCAACCAAATAAGGCGCGGTATTTCAACAACCCTGGGATCAGATAAAAACTCACGTAAATACTTACGTACTGCACCAGTAGTCGGTGCAGCAGGAGAACCAAGATTAGTTAATAAAACACCTGTTTTAGCCACAGGCTTTTTATTTGTTTGGCTTCCCTCATGTTTGTTATTTCTAGCGGTAAATCGTGATTTCATCTTTATTTTTCTTCTTCAACAAGACTATCAATCACTAAATTAATCGTCTCTGTACTATCTACAGAGATGTGACTAGCTTCAGCCTTGTAGTCCCCAGGCTTAATACCAGCACCACCAAGTTTAGAGACAATAGCAAAAATATTAACTTCGCTAACACTACTCAAGTTACTTTGTGCTGACATAGCATTGCCGTTACTTAAGGTAACCGTTTTAGGTAAATCGCTGGCCATTACTTTCAATGCGGCAAGTGGCATTCGCTGTCCATCCGTTGGAATAGCATAAACAAAAACAACTTTGTCTTCACCCTGCGCAAGTTTAGCTGCAATCTCGTCAGATAAAGTTACATTAACGGTAAGCTGCGGTCCTTCAATAGCAGATGAGGATGATTTTTCTATTGAAGGCATACCAAGACGTCTTTCTGCTTCAGTGACCGCTTCTTTTAATGCTGCAATATTGACACCTTGCTTATTAGCATCTATCACTCGTTGCCAATATTCAATAGCTTGGGCATAATTTTGTCCCATAAAATTATGCATACCTAATAAAATATTAGTTGAAGGGTCGTTAATATCTAAGGCAAACGCTCTATCGATTAAAGATTGCACTTGTTCATCTATTTGCTGGTTATTTCTATAATAACTTGCCTGAGCAATAGCACCAAGTATATCTGCATGCTCTCCTTCTATTCGGATAACTTGTTCATATGCTGTAATAGCAAAATCAAATTCACCAGCACCTACAAAGGTTTGTCCCAAGTTATACCAAGCTTCACTGTCATCTGGTTTTTCTTCTAAATGTTGCTGTAAATTTTTGATATACGCTAACATTTGTTCTTGTTGCTGTTGTTCTGCTTGCTCTGTTGACTGAGCAGTTTGTTGATTAGCCGTTGGTGTCGTCATTAAAGCTTCCAACGTTCCTTGTTTCATATAGACAACCACAGTAAACACTACAATAAAAAGCGATAAACCTATTGGCCAAAATACACTAAATTGCTTACTTTCCACTGGAATATCTGATTTCTTCTCTGCTGCAGCAATATCTTGCAGTAAACTATTATCTAGTTCAGCTAACAAATATTGATAATTTTCTTCATCTATCGCACCATCACTAAAATCTTTTTCAATTTCAGCTTTGTGTTCTTTATACAACTGCACATTAGTATCATCACGCAACGTGTGATTTATTATTTCATTGTCTTTTTCTTCCTTTGTATTTTTAAAGAAAGGTAACCAAACAACAAACAAAAATAAGACAATAAAGCCAAGGGTTATTAATACTATTTCCATAACAGTTACTTCTCTTTATTTTCTTTAGTTATATTCAAATTGTTTGTATTGATATTAGATGTATCTAATTGCTCTGGTTGTAATAGTTGTTTTAACTTTTCTTGTTGTTGGCTGTCCAGTGCTATATTTTCTTTCGTTGCTGGTTTTTTTCTTAATATCACTATTACGACAAGCACACCTATTAAGATCAATAATACGGGACCAAACCATAAAATATAAGTTACGCTTGATACACGAGGGCGGTATAGTACAAACTCCCCATATCGCCCTACCATTAAATCAATAATTTCTGCGTCTGATCTACCTTCAATCAATAAATTATAAAGATCCAACCGCAAAGCAGAGGCTACAGTAGAGTTTGAATCAGCTAAATTTTGATTTTGACATTTAGGGCAACGTAATTCTTTACTTAATGCTTGAAAACGAACCTTAGTTACTTCATCTTGAAATTCAAAAGTTTCTACAGGGCTTGCTTTAACAATATTTATAACAATAAAATTCGCTATTATTAAAAAACAAATTCCTAAAATTCTTGTTAACATCACTATTTACCTTGCTGCTTTTCGGTTATTAATTGTTTAATGAGCGGTTCAAACTCTTTACGCCACACACGAACATCAATAGCACCAGCAAATCGTTTGCGGATAATGCCATGATGATCAATAACAAAGGTTTCTGGTGCGCCAAAAACACCTAATTTAACACCAAGCAATCCTTCTTCATCAAAAATAGAGAATAAATAGGGATCTTTATAATCCGTTAACCATTTTTGTGCAGGTAATCTTTCATCTTTATAATTAACACCATAAAGCTTCACTTTAGGGTTATTAGAGAGTTCAAGTAAATAGGGATGTTCATACTTACACGTAGGACACCAAGTAGCCCAAACGTTCAAGAGCACAATATCGCCTGCCACATCAGCTTTAGATACTATTTTATTAGGATCATTAACAATAGATAATGAAAAATCAGGCATTGGATTACCAACTAAAGCTGACGGCATCTCGTTGGGGTTTAACGATAGGCCTCGATAAAGCACCACACCCAGAGCAATAACTAATACTAAAGGTAAAAATCGAATGATCTTATTCATTTAAGCATGCTCCGTTACAACTTGATTACTGTTAGCTAATTTTTTCGTTACTTCACTTTCACGGCTTACTTTAGCTTTTTTTCCACGGTAACGTTTATCCATCATGGCTAAAATACCACCAAAAGCCATAAAGAGAGAACCTAACCAAATCCAACGTACAAAAGGCTTATAATGCACACGAATTGCCCATGCTCCCCCGTCAAGAGGATCACCTAACGCCACATAAATATCTCTAAATAAACCACCGTCAATACCTGCTTCAGTCATTCCCATTGATTGCACACGATAAGCACGACGTTCAGGTTTTAATAAAGCAACAAAATCATCGTTTTTATACACATTAATTTGGCCTTGTTCGGCACTATAGTTAGGCCCTTCCACCTGTTTAATTCCATTAAACTCAATTTGATAACCTGATATTTCAACTTTTTCATGTAATGCCATTCTTACATTGGTTTCACTTTCATAACTAGAAACCAAGGTTACACCAATAATAGTAACGGCTATACCAGCATGTGCAACTGTCATACCCCATTGGCTTAAACTTAATGCTGACCTGAGTTTGTACTGATTTAATAAATCTTTAACCACCACAAGGAAAACCCATAAAGCTAAGGTCATTCCCATTGCAACTAATGCATTAAACTCACCGCCATAAACGATAGGAAATAACATACCTAACACAATACTAATAATAGAAGGTTTAATCAGCTGCTTACGCAATTCTCCTTTTTTCGCTTTTTTCCAGCGAATCAGTGGCCCAATTCCCATAATAATAAATAAAAAGCTCATAATAGGGACAAATACCGCATTAAAATATGGAGGACCAACAGAGATCTTTCCATAACCTAATGCATCAACTAAAAGCGGATACAAAGTTCCTAACAGTACTGTTGTTGCAGCAATAACTAAAATAATATTACATAACAGTAATGCTGTTTCACGGGAATACAGTGCAAAGCGACTAAAACTGGCAACATTGCTTGCTCTGAAGGCATACAAAGTCAGAGAGCCACCCACGGTAATTGCTAATAAAACGAGTATGAAAACACCGCGCGACGGATCTGCCGCAAAAGAGTGTACTGAAGTAATAACACCAGAGCGTACTAAAAAAGTGCCTAACAAGCTTAAACTAAAAGCAAAAATAGCCAGTAACACCGTCCAATTTCTAAACGTGCCTCGTTTCTCTGTCACCGCTAAAGAGTGAATTAACGCAGTACCTACTAACCATGGCATAAAGGAAGCATTCTCAACGGGATCCCAAAACCACCAACCGCCCCAGCCAAGTTCATAATAAGCCCACCAACTACCCAGTGATATTCCAAGGGTTAAACATATCCAAGCGCCCACAGTCCAAGGACGAGACCAACGAGCCCAAGCCGCATCCATTTTACCAGACATTAGTGCTGCGACAGCAAAGGCAAAGGCAACAGCAAAACCTACATAACCTAAATACAATAACGGCGGGTGAACAATTAAACCGACATCTTGCAAAAGCGGATTTAAATCACGCCCTTCCATAGGAATATTTGGCCAAAGGCGTTCAAAAGGGTTTGAAGTAAGTAAAGTAAAAGCAATAAAACCTAACGCAACCATACCCATGATAGCAAGCACGCGAGCGATGAACTCTTGTTCTATATTTTTTGAAAAAGTGGCTACGGCCATTGTCCACGCAGTTAATGAAAAAACCCAAAGTAATAAAGACCCTTCATGTCCGCCCCACACAGCACTTATCTTAAAGTAATAAGGCAAATGCGTATTCGAATGGCTCGCAATATATTTTATAGAAAAATCATCGACAACAAAGCTATACGCTAAAATCACGATACTAATTGCGGTAAAAATAAATAGACCAAAGGTCAGCGGTTTTGCATAATTAATGAGTTTATGTTGAGCAGTATGTACTCCAATCATAGGAATAACACTCAAACATAAAGCAAAGGCAAAGGCGATAACCAAAGCGAGATGACCTAGTTCTGGTATTAAACTAGGAATCAACTCAGGCAAAAGTTGGGGGTTCATTCATTTCTCCGTATACGCTTTTATAGATAATATAAATAGTCAATTTAAAAATGCTGCCAGAACAGTTGCGCAATTCTAGCACACTTTTTTTGTTAAACAGGCTAAATGCATTAATCAACTAAGCATGATAATTGTTTCTTAATGTTACAAATTCCCATATAACAAATTTGCTAAAACTTATGCTTGCTATGGTATGATATTGCACAGAGATATAATACGATCCAAATCAAAAATTCACTGACAAACATCAGTTAGACTTTGCATATAATGTATAGGTCATCAAAAAAATAGAGAAGTATCGACTTTGCCAACAAATCAAACCATAAGCGAACCTTGCCCTTTACTCAGCGCATCAAGCTTGACTTGTATACGTGAAGATCGCTTGCTGTTTGATCAATTAGATATAGAAATATATGCTGGTGATATAGTTCAGGTTGAAGGACCTAATGGTTCAGGAAAAACAAGTTTACTGCGAATTCTCGCTGGCTTATCCCAGCCTTTTGAGGGCGAGGTTTTATTCAATAACCAATTAATTAGTCAATTCCGAGAAGAATTTCATCAACAGTTACTTTACCTTGGCCATTTACCAGGCGTAAAAGGTGAAATGAATGCTCAAGAAAATTTAACCTTCAATCTTGCATTACAAGGGTTAACAACGAGTGAAAGCAATATAAAGCAAACCTTAGCAGCAGTTAATTTAAGTGGCTTTGAAGATAGTTTGGCATCGCACCTTAGTGCAGGACAACATAGACGAATATCATTAGCTCGTTTATATAAATCAACTGCGCGTATCTGGATTTTAGATGAACCATTCACCGCGATAGACAAGCAAGGTGTGCATGACTTAGAACAGCTATTTAAAACACACATAAACCAAGGTGGTTGTATTATTTTAACTACCCACCAAGATTTGCTTACATTTGAGTCATCAAACATAAAAAAAATTACGTTAGACTATATTATTGACTAACTGTAATTGAATAATAAAAATTAAATCGCAACAATTGAGCACTGAGGATTAAGTAACAAGTTATGAGCGTTAAAAAGCAAACATACCATCAAGCAAGAAGTCAAACACGCCATGACAACTGTTAATTTGTCTTACCGTGCGGTATTTTCTTTAGTACTCAAGCGCGACTTAACGATTGCAATGCGTCATAAAGACGACATTATCAACCCACTACTGTTTTTTGTGATTGTCATCACCTTGTTTCCCTTAGGCATAGGCCCTGAAGCACAAACTCTAAGCCGTATTGCCCCTGGTATAATCTGGGTTGCAGCCCTACTCTCAACTTTACTGTCTTTAGACCGATTATTTAAATCAGACCATAATGATGGCTCGCTTGAGCAAATGCTACTAAGCCCACAACCTGTATTTATTTTAGTACTCGCTAAAATTGTTGCTCATTGGTTAATTACTGGGCTTCCTCTTATTTTAATTGCCCCCTTATTAGCAGTACTACTACACTTTAATGAGCAGAGTTATGGTGCATTGATGTTAACGCTATTATTGGGCACCCCAATATTAAGTTTACTTGGGGCAATTGGTGTTGCTTTAACGGTAGGTATAAAAAAAGGCGGGGTACTCTTAAGTTTGTTAGTACTGCCTTTATATATACCCGTGTTAATATTCGCGACCAGTGCTATCGATACCGCGGCACTTGGTTTACCATATAGTGGACAACTTGCTATAATCGCAGCATTATTTTTTGGTTCGTTAACGCTAGCGCCATTCGCCGTTGGTGCAGCATTAAAAGTAAGCACTAACTAACACACAATTTCAATAAATTGAGTGTTAGCTTTTAGTCTAAAAAAGAAGAGCATAGTTTATGTGGAAATGGTTACACCCTTACGCTAATCCTGAAGTGAGCTATCACTTTACTGGGAAATTGATCCCTTGGCTGAGCGCATTAACAGTTATATTTTTATCTATCGGTATGGTGTGGGCATTAGCTTTTGCCCCTGCCGATTATCAACAAGGCGATAGTTTTCGTATTTTTTATATCCATGTACCTGCCGCTTCGCTTTCTATGGGTATTTATTTTGGCATGGCAATCGCTGCATTTACCTCCTTAGTTTGGCAATTTAAATTAGCCGATGCCTCTGCTGCGGCAATGGCACCTGTTGGTGCTGTGTTTACTGCAATAGCATTAATTACTGGTGCTGCTTGGGGAAAACCAATGTGGGGAACATGGTGGATATGGGATGCACGTTTAACATCAGAGCTGATTCTATTATTTTTATATCTCGGAGTTATAGCGTTACATAGCGCGTTTGAAGATAAAGCTTTAGCAGGCAAAGCCGCAGGTATTTTAACGCTTGTGGGTGTAATCAATTTACCAATAATTAAATATTCGGTTGAATGGTGGAACACCTTACATCAGGGTTCTACGGTCAGCAAACTAGGAAAACCTTCGATGTCAGTGGATATGCTTTGGCCATTTATATTTAGTTTCCTGGGTTTTGCCTTGTTGGTTGGTACAATAATCTGTATTCGATTCCGTAGTGAAATTTTAACTCGCAATAGTATTCGTCCTTGGGTAAAAGCGATTGCTTTAACATACAGCATCAAGTAAAAGTGCGGAGATTCAATAATGCAATTTGACAGTTTTAGTGATTTTTTAGCCATGGGTGGTTATGGATTTTATGTCTGGTTATCTTTTGGTATATCAGCAGCACTAATTTTAGTATTAATTTTCAGCTCAATATTGAGTCATAAACAGGTACTAAAAAATATAGCTAGCCAACAACTTAGAGAAAATAAATTACGTCAACTTCGTAAACAACGTAGTGATAACAACCATAATACAATCAAAGAGGTTAACCAATGAACCCCCGTCGCAAAAAACGCTTAACCATCGTTGCCTCAATATTAATTGGTATTGCGGTTGTAGCTGGCCTTGTGCTTTATGCACTTAGCCAAAATATCGACTTATTTTATACGCCATCAGAAATTACCCAAGGTAAAGAAGATTCGGGTATAAAGCCTAGTATTGGCCAACGTATACGTATTGGGGGCTTAGTCGTGCCTAATTCAGTAAAACGAGATCCTGATAATTTAAAAGTAGCTTTTCAGCTTTCTGATATGAAAATGCCAATTGTTTTTAACGAAAGCGATCCAATGATATGGGTGTATTATGAAGGCATATTGCCAGATCTATTTCGTGAAGGGCAAGGTATTGTTGCTAATGGTGCTCTTGTACAGGGACCTTCTGGAGAGTTGCGTATAGAGGCCAGTGAAGTATTAGCTAAACACGATGAAAATTATATGCCTGCAGAACTGGCAGATGCAGCTGGTAAAGATTATAAAAAGTTAGAATATAGTGAAAAGCAGCTAGAAAGTAAAAATGAGTAGCCTATTTCTACCGTTAAATAAAAACCGCTAACATTTAAAATGAAGCGGTTTTTATAGATAATTTTTCTTAAGTGGCAACGTTACTTAAACTAATGATTATTATCAGAAGTCACATAATTAACAGAGAGGATACGATCACCTACTTTGTTAAGTATTTGTACTTCTCCATCACACACTGCAATAATTGATTTCCCTTCTTTAAATGCAGGAGGGATAATGACTCGACCATCTTGGTTTTGCTCAAACGTTTTTACCTTGTGATGTAACTCTAAACCGTCATCCTGATAATAAATTATTGTTACTTTACGTTCTGTTTTTACCATATTATCTACAACTTAAATTATAATATTGAATATGCGAATATACACTATCGAATAGTATAGTAAATGTTAGCCTATTTATTTTCATGTACTTTTAGTAATGGAACAAGATAAAAGCTAACTTAACAAACTGATATAAAAGCATTAATTTTTTTATAAAAAAACCCTGAACTTTTAATGCCCAGGGTCGATCAAATGACCGTTTAACGCACCCTCAACTCACCAAACTAATGTCATTTAAAAAAACATCATTAACTAAGATTGCAGAGTTTTTTACACATACTGATAAAATATATTAAGCAAAGCTCAGATTATATTATCAATATTTGTAATTCTATCGTTAGTCATAGCCGTTTTGTTATAACAAACTACTTCCAACTTTTCATTTTGCAGCCTTTCACGGCATAAAATAAAATAAATAAATAACAAGGTAGCATCACAACATAACCACCTTGTTGCCCCATAGAAGTACCACTTGCTAGCCCCCAAAACAAAGGACCAAATGCCCCCCCAGAAATACCCATCACCAATAACGCTGAGCCAACACTGGTTAATTTTCCCATTCCTGATAAAGCAAGGGGGAATACCGCAGGCCATACAATAGCGTTAGCCAAACCAAGGAAAGCAATCAAAATAAGCGTATCAGGAAATAAAGCTTCACCTAAAATAAATGACAAGGCATTCGCAATAACAAATGAATTATTATCACCAAGTACAACTCCTAAACTCAAAAATACACCTAACATAGCTGACATAGTAAGTGCTGTTTGCTGCGATATATAACGGGGAATTAATACAATACCGAGTATGTAACCAATAACCATGCACCCCATAGTATACGAGGTCATAACACTGTAATTTTCAACACCCAAAGACAACGCAAAAGTACCAATGGTATCGCCAGCAATAACCTCTACAGCAACATAGAAGAATAAAGCTAACACACCTAAAGCCAAATTAGGGTGAGAAAGCGCTTCTTTCAAATGTCCTTTATTTTCACCTTCTTCTTTCTCTAATTCAGGTAAAGGTGATTTTTTAACCGCAAAGCCTAATAAACCTATAAACAGGGCCATTCCTAAATAAGGCATAACGAGAGCATCAGCCATATTATCAATTTGTATTGTTGTTAGCTCTGCACCTGCAGTGTCGCTAAAACCACTTAAAATAAGTGCTGTAAATACAATGGGAGCTACTACACCCGCACCTTTATTTAAAATACCCATGATAGAAATACGCGCAGCTGCTGATTCTTCGGGCCCAATACGTACAACATAAGGGTTAACTGCCGTTTGTAATAAGGTTTGACCTGCCCCCATAATTAACTGAGCCAATAAAAAAAGCACAAAATATTGTGTTTTAGCTGCTGGAATAAATAACAAACCTGCAAGCATCATGGTAGTCATACCTAATGCCATACCATTTTTGTAACCTACCCTACGAATAATGGCGGCAGACGGCAATGCTGTAAATGTTACAGCGATATAGAAAGAAAATAGAATCAATGACGCTTGAAAAGGTGACAACTGTAAAATCTGTTTTAAATAAGGCATTAAAGAGCCATTAAGCCAAGTAGCAAAACCTAATATAAAAAACAATCCTGCAACGATAACCATAGGCAGTGCATTGTTTTGTTGGCTCTCTTTTGGTTTTTTTTCATCAGTAGACAATGACATTTCCATAATTTCCTCAGTTATTAATTTGTTAATGACTACGGCATTAACGACTTAATTTTATAATGCTTGGATTTTAACCCAACTAAAGAGAAATAAATTATCCCTGCATCAGATGTTTTTTTAATTCTTAAACTCTATTTTTTAATAAATTTTTTCCCCACCAATCCAAGTTGACACTACACTAAGATCATTATTTAACACTGTCATATCAGCCTGCATTCCAACTTTTAGTTGACCTCGACTGAGGGTATTATTTTTATATAAATACTGAGCTGGGTATAAACTTGCCATGCGTATTGACTCATCCAATGGTATTTTTAGCTCTAGATGTGTATTCTTTACCGCGGTGGCCATATCTAATGAAGATCCCGCTAGCTCACCTGTCGTTGAGGTTAATTTTCCATTTTCAACATAAACAGTTCTATCGTACAAAGGAAACTTTTTTATGTTTGTGCCAACAGGCGGCATAGCATCTGTGATTAAGAAAATACCGCCGACAGGTTTTGTTTTAATGGCTAACTGACAACTTGCATAATCAACATGATGACCATCAACAATTAAACCACACTGCGTGTTGTCATTTAATAAGGCACATCCCACTACACCAGGTTCTCTTCCTTGCAGAGGTGACATAGCATTAAACAAGTGTGTAAAACCTGAAGCCCCAGCATTTACTGCATTTTGTGCGGTAGTAAAATCTGCATTGGTATGACCTAAACAAACCTTAATGCCCAGTTCAACCATACGTGAAATATCTTTTGCTGATACGGTCTCGGGCGCTAAAGTAACCATCACTTGACCAATATCTTTACGTGACAATATTTGCCATTCAGCGTCTGCAAGAGGACGGATCAGTTCAGCACAATGAGTACCTTTTTTGGCAAACGATAGATGTGGCCCTTCAAAATGAATACCAAGTATGCCAGGTATGTTCTGAGTTATTGCTTGAGAAATAGCATTGGCCGCTTGTGCCATTACCTCAATTTTATCAGTAATTAAGGTTGGCATCATTGCCGTAGTGCCATATTGAGCATGAGCGGTCATGATAGCTTTGAGTTTTTCAACTGAGGGTGAGTCGTTAAACAAAGCACCGCCGCCGCCATTAACCTGTAAATCAATAAAACCAGGCACCACAAGATCTGATACGGTAATATCAACATCATTGGTATTGTTGTCTATGGCGCTAATCTTTCCATTAGTAATAGTTAGCACTTGGTCATCAAGAAAATTTTGACCATCAAATAAGTGCTTTGCATAAAAACGAAACTGTGACATATAACATAATCCTAATTAACTGTTGGTCATTTGGTATTAACGAATGACTTTGTTACTTATTGGTTTGATGAATTCATAGTTTAACTCATACCTTAATTCATCAAGCACTTTGTTTTGCCTGTATATTTTGTTGCTTTATTTCTTGATGCTCAGATGCTTTTAACTTTTCTAACACCTGACGAGCAAATAAAACTGCACCAACCTCAGGCTCACTTAGTGGCTCTGACAATTGTGCTTTTAATGTTTCATCTAGTCTAGGTTTTAAACGTATGGCTAACCCACCTAAAATTGATATTCGTGCTGGTTTATTGGCAAGTAAAATACGCGCAATACTATTAATGTATTCAGCTCCTTCTTCAACAATTGCAAGCGCAACTAAATCACCTTGCTCTGCCGCATCAAAAACTAAGTTGGCAAGTTGAGCATAAAACGTTGCTGTTTTACCTGCAACTTTTTCAACTACCGAAGTAACGTCGTCACAACCTAGTTTTTTTAATAGCAAGTTATTCAATAGCGATGGTTTTACAATGCCGTCAAGTGATAGCAAAACCTGTTTAGTTGCTTGTAAACCAAACCAAGCACCGCTGCCTTTATCCCCTTGGGGAAAACCGTGCCCACCAATGACAACTTCTTTTCCATCAATACATGAGAAACCACAAGACCCCGTACCTGAAATAATAACAGCACCATTATTACTGTGATGCGCACCTAAACAAGCAATAAGTAGGTCATGTGCTAAAAACATTTGCTTAAAAGGGTGCTGCCATGATTGCATTTGTTTAAATAGAGCAGGTAAATTAACCCCCGCAAGACCAACACCAGCATGCAACTCATTTAACGGAATATCTTCAAGTCCAGCATCTGCTAACGCTAATTCGGCTGACTTAGTGATTGAATGACATGCTTGTTCAAATCCATGTAAAGGGTTACCTGGCCCAGAAATGCCTGTACCTAATACATCATTATTTGCATTCATCACAATAGCTTTACATTTGCTACCACCACCATCTATACCTAAAAATAGTTCTTTGCTATTGCCACTGCTTGTGAACATACTAACCTCAAAATTCTCTTAGTTATTCAATATCTTGCTTACTTGATATTCAGATTGTTTGCCTTGACTTTAACTAGCTATTAACGATAGAAAGAATGCAATCAAATTCATATTTTTATCTTACACCAAAATGACAGCGTTGTCATTTATTTTTTACTATTTAACCTGATGTGATGGTCTCCTCCCATACGGCATCTATGTGACATGATTGAAGTTGTTAAACACAATCTAAACGCGGTTTAAGCTACTTATAATCAATTGAAATATTTAACAATATTGTTTCAACTTAAGATGCTCTTAGTGTACTGGCACTTTAGTAATACGACCTGTTCTTAAACCATTTATTGACCGACTACGAATGAATACTGCAGTGTCAACAACTACTGGTTTGGTATACGTTAACCAAGGTTTATCGTCAACATTATCACCTTGTAATTGATATTCTATCGTTAACCCTGGAAAAGCAATATTTGCTTTTAATATACCTTGCTCAATCACTGCCCCTACTGTTGGTAGACGATAGTTAATACCTGCAAGCTCTAGTTTAGCAAACTCCTTTTTTCCCAAAATATTTGTAAATAAATGCCAGTCATTGTCACGTGATTTTTGCATATCGGTAGTAAAGGTTTGCGTTTTATTACTGTAAACAGCCCCTTTATAGTTATAAGGTACAGCCCAATTAGGCAAGTGCCAAGCCCGCTCTGCTAATGCTAATAATCTCGGATATATTTTATGCTCAGCCATTTCATCACTACGGGTATTTTCACTCCATAATTGTCCTTGAATCCCCAAAAATTTTTGTCCTTTTTCTAATGGTGATTTAGTATCATCAGCAGTGTAAGGATTATCTTCTCTATCTAACCAAATTTCTGCATGAGCGGGTAAATTATCAGGCATAAACTGAAATACCTTTTCCGTGTTAGTATGACGAGATGCCCAGTAATAGCCATGTTCTTTAGGGTCGGCTTCGTAAGGAAAATCAAAATACAGCACATCTGGCGATGAAATAACCACTTGCCAGTTTCGATTTGCCAATGTGTGTACTTTATTATGACCACCCCAAAATAAAACATCCCAAGCATTAGCCTGAACAATAGCTGGCATATTTTCTTTTCGAGTATGCTCCATACCATCACTCCAACCTGCGGTTTCAATGCCAAGATTAGATAAAATGCCCGCAACCCGTTCAATAAAATAAGCACCAAGCTCACTCATTTTTGTGATCCCATGCTCGTTATTTGCCACAAACGCTTTACAAGCAGGAGAATTAACCCATGCGCCTGCCGTTTCATCAGCACCTATATGGTATCGAGTTAGTGGCTGCCCTGCCTCTTCATGAATTTTTTTTACTTGCGTCATAACTTCTAATACAAAAGCATATGATGACTCTAAACAAACATTAATGGTATTGTCGTTATAAAACTGTACCGAAGAGTATTGCGTTTTGTCATCAAAATCATCAAGTAAAAATTGTGTTGCTTTA
>Ga0193955_1000927_pt1 | contig 14760 bp, 11 predicted proteins | sample BB_6_MG_FD_140343 | JGI IMG/M metagenome (GOLD analysis project Ga0193955, IMG submission 140343) | Microbial mat bacterial communities from the Broadkill River, Lewes, Delaware, United States - BB_6_MG | ecosystem: Environmental > Aquatic > Freshwater > River > Microbial mats | place: USA... | reverse complement strand
TATTTTAGGTTATTCTGATATGATGCTGCAAACAGTCACGCCCAAGGACCCCAATTATGAAAGGCTGATTGCCATCAGTTCGGCTGCCAACCGATCCACCGGACTGACCGGCCAGCTCCTTGCTTTTGCAAGTCAGCAGACGGTTTCGCCTAAAGTTTTGGATTTAAACAAAAAAATTTCTGACATGATGAACATGCTCAAACGCCTGTTAAGGGAGGGTATTGATTTAAGATTTTTACCGGGCGAAGAGATCGGCATGGTGAATATAGATCCCACCCAGCTGGATCAGATATTGGTGAACCTGTGTATTAATGCCAGGGATGCCATCGGCAACACCGGTCAAATTTCCATTGCAACCGGCCATATTTTTATTGATGACGCGTATTGCCGACAACGTTCGGATGTTGTTGCCGGGGACTACGTCACCTTGTCCGTGAACGATAACGGCTGTGGCATGGCACCTGCCATACTTGACAATATTTTTGAGCCTTTTTTTACAACCAAAGAAGACAAAGAGGGGACGGGTCTCGGGCTGTCCACCGTTTATGGTATTGTCAAGCAGAACAGCGGCTTCATAGATGTGACAAGTGAATCGGGTAAAGGAAGTGCCTTTACGGTTTATTTGCCTGAGTGCCGGGATTCAGTCCCGGCTGTTGAACACGAAACTGACAGCAAGCTGCCCTTTAAAGGCAATGAAACCATTCTTCTGGTGGAGGATGAACAGGCGCTTTTGAATCTGTGCAAGGAGACGCTCAATCAGATGGGGTACACGGTACTGGCCACCGATTCTCCCACCCAGGCCCTGCGCATTGCAGCCGAGCACAAGGGCGAGATCCAGTTGCTTATGACTGATATTGCCATGCCGGAAATGAACGGTTTGGAGCTTGCCAACAAACTGATTCGTGAGTATCCAGGCATCAGATGCCTCTATGTGTCAGGATATACGACAGATGCTTTTTTCCCAGAGGGTACTGCGGAACAGGACGTGAATTTTCTCCAAAAGCCCTTTACAAAAAAAGATCTGAAAAATATGCTTCAAAAAGTTTTGTCCTGATCCGCCGCCTGCCTGTCAAAGTTCATCGGGAAATGAGAATCCGTTGTTCGGGGTTTAAATGTTTTTAAAAGGCCTTGCAGGAAGGCGGACAGTCACCGTTGTTCCGGTGGAATCGTTTGAGTCCATCTCTATGTGCCCGCCGTGGATCTGGGTGAAAAGTTTGGCAGAATAGGTGCCTATCCCGGTTCCTCCGGATTTGCCAAAGGTGGCATATTTATCAAAGAAGCTGGAAAAAATTTCATCCGGGACTTTCCCCTGGTTGTGGATGTTGATTTGAATAAATTGCCAGGTCCGGCTTAGGGAAACCGACACCGTTTCATTTTCAGGACTGGCTTCCAGGGCATTTTTTCCCATCCGGGTTTAACATGATCAAAAAGAGCTTCCCGCATACGGGCGGCCTCTTTACCTCCGGCTTCGCCGCTTTCTTTTTCCACGGCAATTTTTCCTTTCAAAAAACTGCCGGAACATGAACGTCGTTGGCAATATAGGTGGCGATCTGCTGCATGTTGGTGGCACTGGAGATTAGTGAAATTTGAAAGCCGGAACGCAATGCTTCATTTCGTCTTTCAATCTCCTGGTCCAGCATCTGCCAGGCAGACAGATAATTGATAAATATGAAAAATGAGTCCGTCAGGACGATAACCGCAGTAACAACCCAGAACGCCTGCCATAATTTACGATGCTCTTGTGATATCTAAATGTATTGGTTGATCGTACTGATTATTTCGATTTTTTACGAATCGATAATCGCTTTTAGGACAATAACCAAACTGTATATCGTTAAGGAAAAAAATTCAATTGCCGTTGAGCCCCATGATCAAGCAATCTTAAAAAATCTGTTTCGGGCATGGGATGGCCGAAAAGGAATCCTTGTACAATATCGCAGCCTAATTGTTCGAGAAGTACGGCCTGCCCCTTTTCTTCAACCCCTTCGGCAATGACCTGCAATCCTAAATTATGGGCCATGTCAATAATTGTTTTAACCATGATTTTGTCGTTGGGGCTGACCAGGATGTGCCGGATAAAAGAGATATCTATTTTTACGTAATCAATGGGCAGTTTTTGAAGATAAGCCAATGAAGAGTATCCGGTTCCAAAATCATCCAGGGCGATAATGAATCCTATTTGCTTGAGTTGCTTCAGGTTCTCAATGGCTTTTTCCGGATTTGACATGATAAGGGTTTCGGTGATCTCGAGCTCTATATTTTTAGGAGAAATTTTATATCGTTCAAGAATACCTGACACATGAGCCGCATAGTTGGGTTGATTCAGTTGCAATGCCGAGACGTTTACTGCGATATGTACATTTGTATTCCCCGATACCAGTAATGCCCGGCAGCAGGCAGCGCAGGCCGTTTCAAGGACCCATTGGCCAATGGGGACAATCATGCCGTTTTTTTCGGCAACCGGGATAAACTCGGAAGGGGGAATAAATTGCCCCGGTTCCATTTCCCATCGGATTAGGGCCTCGGCCCCCATGATATTTTTTTCTGACAGTCTGATTTTAGGCTGGAAATAGAGCACAAATTGTTGATTGGCTAACGCTTTTCTTAGATTGTTTTCTATCTGGAACAATTCCATTGAGGCCTGATTCATGGATTCCGAATAAAAGGAAAAAATGCTTTTCCCTTTTTTTTTGGCATCATAAAGTGCTGTTTCCGTGTTTTTTAATAAAACGTCCGGGGCTGTCCCGTCTTCGGGGAATACGGCAGCACCAATACTCGCCGAAAGAAAAACCTCTTGTTCATTGATATGAACCGGCGGGTTAAATTCGTCTATCAGTCTTTGGCACGCCTGGCCGATTTCAAAAATATCATTTGTGTTTTGCAGGAGAATAACAAATTCATTTCCGCCCATACGGGCCACGGGATTATTTTTCGGGGTGAGGCGTGCCAGGATGTCACTGGATCTCAAACACTTTTTTAATCTGGCTGAGATTTCTTTAAGGCATTGATCCCCGGCGTTGTGGCCCAGGCTTTTGTTTACCTGGTTGAAGTTGTTAAGGTCGATAAGTGCCACAGCAAACTTTTTACCATACCGCCCTGCATATTCGATTTCGGATTTCAGTGTTTTTAAAAAGAATTGCCGGTTGGGCAATCCGGTCAGGGTATCATGGTACGATAGAAACCAGGCTTTTTCCTCCGCTTTTTTTCTGTCAATGCCCAATGCAATCTTGTCTGCGATTGAGGCGATTGCATCCAGCTGAGCATTGTCAATCCGTTGTTTTGAAAACATCGCCACAGCCCCCACCGTGCGGCCGCCGACAATCAGGGGATGACCTGCAAAGGCCGTTATTTTCTCTTTGTTCAGCCACATCTTATCGTCGATGTCGGGGTCTTCAATCATTGAATTGGAACATAGGGCGCTTTTTGTTTCGACAATTTTTTTAACTTTGAAAAACCCTGGGCAGACAATGCAGCACTTTCCGTCACAGGGGGTATAAATCCCGTGGCTTGCGATGAGTTCCGGTTGATTGCTCTTATCACCTATCATCCAAATTTGGGTAAAATCGGCATCCAGATGCCGGGCGATGGTGGTGCAGCATTCGCCGGCCATTTTTTTGATATGGGTTCCCCGAACCAGAATAGAACCTATGTCGGCTGCCATCACGGCATGCCGGGTTCTCTCTTGTATTTTGTGTTCAAGAAAAAGGTTCTGGTCAAGAATCTGGTCATGATATTCCTTTATTTTTAGGCCATTGCTGATTCGTGTGACCAGCTCCGCCTTTTCAATGGGCTTGTTGAGCAGGTCTGTTGCACCCATGTCCAGTGCTTTAATCTTCAATGTTGAATCATGCATCCCGGTGAGCATCACCACAGGGATGGATTTTGTCTTTTCGTCGGCTTGGAGGGCGTTAAGCATTTCAAAACCGTCCTTTTCAGGCATTAGGATATCACAGAGAACCAGGTCAATTTTGTTGTCCTTAACAACGCAGAGACCTTCATCCACGCTTTGGGCGATATGAAATTGCCATCCGGCGGTATACTTTCGCAGCATACGTTTTAAACTGGCCAGGCTTTTGGGATCATCATCGACGAAAAGGATATCCTTCATAGAAATAGGTTCCGTGTCAAAAGGTTAATGGGACAGCGTGTCCTAAAGGCAATCAGGGGAACCGCATTTATGTTGAAGAGGTCATCTGGATCGCTATCGCTATGGGGATCGAAAATAATGGACATTTCGAGTCCGATAGCGATAGCGAAGTTAAAATAACCGGCAAAATTATAAATGCGTTCACCCTGTAAAGGCAATGATGTGTACTTTACAAAATTTGAGATTAATGTCATATTTTCACTATCATTTGTGAAAAATTTCGTTTCATCAATATACGCAACCAGCTTTTAGAGGCATTCCAATTGAATAAAACAAAAGCAGGATTTCTAAAACGATTTGGAAAGATTCGGGATTTGCCCTCTTTGCCCCTGATTGTAACAAAAGTAAATCAAATGCTCAATGATCCAAACACAACAAATACGTCGTTATGCAAAGTGATTGAAAAGGATCAGGCCATTGTGTTTAAAATGCTTCAGCTGGTTAATTCCGCTTTTTTCGGATTAAGGGAAAAAATTTCAAGTACCAATGAAGCAGCGATTGTTTTGGGGTTTGATGCCATACGAAATATTGTGCTGTCCCTTTCTACCTTTAATATTTTGGATCATCTGTTTAAAAAACAGTCAAATGAGAATTTCAACATTGACCGTTTCTGGCGTCATTCAATCGGCGTTGCGGTTCTGAGCAGATATCTTGCAGAAAAAACGGCGGTGGGAGACCCTGAACGTTGTTTTGTCTGCGGATTGCTCCATGACATGGGTAAATTGATGCTGGCCCATTATTTCCCCGATGATTTCATGCAGGTGATTGAATATGCGAGACAAAATGAATTGGTTTACCTGGATGCGGAAAAAAAAATACTGCCGGCCTGCCATCCGGAAGTCGGCTATTTTTTTGTGAAAAAATGGGACCTTCCGTCGCACCTGGCCAGTACAATCTATTCCCATCATTCAATTCAAACCGGCGCTGCCTTCTTTGATGAGACCGTTATTGTAAATACGGCTGATGGTATCATTAACAGCTATTTTTCAGATTTTTTAAATAATAACAAAGCCCCGGGAAACATTAAATATTCATATTTTGATGCCCATGCCAGGAAACGGCTGAATGTCTGGATTGAATCGGCGCCCCAGTGGTTCCCCAAGGTCGAAGGTTTGATAGATGATGCATGGGCTTTTTTTCTATGACGGCCATTGTCGGCCTCGTCTTTTTCCCAAGGCAGGCAATAATAAGCATATTGCGTAATTCAATCGGCGTATAGGGCTTGTATATCAAATTTTTTTGAACGGGACGGAACACCAGGTCATGGATAGCACACCAAAGCATACGATACTTTGTGTTGATGATGAAAAGCAGATCCTTTCGGCGTTGAAGCGCTTGCTGCGAAAAGAAAATTTTGATCTGTTGACGGCAACAAGCGGGGAAGAGGGGTTGAACATCATGGCATCCCGGGATATTCATCTGGTCATTTCAGATCATCGAATGCCGCAGATGTCAGGCATCTCTTTTTTGGCCAAGGTCCGGGAAATCTATCCGGAGACCATACGAATTCTTTTGACCGGGTATACCGAAGTGGACTCCATTAAGGCGTCAATCAATGAGGGTCATGTTTACAAATTTCTTTTAAAACCCTGGAATGACGATGATCTTAAGCAGGAAATTAAAAAAGCCCTGGAACGTTATGATCTTTTACAGTCAAACCACGCCCTGCATCTCATGGTGGCCGCAAAGAATAAAGAACTGGAACAGATTAATAAGGATCTTGAAACGATTATCAAGCAGCGGACAAGGGAGCTGGAACTTAAAAATCAGGCACTTGAACTGACCCGGGTGCTTTTCCGCGGGCTTCCTGTGGCCGCCATGGGTGTCGGTTGTGACCAAAGAATTATACTGATCAACCATGAGGCTGAAAATTTAACTATCAACGATCGTATGATCATTGTGGGAAATTCTTTGACGGAATATTTTTCCAAAGATGTGATGAAAAAAATGCTTCCTGTGTTTGACGCGCAAAGCAATCAGACTGAATTGGATGTTACCATAAATGCGAATACCTATGTTTTGACTCTGTCTGCTTTGACCGGCCGATTTGTGGGTAAAGGGTTTATTTTGTGTCTTAGGCAACGGGAAGGGTGACGGTAAACGTGGTTCCTTTGCCGATTTTGCTTTTAACGTTAATGTTACCGCCGTGCTGCTGAATGATGTTATAGGCGATATTCATACCTAACCCCGTACCTTTGCCCACCTCTTTTGTGGTGAAAAAGGGATCAAAAATTTTAGATATATGCTGGGGATCTATGCCGCAGCCGGTATCTGAAATGCTCAAACATACATGGTCGTCTTTCAGCCATGTCTTTATATTGATTTCTCCTTTTGTTTCAATGGCCTGGGCTGCATTTACCAGTATGTTCAAAAAAACCTGGTTGAGCTGCTGGGGAATACCCTGGATCAGTGGCAGATCGCCCAGGTCTTTTTGTACCGTTGTTTTATATTTTAATTCATTGGCCGCCACATTCAGGGTGGTTTCAATACAGGCATTGATATTCACCAGTTCAATGTCTTTTTTGCCGGGATGGGCAAAATCCTTTAAATCAATGACGATTTTTTTGATGCGGTCCAGACCGTCAATGCAGTCTTTGATCAGCTCTTCCATATCTTCCTGGAGAAAATCAACGTCAATTTTCCGGGCGTAATCATTTACCTTTGCCGTCAGGGTCGCCAAATGGTCAGGTAGCTTTGTCTCTTTAAGGTCTTTGACAAGGGTTTGATTCAGTTCGATAAGTTTTCGAATATCGGCCAGGTACTCTTCCAGTGAGTTCAGGTTACTGGTGACATATCCCACCGGATTATTGATTTCATGGGCGATGCCGGCGGCCAGCTGGCCGATGGAGGCCAGTTTGTCGGTCTGGGTCAGCTGGATGAGAAGATCGGATTTCTCTTCCTCCATCTCTTTTCTCCGGGTAATGTCCAGAAGCGAAGTGATAAAATAGGGTCCGCTGGGGCTGTTTTTCTGAATGACGGATGACATGGAGCACCAGATGATACTACCATCAGGTTTTTTAAATCGCATTTCAAGATCCCTGACCCTGCCTGTTGCCATCTTTTCTAAAAAAGTATCCCGGTCTTTTTGGTCATTGTAAAACGATTGAATGGGGATTTGGGAAAGGTCGTCCAATGACGTGTAACCCATCATATGAAGCCCTTCGGGATTAACATTTATTATTTCTCCGTTCACGGAGGTCAAAACGATGCCGATGGGCAGGGTGTCCGTCAGGGTTTTGAAGTTTTTCTCCAGGCTGACCTGGTCCGAGTTCTGTTCGTCAGGATCTCCGGTTTGCCCAAAACGTAAAAACTGATCAGACGTATTTTTCTCCATCGTTTCTCCAATACAATAAATTTTTAGGAAAGCGAACTGTAAGAATGTATCTTAAGTCTAAAAAAAAAACCGCTTAGATTCAATTTATTTTTTAATATCAAATAGACAGTGACATTATGCATAATCCGAACTTGGTTTTCCACCCCAATTTCAGGATTGATTTAGTCTGGAATGACTTTCTTATGATTGATTGTTTTGTTGGAAAGAAGTCAAAAAAATTTTTCTTGACTCTGCTTGCAGACGCATTATATAACCCACTCCTAAGTATTATAAATTATTGAAACCCTGTTTCGGTATGGCCCTTTAACTGGCGCGGTTCCCCGTTGTTGTTTGATAAGTGGTCAATTTGTTGGAACCACTTTTGTGGGGAATCTCTTCGTCACCCGTAAGTACGTAAGTAAAATTCAATGAAGGAGAGAGAGAGCGTATGTCTACATTAGAGGAACGCGTACGTTGCAAAGAGCTGCTCAGCTTAGTCAAAACCCCTGAAGAATGTATCCAGTACTTTGAAGATGGTCTGAATGTTGGTATGTCCGGATTTACCCCGGTCGGCTACCCGAAAGTTGTGCCCATTGCGTTGTGTGATCACGTTGAGAAAAACAATCTGCAAGGCAAGTTAAGACTCAATCTCTTTATCGGTGCGTCTGTCGGTGCCGAGGTTGAGGACCGCATGGCCACATTGAACATGATTGACCGGCGTTGGCCCTACCAGACAGGTAAAAACCTGGGCAAAGCCATTAACAGCGGCCAGATTCGCATGGGTGATAAACATCTTTCCATGTTCCCCCAGGATCTGAAATACGGTTTTTACACCATGGATAAGGGTGGCGGGCTTGACCTGGCCGTGATTGAAGCCTCCGCCATTACCGAGAACGGTGACATCATTCTGACCGGTGCCGTGGGTGCCGCACCTGAAATCATTGATGTTGCAGATAAAATCATTGTCGAAATTAATACCGGTCTGCCCTCCTTTGAAGGCATGCACGACATTCTTTTAACCGATCTGCCGCCGTACCGGAAAGTTTATCCGGTAACTGATCTGCGCCAGCGTATCGGTACACCCTGGGTCCCGACGGATAAGAGCAAGATTGTTGCCATCGTTGAATCCAAGCTGCCCGACAATGGTCGCGCCCTGCGCGGTACTGACGATGTGGCCCAGGCCATTGCCGACAACATCGTTGATTTCTTCCAGGTGGAAGTGAAGGCCGGGCGTCTGCCCAAGAACCTGCTTCCCCTGCAATCGGGTGTCGGTTCCATTGCCAATGCCGTTGTGGGTGGCCTGACTGCCAGCCCCTTTGAGAATTTGACCGTTTTCACCGAAGTGCTCCAGGATACCTTCCTGCCCTTCCTTGATTCGGGTAAATGCGAATACATCAACTGTACGTCACTGTCCTTGTCCAACGACGCATTCGTTGATTGGTGGAAAAATTTCGAAACCTACAAGAAAATGGTTATGATGCGTCCCCAGCAGATTTCCAACAATCCGGAACTCATTCGTCGTGCGGGCGTCATCGGCATGAATACACCCCTTGAATTTGATATGTATGCACACGCCAACTCCACCCACGCAGGCGGTACCCGCATGCTGAACGGTATCGGCGGTTCCGGTGACTTTATCCGTAACGCTTACATCTCCATGATGCACTGCCCCTCTTGCCGTGCCACAAAGAATGATGAATTCGGCATCACAGGCGTTGTACCCAAGGTTCCCCACGTCGACCACACCGAGCACGATATTGATGTTCTGGTTACCGAGCAGGGTCTGGCTGACCTTCGTGGTCTGGCACCCGTTGACCGCGCCAAGGTTGTCATCGATAAGTGTGCACACCCGGCTTACAAAGATTATATGTACGATTATCTTGACCGCGCCACCAAGGCAACCGGCGGCCACCATGAGCCTCAGCTGCTGGACGAGTGCTACAAAATGCATCTTAGCTTTGCACAGAACGGCACCATGCGTTTCTGGGAAAAATAGAGCAACGCACTGCTTTACATCAAAGCCCCGCCAAAATTTGGCGGGGCTTTCTTTTTAGTGCATTGGAACTTTCAGCGTCGTACCGCTCTCTGGGCTTTTTGAATAAAGTTATAGTGTTCGATACCTTCGATGATACCGCCGCTTGCAGTGTTCTGGGCAAAATAGATGTTTTTCATATGCTTTAAGGATTCAAGCTCAGCACTGTAATTTCCCACGACAATACCGGCGGGTTCCCCCTTGAGCATCTCTTCGTCATTACCTGAATCCCCGCAGATTAAAAGATTTTTTAACGGAATTTCCCATTTATAGCTCAGATACCGTATGGCTTTGCCCTTTGACGCCCTGTAGGGGAGGATATCCAGATATTTGTCGTGGGAATAGATTAATGTATACCGGAATCGGTTTTTTGTCAGAACGTGGTGAATCTGGGACAGATGATCCTTGCCGGGAAGCATGTTATAACTGATCTTAAAGGGCGTCTGGTTGCTCTTCGGCTGTTTTTTCAGATAATCAATCTGTTCAAGGGTTGAAATGATCTGGTCCGGGGTCCAGTTTTTTGAAATATGCTTTTCCCAACCCTTGTCGTGATACAAGGATTCACCATAGGTGATTTCACTTCCCACACCGGAGATGATGATGTCCGGCATCATGATATTATGTTCCTGTAAGACCTTCAGGGCCGATCCAAGTACCCGGCCTGTGGCCACACCAAACCCGATGCGATTTTTATTCTCCTCAAGCAGTTTCATTAACTGCCCAAGGCTCTGCTCATTGTCGCCGAGCAAGGTGTTGTCAATGTCGGTGATTATAAAGTAATGCAGGTGTGAAAATCGTTTTCCAATGTTTAAACGCTGCTCGTTGGTATCCATTTCCAGGGCTTCATATTTCTGGTGGAGGGCTTTGACCTTTTCAACATATGTTTGTACATGACTTTTCCAGGTATAATGTTTACGGGTATTCATGATGCCGTTTTTTGAAAATTTGTTCCATGTGTCCGGATGCACCAGAATATCTTTAATGGCCTTGGCAATGGATTTTGTGTCTTTAGGGTCCACCAGGATACCGCCTTGGCAATTATCAATAATATCTTTGGGGCCACCGTCATTGGTGGCGACCACCGGCAGTCCGCATGCCAGAGCCTCTAAAAGGGTCAGGCCGAAGGGCTCCACCAGTGCGGAATTTACAAATACGCCGTTTTTTCTTGCGGCAATTCGATAAAGCTCGGGCACTTCATGTTCAAAATCGTGTTTTTTGGGAATGGCCATTTTACCGTAAAGATTGTACTTATCGATTAGCAGGAGCATCTGGGTCAATACATCGCGTTCGCTGTCCTCTTTCTGGGATATATCCTTTCTGATGCCGGCAAAAACGGCAAGATTGGCAATGGCCTGCAAGTCATAGTCCTCACCATACGCCTTGACGAGACCTTCAATGTTTTTACGCTTATCCGGTCGGCATAATGCAAGGATGATGGGTTTGTCGTGGTGCCTGAAAAAACGGCGCAGCTCTTTGATCAGCGACTGTCTTGTGAACAGGGCTTCTTCTTTTTTTTCTTCATCGGCAAAGGTATCGTGGTAATAGGGACAAAATTTTTCAATGTCGATACCCGGCGGAATAACCTGATAGTTGGGCAGTTTTTTGTTTTGGTAAAGCCCATATTGCTCATCGACTTCCTGGCGGGTGCTGGTCACAATCATATCTGCTGATTTTAGAACCTGCTCTTCCATGAAGATCCGGTGGTCAATCTTAAACTTTTTGTTTAACTCCTCTTCTTTGAGCCCTTCGTTCAACAGTCTTAGTTTTTTTGATCTTCCCATTGAATGGCCGGTATAGACAAAGGGAAGACCAAAAAATCTGGCCAGTTCTTTGGCCACATAGCCTGCATCCGGGTAGTGGCCGTGGATGATATCCGGGATTTTTCTTTCACTTTTGATGAATTTGATGGCTTTATCCACATACTCATCCATAAACGGCCACAACAACTCTTTGCGTATATATTTTTTCCCGCCGCACTGGAGTCTGACAATACGAAATTTTTCATTGACCGTTTCTATGGGGCGACTGTAGTCGTTGGAGCAGGACTTGTCCGCGATCAGCCGCGTCAGCAGATCCACTTTTTGGACATCTTTGTGCCGGGATAACGCTTTGCCCAACTCTATGACATATTTAATCTGCCCACCGGTGTCGGCATCATGGCCTAGTTCCATGTTTTCACTTCGAATAAGGCCGTGGATGCTGAACATCTGAATATACAGGCCTTTTTTGTTCATTTATCTCTCCAATTTCTTTTTAAATGTTTGATAGACCGCAGCATCTTGAATCAACGCCCCATGGATGCCGCACACATGGGACGCAAATTCGGCGGCAAGGGGGATAATTTTTTCAAGCGGCATGTTCTTTAGGATGCCGGCCACTGACATGGCGGCATATGCATCTCCTGCACCGACCGTATCGGCAATATCTAAGGATACTGCCGAAGACCCTATATGGTGGCCCGAATCTAAGGTAAACCATTGGCTTCCTCTTTCGGCCATGGTAAGGATGATGGTTTTGATACCATGTGTTTTCATCAATTGGGCGGCGATCATTTCATGGGAGGCTTGCGCATCCGTGCCCAAGGCCAATGATTGAAGTTCATCGGTATTGAGTTTCAGGATGTCTGCGCCATGCAATGACGCCGTGATCGTTTGCCTGGTGTGGCAATCGGGTCTCAGGTTAATGTCGCAAAACGATATAGTCTCCGACGATTTTTTATGTAAAATCTTTTGGAGCAAATCAAAATTATTCTGGGTCCTCTGGATCAAGGTGCCAAAATAGATGAGATCGGGTGTTGTCCCGGACAACAGTTGATAGATGGGGGCTGCATCAATGTAATCATATGCCATATCCTTTGCGATGGTGAATGTGTGTTCGCCTTTGCTCTGGACATCAATCCTTACTGTGCCGGTGGGGTGAGCTTCGTCAATCTGTATATCCTGGGGATTAAAACCGTGGGTATTTAGAAATGTAAGAATTTCATTGCCTAAATCGTCATTACCCACCCGTGAAATAAATCTAACCGGAAATCCTAATTGTTTCAGGTGATAGGCAAAATTAAAAGGGGCCCCGCCCATGCGCCTGGAGTCGGGAAATACGTCAAACAAAATTTCACCAGTGACAAGAATCATCGTTGAAAATACCTCAGAAATTTTAATGAAAGTGCCCTGATCAGGCCTGATGGGCCAGGCCAGTGTCAGTGACGTTTTTTTATGAAGACCTGTTTGCCTGCCATGCGTAGCCTAAGCTGCGAAAGGTTATGACGCATGGTTGTATAACGTGAAACGTATTATATTGAACTCGATGTAATTACGCAAGGCCTCAATCCTGGGATGGGACTTTGCCTGGTCGGCTAACGCTTTTGTCGTCATTGGAAGTGGAAAAGAGGTGCTTGCAGCACCGGGGTGACGAATCATATCTGACAGCTATCTGCTGACAGCCGGGCGAATTGTGCTCCACCTATCCAGAAGGGGGGAGGGGAACCGGTTAAGGACCTAAATGATGTGAAAGTCCCTTAACCGGTTTTTGTTTTTCATATGTTGTAGCCAAAAGCGGAGCGCATCTGGTCGCCCAAAATGCGTGGACCTGACAGATTATCCTTCTTCTGGAATGAAATCGGGATCCGTGACCCTGATGATGGCATATCCGCCCTGGAGGTTTTTAACCCGGGTAAATCCGTTCTGGTTCAGGGTGGTCTGACATTCAAAGGATCTGGCGCCTGTGCCGCAGAAAAGGCAGAGGTCTTTGTCCTTTGGCAGTTCATTGTAGCGTTCGCGCAACTCGGGCTGGGCGATATGAATCCAGCGATCGGCGCCGTATTTGTCAATGAACGGCTTGGCTTCCACCGCCTCTCTTAAATCCACGACCGTGATCTCGCCTTTGTTGAACAGTTCAATAAATTCAGGCCAGTCAATGGGGGTGTTTCTGCCGTCCAGAATATTGTCCAGTGTATTACCGGCATTGTTGATGACATCCATGGCCGATGCAAACGGCGGCGCATAGCCCACCTCCAGTGTACAGACATCATCCACGGTCATGCCTTGCTGCAGCAACGGCACCACGGCGTCCACCCTGGATTTCACAGAGTCAATCTGTTCACCCACGGCTTCCACACCCAACACCTTGCGGGTATTGCGGTCGGCGATCAGCTGGATGAACAGAAATTTTGAGTCGGGATAGAAATGGGCCCGGTCAAACTGGGCCACCACAGAATGAACCGGATCAAACCCGGCCATTTTTGCCTGGTGAAGGGTCAGGCCTGCTGTGGCAACACCCATGCCGAATATCTTGATGCAAAAGGTGCCCACAGTGCCGTCAAACTGGGCATTTTTGCCGAAGATGTTGGTGCCAATGATCCGGCCCTGGCGGTTGGCAAGGGAGCCCAATGGCATGGGAAGCTGGTCCCCGGATACCTGGTTGCGCACCTCAATGCAGTCGCCGCCGGCATAGATATCCGGGTCGGTGGTTCTAAGGTTTTTATCTACGATCAAAGAGCCCCCCCGGCCTACAGCCAGGCCCGCTTCTGCCGCAAAGCCCGTGTTCGGCCGAACGCCCACGGCCATGATCACAAGGTCGCAGTCAATGACTTCGCCGCTGACCTCAACGCCGGTAACGCCGCTTTCGGCATCTCCGAGGATTTTGGTCACCTGGGCGCCGATTTTGACGTCCACGTCATTGTTTTCAAGTTCTTTTTCAGCAATAAGGGCGATGTTGGGGCCGATGGCAACCGGCAGGATATGGGGGGCCATTTCCACAAGGGTGGTCTCCACGCCCCAAAGATCTGTCAGGGCTTCGGCCATTTCAACACCTATGGCACCGGCTCCGATGACCACGGCGCTTCCCACGGCACCCTTGCTGATCAGCTCTTTGATGGCCTCGGCATGGTGAAGGTTGGAGACGGGATATACGCCCGGCAGGTCAGCACCTGGGATGGGCGGTGTAAAGGGTGTGCCGCCGGTACCGATGACCAGTTTGTCATAGGGCATTTCAGACTCGGTCCCGTCGTCTAAGTGCCGAACTTTGAGCAGTTTGTTTCTGCGGTCAATGCCGATGGCTTCCACCCGGGTAATGACATCAACGCCTTTGACGGTACGGAAAAATTCCGGGTCCCTGGGGTGGTGGGCCGTTGTGGAGTATAAATCTTTAAGTTCTCCAATGTCCCCGCCAATATAATAAGGAATGCCGCATCCGCCGTATGAAATTAAACTATCCCTGTCTATCATAGTTATTTCACAATCGGCATCGAGCCGTCTAAGGCGGCTGGCCACT
>Ga0193955_1000919_pt1 | contig 14840 bp, 12 predicted proteins | sample BB_6_MG_FD_140343 | JGI IMG/M metagenome (GOLD analysis project Ga0193955, IMG submission 140343) | Microbial mat bacterial communities from the Broadkill River, Lewes, Delaware, United States - BB_6_MG | ecosystem: Environmental > Aquatic > Freshwater > River > Microbial mats | place: USA... | reverse complement strand
TATCTTTTACGACCCAAGTTTAAAAAAAAGACATGCGAAAGCAAAAATATTTAAATATTTTACAATTGTATCTTTAACCTTTTCATTGATTTTTTTAACAATATTTTTAAGTGATATGGTTATCAAAGGAAGCACAGCAGTTCAGCAAACTTATGTACAAGTTGAAGTAAGTTACAATGAAAAAAGTGCAAAAAGTTATAGAAAAGCAGTTGAAAGAAAATATTTAAACATTGTGAGTCGTGCAGCATTGAGAGAAATACCAATGCAAATACAAAATAATCCTGACTTGATGAATACTACAAAACTAATTTGGATGCTAGCTGATGATCAAGTTGATATGTATATGAAAGATTATTATTATAAAATTAAAAGTAAAGATTTAAAAACTATCGAAGAGTTAGTTCGTAATGATAGATTAGAAAAAAGATTTAATGATATTTTCTTTACTCAAGGGGATAGTAAAACTCCAGAATATTCGGGTATATTATCTGCGATGATTGGTACCGTGATGACATTATTTGTTGCAATGATTGTAGCTTTTCCTGTAGGAGTTGCGACTGCAGTGTATCTTGAAGAGTTTAGTACACAAAATAAATGGAGTGAGTTTTTAGAAGTAAATATTAACAACCTTGCAGCTATTCCATCTATATTGTTTGGTCTTTTAGGACTTGCAATATTTATCAATTTATTTGGAATGCCACGAAGTTCTGCTTTAGTTGGAGGTTTAACATTAGCATTGATGACTTTACCAATTATTGTAGTAAGTTCAAGAGCAGCATTACGAAGTGTACCTGCAAGTATTAGACAAGCTGGATATGGTCTTGGTTTAACGAAAGTACAAGTGGTTAAAGATCATGTTTTACCTCTTGCTTTCCCTGGGATTATGACTGGTTCAATTATTGGACTTGCTCAGGCTATGGGGGAGACTGCTCCACTGATTATTGTTGGTATGATTGCATTTATTCCAGATAGTCCAGGTACAATTTTTGAAGCTGCAACAGTAATGCCTGCACAAATATTTACATGGGCTGGTATGCCTGAGCGTGCATATATAGAGAGAACAGCTGCTGGTATTTTGGTTCTTTTAACAGTATTAATCTCATTAAATGCTTTTGCTGTATATCTTAGAAAAAAATTCGAAGTTAAGTGGTAGATAAATAACACTTAACTTTTCTCACCTATACGAAGGAGTATCTTTATTCCTTTTTTTTCTTTTCAACTATTATCATTTCAATACTTTCAATAGATATTATAAGAGAATATTTGTATTTACTATATGAGTTATTTAACAGTATGTTTTAACAAAGGACAAATATAATTAAGATGCTGATTAGAGTGATAATACAGTAGAAGAAACTACTGTAATATATGAATAGATGAAATTTTATAGATTGATTTTTTTATCCAAATATCTATCGATATTAGTGTATATAAATCCATTTTTATCTATAAAAGTTAAGTGGTCTTTAGTTAAATCTTTAACATCTTTTAGACCCATTACAGCTAAAATAGTTCGAACACCAGCTAATAAATTTTTATGGTATTGAACAGTTTTATTAGCATGTTTGTATACTAAATAAGCACTTCTTAGTTTTTTATCTTGTGTTGCTAGTCCTACTGGACATTGATGAGAACCATGACCAGAACACATTCTTGCTCGAATACATCCAGCACTCATCATAAATCCACGAGCTAGATAAATAAAGTCAGCACCTAACGCTAATGCTACAGCCATATCATCAGGAGTAAGAATCTTACTTGCTGCAATTAATTTTACTTTTTCTCTGAGTCCATATTCTTTTAGGATATTATCTGCAATATGTATCGCATCATTTACATGAAAACCAACTCTATCCATTAAAAATAGTGGAGCAGTAGCACTTCCTCCATCACCACCATCTATACTGATAAAATCAGGAATACCAGGAATATTGTTCTCATTTCTTCGTTTCATCTCTAATGCAAACTCTTCAAATCCTTCACGGCTTGAGATTACTATTTTAATACCAACTGGTTTTTTAGAAAGTTTTTGTAGTTTTGCTACAAAGTCAAAAAGTTCATTAGTATTATTTGCATAAGGAAATCTATTTGGAGATACAACAGGTTGGTTTGCAGGTACATTTCTATAATATGATATAGAATCACTAACTTTTTCAGCAGCTAATTTCCCACCTGTTTGTTTTGCACCTTGTGCTAGTTTAATTTCAGTCATTTTACAAAATGCCATCGTTTTTTGATATCTGTCATCATCAAATTTACCATTTTCATCTCTCACCCCAAATAATCCAGAACTCATTTGGAATATAATATCTGGCATATCAGCGGGAACAGATCGAGGAAAACTTTCTAATGGTGCATCCCAATTAGGTCTAAAAAATTCATATCCATCTTGATCAAAAATATATGTATCTGATTGTTTTGGATGTAAAAGTTTTCTTCTAAAGTATTTAATTGCTACATAATTATTCATAAAAAATTTAATAATATTAAAAATTTTCTTATCAAATCCTTCTATTTTTACTCGATCCATACATGCATCGTGAAAGTCTTTATGAGTAAAGAAAAAGTTTGTTGTTAAACTACCTTCTCCAGTATTAATTGGGAAGTTACCATCATAAGCAGCTTTTGTAAAAGCTCGTGTACCTTCTGGTGAAATTGCCCCGTCACTCATTGCACTTCTTGCAATAATACTTTTTGAAACATAAGGGATTTCTCTATCTTCTCCAAAAGTTACTGAAAAATCTTTATTAACTTCATCATCATTTAACGGACTATTTGAATGTTTCATTAAAAACTTAGGATTTTCTTGCGGTTGAGTAGGAGAAAAAGATGCATAACCTGCTAAGTCATTTGCAGCTTTGTATACCCAATCAACTTTATCTTTTGATTCATAAAACTTTTCATCACCAAAATATTGTCTAAAAGGCTCTCTTAATGCTTCAAAAAAATATCTCATTCTCCCAATTACTGGATAGTTAATGAGTAACTGATGCTTTCTTTGTACATACTTATCATAAATAATCATATTTACTAGTACAAATAAAGCAATATAAATTGCTATTTCCATTTAAATTCCTTTAACTTTTATTATCTCAATTATACTCCATATCATATAAAAATAAGTTATAAATAAGAATATAAATTATTGTAAAGTAATATTATTGAAAAATGTAACTAACTTGTAACTTTCTTTTTGTAATATTCTTCAAATTAAATTATAAGTGGTTCAATAATGAAAAACAAAAATAAAATAGAAGTCGAAAAGTTAAATCTGTGGTATGGTTCAAAACATGCTTTACATGATTTAAACATTAAAATATATGAAAATCAGATCACTGCTTTGATTGGGCCATCTGGTTGTGGAAAATCAACTTTTTTAAGATGTCTGAACAGAATGAATGATTTAGTAAGTTCTGCTCGTATTGAAGGTCAAGTTATTATAGATGGACAGGATATTTATCATAAAGATGTAGATGAAGTAAGTGTTAGAAAAAGAGTAGGAATGGTTTTTCAACAACCCAATCCTTTTCCTAAGTCTATTTATGAAAATGTAGCTTACGCTCCTTTAAAACATGGTATTGTTAAAAAAGGTATTGAGTGTGATGAACTAGTTGAACAGTCATTAATTAATGCAGGTATTTGGGATGAAGTAAAAGATATCTTAAAAGAACCAGGTACTGGATTAAGTGGGGGACAACAACAAAGATTATGTATAGCAAGAACAATTGCTGTTAAGCCTGACATAATTTTAATGGATGAACCAACATCAGCACTTGATCCAATCAGTACAGAAAAAATTGAAGCACTTATGTTAGAGTTAAAAAAAGATTTTACAATTGTAACAGTAACTCATAATATGCAACAAGCAGCAAGAATTGCCGATATGACAGCATTATTTCACCTTGGTGATTTAATAGAGTATGATGAAACAGAAAAAATATTTATAAATCCAAAAGAGAAAAAAACAGAAGATTATATAACTGGTAGATTCGGTTAAAAGGAAAAAAATGTTAGCAAATTATGAAGAAAAATTAAGTGAAATTAAAAATGAAATTATCACTATTGGTGATGGTTTATTAAAGTCAAATCAGCTTATAGTAGAAGGTTTAAAAACTTGTAATGAAGATAGTTTTACAGATGCAAAATTTTACATAAAAAATGTTAGTAACATAGTAAAAGAGATTGATAATAATATTATAACGACTCTTGCACTTCATTCCCCAGAAGCAAAAGATTTACGAAGAATGGTATCGTACTTAAAAATCACTAATGAACTTTTAAGAGCTTCTTCAAATACAAGAAGTTTTATAAAAGGTTTTCTTGAAGAGTGTAATGATGTTGATTCAAATATAATAAATGACTATGCAATACCAATGCAAAAATCTACAGTTGATGCTATCAAATATACTGTAGATATGATAATGATTGATTGTGTTGATGAAACTCAAGAGTGTTTTAATAAAGTGGTAATAGCAGAAAATAAAACGGATGATTTATATGAGATGATTGAATCAGAACTATTTAAACAAAAACCAAAAGAGAGTGACTTTAATAAATTTCACAAAATGTTAGTTATATTAAGAAGAAGTGAAAAAATTGCTGACCGTGCGATGAGTATTGCGAGTTTATTATTATATGCAAACAATGGTGGAGAGATACACAGAGTTTAAGAATTTTAGGTATAATGAAATTATGAATACAATTTTAATAGTAGAAGATGAACCAGATATTTTAGAACTTTTAGAATATACTTTAGAAAAAGAGTATGAAATTATTGGTTGTTTAGATACCTCAAGAGTCATAGATATTTTAGATCAAGAAACAATAGATCTTATTTTAATGGATAGAAACCTTCCAAATGTAGAGGGAAGTGTTTTTATTCAAGAGCTTAGGAAATTAGGTTATTCTCAAAATGTAATTTATCTTACGGCTAAAGATGCCGATGAAAATATTCTGGAAGGTTTTGAACGAGGTGGAGATGATTATATTACAAAACCTTTTAATATTGATATCTTAAAAGCAAGAATTAAATCAGTTATCAATAGAACAAAGAAAAATCATGAAGTTATTAAAGTTCGAGATATAGTGTATAACGCAAATCAAAAAAGATTTGTAATCGGTGGGGAAGATGTAAATTTAACTCATTTAGAACATGATTTATTGCTTGAATTTATTAAAAATATAGATATATTATTAAGCAGAGATATTTTACTTGAAAATGTTTGGGAAGATAGTATGGATGTTAAATCAAAAACAGTTAATGTTGCAATAAAACGATTAAAAGAAAAAATTGACCCCTTAGGAAATAAAGAGTACATAAAATCTGTAAGAGGTGAAGGGTATATCTTTCATAAAGGTGCAATAGTTTGTTAAAATTACATGATATATTTTTGAGAAAATTTTTACTTTTATTTACCACTATTTTTTTAGTAATGGCAACATTATCATATTTTTGGATTAAAAGTATTTTTATAGAACAAACAAAAATTGATCTTCTTCATAATATAGACATATTTTCACTTCAAATAAAAGATTTTAAAGAGATCGACACTAAAGTAAAAGAGATAAAACGCATTATAGGTTTGCGTGTAACTATTATTGACAAAGATGGTGTAGTTATTGGCGAATCAGATGAAGACAAAGATTCTATGGATAATCATCTCAATAGAACCGAGGTATTAGAATCAAAATATAATAAATTTGGTTCTATAGTAAGATATTCAGATACATTAAATAAAGATCTATTGTATGTATCTAAGAAACAATTTGTAAATGATAAAGTTTATTATATTAGGATGGCTCGTGATTTAGAACTTATTGATGATGAATATCTTATTATGACTTTTAAAGTAGCCGTTTTATTTATTTTTTTTATAGGGATATTTTTTGTTGTTGCACTTAAAATGAGTAAAAAAGTAGAATATGAAACAAATACTATTTTAGATTTTTTAAATGATTTAATAAAACAAAATAAATCTTTAAAAATAGAATCAAATTATTCTTTAGAGTTTCAAAATATTACAAAATTATTGACAAAGGTATCTTATAGTTTATCAAAAAAAGATAAACAAAAATCTAAATATACAACAAAACTGAAGGCTTCTAATAGACAAAAAGATGATATTATTTCTGCAATTTCACATGAGTTTAAAAATCCAATTGCAGTTATAAGTGGGTATAGTCAAACTCTCTTAGATGATAAAGATTTAAATGCAACAATAAGAGATAAATTTTTGAAAAAAATATTTACTAATTCTGAAAAATTAACAAGTATGATAGATAGATTACGGTTAACAATAAAACTAGATGAAGGGAAACAACCTCATACATTTACAAAAACAAATATTACCAATATTACAAATAATATAATTGATGATTTAAAAGTTACTTATCCATCAAGAGATATTCATATAAACGCTGATGATATTGTAATGGAAGTTGATGAAACAATGATGTGTATTGCAATTACAAACATTATAGAAAATGCTTTAAAATATTCACAAGATGCTGTAAATATAACAATCACAAAGAAGAAATTGTCAGTAAGTGATTTTGGTATTGGTGTGAGTGATAAAGATATATCAAAATTGACAGAAAAATTTTATCGTGTTTCTAATAATGGTTGGAATAACTCTATGGGAGTTGGTCTCTCTTTAGTTTCAAATATCTTAAGTCTTCATAATTTCACTTTAGATATAAAAAGTGTTGAAAATGAAGGCTCAACATTTAGTATAATTTTTTAATTTTTAAAAAGTTGTGCTAGCTTTTTTACAATATTATCATCTGTATAAATCTTTATAAATTCAATACTAGATTTTTTAAGATGCTCATGAAGTTGGTGGTCATTTAATTTTACTTTATGAATATATTTTTTTATTAATGAAGTATTTAAATTCCCTTCAAATCTTTGTGAAGTACTCGGATCTTGGAGATTTATATTTCCTAATGCTATAGGAGACTCTTCAAATCTATCTCGAACAATTATCACTATAACTTCATGTTTTTTTGAAAGTAATTTTAAATTGAGATTTTCGGTATCGAAAAAATCTCCGATTAAAAATAGAAGAGATTTTTTTGCTATTTGATGATGTAAGGTATGTACGATATTTGAATAATTGACCTCTTTACCAAGCGAATCATATTTATCTATCTTGTGTATCATCTCCTCAACACCAATTAATTTTTTTGTTTTTTTTGTATTGAGAAATGAAGTTTCATTAGCAATAAAACTACTATAGCTATCGCCTTGTGCAGTTGCTACATATCCTAAAATAGAACATATTTCTGTAATACTATCTTTTTTTAATATATGTGTACCAAAATAAGTACTACCCGTTAATATGGGGATTATAGTAATATCTAACTCTCTTTGAGTGTGAAATACCTTTACATAAGGTTTATGCATTTTTGCACTTATAACCCAGTCAATTTTTCGAATATCTTCACCATCTTCATATTCTCTTAACTCTGTAAAGTCATATCCTTCCCCTTTTATTTTTGAAGTATTATTTCCTAGTTGTTGAGAAAAAACAGCTTTTTTGGTTTTTATAAGCAGTTGTTTTAAATTATTATTCACATTCAACTTTTCATTTTAATTTTAAATTCATTGATGATATCTATCTCTCGTTGCTGAAGATATTTTTTAAATACATTTTGTCCAGATTTTTTAATGTTCAGCTCTATAATTAATCTTTTTTTATTTTCTAAGTCATCAATTCTTATAATAGTGCCTGATGCAAAAACTTTGGTAAATTTTTTCTCTTTTACAAAACTACTAGGACCATCAATTTCAAAGCCTATTGTAAGTTCAATTATGCTTTTTTCTGTAATTCCTAATGGGATAGTTGTTTCTAAAACAATATAATCATATGAGATAGCAATAGGTGTAAGTTCTGTATGAATATTGTTATATCCAATGCTTGTTTTAAAACTTTTATCTACAGGTATTCGTTTGTTTTTAGAAGATCGTAATTTATATTCTATGTATTTAAGATTTGTAATACTGACCATATTATTCTTTATGTTTACATCTAAGAGCTTACCAAGTATATAATTTGAATCAATGGAAAGTATCACTTTTTTTTCGTAAAGAATAGAAAACAATTGAGTTTTACTTACTTTTAGCGTAAGCATATCGTTTTTATATTCTAATAGTTGACATTCATGGTTAAGAATAAGACCTTTAAAATTATTAATACATGTTATCTTAGGATTATTCGTTGATAAGTTTTGTAGTATTGTTTGTGCTTGCGGACAAACATTAGTATTAAAATGTGTTTCAAAAATATTTATTATTTCATGATTTAAATCAGAGATGTTAAGTGGTTTAGTAAGTAACTTATTTATACCTAAATCTAAAGTTTCTAAAAGCGTATAATCTTCATTTTTATTACTTAATACAATTATTTTGACATTAGGATTTATATCTTGAATATCTACAATCATCTCAAATGCATTTTTTTTCTTTAAATCTAAATCGGTTAAAATGATATCAGGTTTATTTTGGTTATAAATTTTTAAACCCTCTCGTCCATCAAAAGCTTGATAGACCTTATTAAAAAATTTGCTAAAATATTGAATTAATTTTGACTGTAATTCTAAATCACTTTCAATATATAAAATTGACAATTCTTTTGTGAGATGTTTGAGTTTCGTTAAATTTTCCATTGCTATTATTATACGATAAATTTACTTTAAGAGTTTTGTAAATTATATTTAAATAAATTATTTAATATACCATAGACTTTTAAGTGAATCTTAGATATCATAACGAAAATTAACACAAGGACATATAATGTTTCACGAATACAGAGAAATAGTAACAGAATTAAAAACAACACATGCACATTTTAAAAAAGTTTTTGATGCACATAATGATCTTCATGATAAACTTGAAAAAGCAGAAGAGGGTGGAGTTGATCACATCGACCCAATGGAAATAGAAAGAATGAAGAAAGAAAAACTTAAGCTTAAAGATGAAGCTTATGCAATGATTATGGATCATAAGAATAAATAATTAATTTTATTTAATATTCAAGTAAAAGGGCTGAGTCAGAAGACTTGGCCCTTTTTTGATTTTTAAGTATTTTTTTGATAGAATAAAAACAATTTTAAACAAAACTAGCGAATGCAGTTTTTGTAAAAAAAGTTTCTTTAGAAAGGTAACAAGGTTACATGGAAAATCTTTTCGAATCACAAGATATAGTTGATATTAAGATAGAAGACTCAATAAAGGCTTCATATCTAGACTACTCAATGAGTGTTATTATAGGACGGGCATTACCAGATGCTAGAGATGGACTGAAGCCAGTTCATAGAAGAATACTTTATGCTATGCATGACTTAAATATGACTTCAAGAACACCGTATAAAAAATCTGCAAGAATTGTCGGTGATGTTATTGGTAAGTACCATCCTCATGGTGATAGTTCTGTATATGATGCATTAGTAAGAATGGCACAAGATTTTGCAATGAGAGTTCCTTTAGTTGATGGTCAAGGAAACTTTGGTTCTGTAGATGGTGATAATGCAGCAGCTATGAGATATACAGAATCAAGAATGACAAGACTAAGTGAAGATGTATTAAAGGATATAGATAAAGATACTGTAAATCATACAGCTACATACGATGATATGGGTAAGGAACCCACTGTTATGCCTACACGAGCACCATTATTATTAATAAATGGTTCTGAAGGTATTGCTGTTGGTATGGCAACCAAAATTCCACCTCATAATCCAACAGAAGTTATGAATGGACTTTTACATTTAGTTGATAATCCAAAAGCAGATGCAACTGATTTAATGGAATTTATAAAAGGTCCAGATTTTCCTACAGGTGCTACTATATTTGGAAGACAAGGTTTTACAGATGCTTATAAAACTGGTCGTGGAAAAGTTAAAATGAGAGCAAAGCATCACATTGAGACTAAAGGGAAAAAAGATATTATTATTTTAGATGAACTTCCTTATCAAGTGAATAAAGCTAGGCTTGTAGAACAAATAGCTACTTTATCAAAAGATAAAATGATTGAAGGTATTTCTGAAGTTAGAGATGAATCGGATAGAGAAGGTACAAGAGTAGTTATCGAGCTTAAAAAAGATGCTATGGCTGAAATAGTTATGAATAACCTTTACAAGCAAACACCGATGCAAGGTACTTTTGGAATTATTTTATTAGCAGTTCATAACAAAGAGCCTAAAATATTTAATCTTCCTCAAATTTTAAATATCTTCTTAACTCACCGAAAAACTGTAATTATTAGAAGAACAATTTTTGATTTAGAAAAAGCAAAAGCAAGAGCTCATATATTAGAAGGTTTAAAAATTGCTTTAGACAATATCGATGAAGTTGTTAAAATAATTCGAGCAAGTGCAAATGATATAGATGCAAATGAAAAGCTTTGTGCTGCATTTGATCTTACAGAGATACAAGCGAAAGCTATCTTAGATATGAGACTTGGAAGATTAACTGGTCTTTCTCGAGAAAAATTAGAAGAAGAATTAAGAGCATTATTAGAATTAATTGATGAACTAGAATCTATTTTAAAATCTGAAGAGAAGTTAAATCTTATTATTAAAGAAGAATTAACAGAAACTCGAGATAAATATGCTGAGATGAAAGATAAGTCTGGGAGACTAATTGCAGATAGAAGAACAGAAATTGAAGATAGTTATGATGATATAGATATTGAAGATTTAATTCCAAATGAACCAATGGTTGTTACTATTACACATAATGGATATGTAAAAAGAGTTCCTATAAAAGCTTATGAAATGCAAAGACGAGGTGGTAAAGGTAAAGTTGCAGTTACTACACATGACGATGACTTTATAGAAAAATTCTTCGTTTCTAATACTCATGATACTTTATTATTTGTAACGAACTTTGGTCAACTGTACTGGTTAAAAGTATATAGAATACCTGAAGGTGGAAGAACAGCAAAAGGGAAAGCAGTAGTAAATCTTATTAATCTTAAAGAAGATGAAAAAATTATGGCTATTATTCCTACTACAGATTTTGATGATGATAAATCTATGGCATTTTTTACTAAAAATGGTATTGTTAAAAGAACAGCACTAAGTGACTTTAGTAATATAAGAAGTAATGGTGTAAGAGCTATTGTTCTTGATACTGATGAGGATGGTAATGTAATCGATGAGATTGTAACAGCTCAAATCACACTACCAGAATCTAAGTATCTTATGATATTTACAGCACTTGGTCAAGTTATCCGATTTGATATAGAAAAAACACGAACTCAAGGTAGAACAACAAGGGGTGTAAGAGGTATCAAATTTAAAGATGAAAAAGACTTTGTTGTAGATGCTGATGTTATAGAACATGAGCAACAAGAGTTATTAACAGTAAGTGAAAAAGGTGTTGGTAAACGAACAGAAGTTGAAGCATACAGATTAACTAATAGAGCTGGTTCTGGAGTTATCTCTATGAAACTAAGTCCAAAAACTGGTAAAACTGTTGTAGGAAATGTTATAGTTGATGAAGAGCAAGATTTAATGGCATTAACCTCTATTGGTAAAATGATAAGAGTAGATATGAATACAATTAGAAAAGCAGGTAGAAATACAAGTGGAGTAACAATTGTAAATGTAGATAAAGATGACAAAGTTGTAAGTATTGCAAAATGTCCAAAAGCAAAAGATGACGAACTAGATATACAAATGGCTGATGATATGGCAGGTGTAGATTTAGAAGAAAGAAATTTATTAAGTAACGAAGAAGACGAGGAATAAAACAAGATGAGTGGAAAATATAATGTTGCAGTTGTTGGTGCAACTGGTGCAGTCGGAGAAGAAATTTTTAGAGTTATGGAAGAATTAAATTTTCCAGTAGGTGAACTTTTACCATTAGCTAGTGCTAAGAGTGTAGGAACAAGTATAACTTTTAAAGGTAAAGAATATCCAGTTGTAGAGTTAACAGATACAGTTTTTGAAGAAAATGAAATTGATATTGCATTTTTTAGTGCAGGTGGATCAATCTCTGAAAAATTTGCAAAATATGCTGTTGAGGGTGGTGCTGTTGTTATTGATAATACTAGCCACTTTAGAATGGAAGCAAAGGTACCTTTAGTAGTTCCAGAAGTAAATCCAGAAGATATAAACTTATGGAGAGAAACAGGAATTATTGCAAATCCAAATTGTTCAACGATCCAAATGGTACAAGTATTAAAACCACTTGATGATTTGTATGGTATTAAAAGAGTAGATGTATCAACATATCAAGCAACATCAGGTGCGGGAAAAGCTGGTATGGAAGAGTTAGTAATGCAGATGCAAGACTTTTTCGCATTTAAATTAGATGAAACAAAAAAAGAAGCATTTTTACACCAAATTGCATTAAATGTTATTCCTCATATTGATACACCACAAGAGAATGGTTTCACTAAAGAAGAGATGAAAATGGTAAATGAAACTCAAAAGATTATGAAAAAACAAATAGCAGTTGCAGCTACTTGTGTTAGAGTTCCAGTTCTAAGATCTCATAGTGAATCATTGACAGTTACATTTAATGATAGTGTAGATATAAATTTAGCAGATGTACGCACAGCGTTAGCGTCGTTTGAAAATGTAGAATTACTAGATGATCTTAAAAATGGTATATACCCTATGCCAATTATCTCAACAGATACAGATCTTACTTATGTAGGAAGATTAAGAAAAGATATATATGATGCTAATGTTCTTCATATGTTTAATGCGGCAGATCAAGTAAGAGTAGGAGCTGCTACAAACTCTGTGAGAATTGCTCTGAAATGGATTGAGTTTCAAAAAGAGGATATATAAATATATGCTTGAAAAATTATTTGAAGGTGCTATTTGGCGAAGTAGATTCGTAGTACTTTTAGCAGTAATATTTGGACTAATTGGTGCATTTGTATTATTTATAGTTGCATCTTTGGATATTTGGAATGTATCGGTTTACTCTTTTAATACAATTGTAACTGGTGCTCATCCCGATAAATTTCATGAGGATATAGTAGCTGGGATAATAGGTGCTGTTGATTTATATCTTATTGCAGTTGTAATGTTTATTTTCTCTTTTGGATTATACGAATTATTTATATCCAAAATTGATGCAGCATGTGATAATAAAACAGAAAACTGTAGTACGATACTAGCTATTCATTCTCTTGATCAGTTAAAAGATAAAATTGCAAAAGTTATTGTTATGGTTTTGGTTGTAAACTTTTTTCAAAGAGTTTTACATACAGAATTTAAAACACCTTTAGAGATGTTTTATTTTGCACTTTCGATTGCTGCACTTTCTGTAGGACTATATTTTTTAGGAAAAGTTGGTAAATATAAATAGATAATATATCTATTTATTTTATAAAAATAATTATATTATAAAAAAGGAATATCACATGGGTAAAATATTTGTAGACGCGTGTTTAGGAAAAGAAACACCATATACACCAGTATGGATGATGAGACAAGCAGGAAGATACCTTCCCGAATATATGGAAGTAAGAGCACAAGCTGGTAACTTTTTAAACCTTTGTCATGATCCTAAAAAAGCAGCTGAAGTAACTATCCAACCTTTAGATATCGTTGGTGTTGATGCTGCTATTTTATTTTCAGACATTTTGGTTATTCCAGATGAAATGGGAATGGATTTAGAGTTTATAAAAGGTTTTGGACCAAAATTTCATGATCCAATTACTTGTGACGCTGATATTGATAGGCTAATTGGAGGGAAAGAAGCAAGTAAAAAACTAACTTATGTTTATGAAACAATTGAACTGTTAAGAGAACAATTAGATGCAAGAGGTGATGATAAAGCACTTATTGGTTTTACTGGTGCTCCTTGGACACTTGCAACATATATGATTGAAGGTCAAGGAACTAAAACATATAACTTATGTAAAAAAATGATGTATGAAAATCCAGAACTTTTACATAAAATATTAGCAAAAGTAACAGAAGTTGTAAAACTTTACATGGAAAAACAAATTAAATCAGGTATTGATGTAGTTCAAATTTTTGATTCTTGGGCAGCTGCTATTGAACCATCAAAATACAATGAATTTTCTTGGAAATATATGGTAGAGATTGCTGATTATTTAAAATCAAAATATCCAGAAATTCCAATTATTATGTTTCCTAAAGGTGTAAGTGCATTTATATCATCAGGTATGGTATATGGAAACTTTGATGTGTTTGGTGTGGATTGGGGAACTCCAATGGCACTAGCAAAAGAAAAACTAGGTGACAGATATGTTCTTCAAGGAAATATGGAGCCATGTAGACTTTACTCAAAAGAAGCAACTACAGCTTGTGTTGAAGGTATTCAAGAAGTTATGGGTGGAAAAAGACACATTTTTAATCTAGGACATGGAATACTTCCAGATGTTCCTGTTGAAAATGCAAAACACTTCGTTAGTGAATGTCAAAGAGTAAGTGGAAAAAAATAGTCTCGTGGATAATATAATATTCGGACCCATTCCATCGAGAAGATTTGGAATGAGTCTAGGAATAGATCTCTCTCCAAATGTAAAACAATGTAATTTTGACTGTTTATATTGTGAACTCTCTTATGCCAAAACAATGTCAAAACAAATCGATGTAATCTCTGTAAAAGATATTATGACACAATTAAAAGTGGGTCTAGAAAACCATCAAAATATTGATGTGATTACATTTACTGCAAATGGCGAACCCTCTTTATACCCACATTTAAGTGAACTTATTGATGAGATTGATAAAATCAAAGGTGATATTAAAACCCTTATTTTAAGTAATGGTGCAAATATATATGAAAAAGAGATACAAAAAACATTATCAAAAATAGATATAGTAAAATTATCTTTAGATTGTGT
>Ga0193955_1000916_pt1 | contig 14871 bp, 7 predicted proteins | sample BB_6_MG_FD_140343 | JGI IMG/M metagenome (GOLD analysis project Ga0193955, IMG submission 140343) | Microbial mat bacterial communities from the Broadkill River, Lewes, Delaware, United States - BB_6_MG | ecosystem: Environmental > Aquatic > Freshwater > River > Microbial mats | place: USA... | reverse complement strand
CCCACAGGGCGCACGGTGCGTTCCTGAAGCACCCGTAAAAAAGCCTTTTGAAGGGACATGGGCAGCTCCCCCACCTCATCAAGAAACAAGGTACCGTTGTGGGCATCCAATATAAGGCCGGTACGCTCCCGGTCCGCCCCGGTAAAGGCCCCTTTCTTATGACCGAAGAGAAGGCTCTCCACCAGGGTCTCCGGAATGGAGGCACAGTCCACGATGACAAAGGGACCCTTTTTCCTCTGGCTGTTCGTATGGACGGCCCGGGCAAAGAGCTCCTTGCCCGTCCCGGTCTCACCGGTAATCAGGATATTGGCGTCACTTACCGCTGAACGGGCCACCAGATCAAGGCACCCCTTAATGCCGGGACTGCCTCCGATGATGCCGTCCCGAACCAGGGAGACCACTGGAGACGCTTCCACGGCACTTTTCTTCTCCTCCCGATACTGAAGGGCACGGGCAAGGGTAAGGGCGATGTCCTTGGTGGAGGCGGTCTTTTCGATGTAATCCCACGCCCCGTTGATCATGGCCAGCTCTGCCCCATCCGGATCCCCTAAGCCCGTGATGATGATCACCTCCGGCGATGAGGGCAGGCGATCCAGCTCCGAAAGACCCTCAAGCCCGTTGCCATCGGGCAGACGCACATCAAGAAACACCGCATCAAAAGGTGCCTTGCTTGCTTTCAAAAGGCCGTCAGCCAGGGTTTGCGCCGTCACGGCCTGGTGCCCTTTGGCGGTGACGACCCTAGAAAGGGAGTAGCAGAGAGTTTCATCGTCATCAATTATCAGCACTGTGGCCATGGGAATCTCACTTCATCTGATGGTAAGTCAAAAAAGGCCTCCGGCGGCCAGGGGATGATCCCCTGGACCCCATTATGCAAATGCTCCGAACCCTCGTTCCTCGGGTGCGTCACATTTGCTGACGGGCTTCGCCCGTGAACAACGGTTGAGGTTGCTCAGTCGTCTTCGTGTACCCCCAACGCACGTGGTACCAAACGGGAACACCCATAACCCCTGCGCTTGTCGCATATGGTGCCTAACCTGGCACATAACGAGAATGCGGATGCGAGGCACGTTGCATAGCAACACCCCTGTCGCATTCACCACAGGGTTTCAAGGTGCCCCCACCTTGCCGCCGGAGGCTAAACCGAGTTCAGCACCTCTCGGATCGTCTTGCCCAGTTCTGTGCGATTGAAGGGTTTTTTCATAAATGCACGAATCCCATGGTTTTCAAGGATGGTGGACGGCAAATCGCCTGCGTCGTCCTGAAACCCACTGCACAGAATAATCGGCATCTCCGAACGCAAGGCCCGTATCTCATCGGCCAGCTCCATCCCGTTCAGGTAAGGCATCATGTGATCGGTGAGCACCAGGTCGAATCGTCCGGGGTCGGTTCGAACCGCTTTCAAAGCAGCAAGGCTTCCGGTATACGCAATAACCTCATAGCCCATACGGCGAAGCATCTTCTCCGTGCCGTAAATCATCTGCTCGTCATCGTCCACAAGGAGAATTCTCTCCCTCCCTTTTCGTTCCAGGGCCTCTTCACTGCCCCCTTTGATCGGCTCCACGGCATGGGCACAGGGAAGGTAGACGGAAAAAATGGTCCCCCGGCCAGGGTGACTGACCACCGTGATGGCCCCCTGATGCCTTTTCACAATCCCATGGGACATGGAAAGACCGAGCCCGGTGCCGCCTCGATCCTTTCGGGTGCTGAAGAAGGGGTCAAAAATCCGATCCATGTCTTCGGGAGCAATCCCCTCCCCATTGTCCCGAACACTGAGCCGTGAGTAGCGTCCGGCAGACAAATCCGGATGAATAAGAGACGCCTTCTCGTCCAGGTCCACCGAGTCCAGGGTAATCTCAATCGCGCCCTTCTGATTTTCCACTGCGTGCCCAGCATTGGTGCACAGGTTCATGATCACCTGGTGAATCTGGGTGGGATCGGCCATCACCAATCCGGACTCTGCCTGCAGGTTGAGGCGGACGTCGATGGTTGAAAGAATGGAGGTTTTAAGAAGGTGGGTGCACTCTTTGAGCAGCTGCTTCATCTGAACGGGTTGTTTTTCCTGGTCCTTGTCCCGGCTGAAGGCAAGAATCTGACGCACCAGGCTTTTGCCACGCTGGGCCGCCTTGAGGACATGGGCGAGGTCTTCATGGGCCGGTGTCTCCTCACCCACCTCCTCCACGGCCAATTCGGTGCAGGTGGTGATGGCCCCGAGGATATTGTTGAAGTCGTGGGCAATCCCCCCTGCAAAGGTACCGATGGCTTCGATCTTCTGGGACTGACGAAGCTGGGTTTCCAGTTTCTTCTCCCTCTCTTCCGCCCTCTTACGCCGTGCAATAATCCGCATCAGCACCACAATGGTGATGGACTGGTAGATTAAAAAAAGCACCGTCGCCCAGATGACATACTTGTACTGATAGTAGACCGTCACCGGTTCGTTCCGGATCAGGGTCTCTTTGGGAAGCGAGTTATGAGGGATGGAAAAGTGGCGCAGCAGGTTGTAGTCGAAGATGGGTCGGATGGAGCTGCCACGCAGGACGGGAAGCGCCTCGGTGGGAACCCCGTCAAGAATGCGCAGGGCAATGCGCGCAGCCTCCTCTGCCTGTTTGCGGCCACTGAGCATCATCCCCCCCAACACGCCGCTTCCAAGGGTGTATTCCCAGGGAGAATAGACAGGCCGACCTGAGTGTTCAAACACAAGGGAGGTGCTTTCATGAACCGTCAGCCTCACACCATCGGGGCTGAGGTAGTATGAGAGGTAAAGAATCAGTGTTTCTTCGGGGAGAGTGCCAAGGGCCTCTTTCAAGTCGGAAAGGGGCTTGAGGGAAAGGTCAATGAACGTCACACGCTCTTCATAGGCGGGAATCGTCTCAAGGAGCCTGTTCCGATTGATTCGACTGGAGGTGGAGGCCCCGCTCACATAAGCGACATAACGGGTCTTCGGATACATGGAGAGGGCCAGGTCCAGAGTCCCTGTCAAATCATAGTCTTCCGCCACCCCGGTGTAACCCGAGTGACCAACGATCATCTCATCCTGAAAGCCGTTGATCCCGCAAAACACCACCGGGGTCCCCGGAAAAAGCTCATTTCGGTTGAGAAGCAGAAAATCAAGGGCGTTGTTATCCGCAGCAATGATCACGTCAAAGGAGACTGTCCGATACTTCAGCCCATACACCTCTTTCAGGGTCTCGAATATCTCAGCGGGCTGATACCTTTTGGTATCCATATACTCAAAAGTGACCCGAAGGGAACTTCCCTCGCCGTCAAAAACCGACCTCAACCCCTCTGTCACCGAATCAGCCCACACATACCCCGGATGATAGGAGTTCAGAACCAACACCTGTTGAACCGGTTTCGTCTCCCCCCCATGCGCAGCCCCCCACGGCACCCCAAAAAGCGCGACGCAGACAGCCAAAAGCCTCAGAAACCCCTTACACCCCATCACCCACCACCGATTTACCGTATAAAAACAAACCACTGCCCCCCACACCTATGTCAAACACAACGCACCTCGTCAAGTCGAAAGACAGCCATGGGGGATCAATCACGCACCCCAACCCGGCTCAGCTCCACCCACCCCCTGATTCGGATTCGGCATGGGGCTTTCCTTGACGTTGTCATGGCATCATACCTGGGCGGCCTCATCCAGAACCTTTCTGACGATTCGGGCCAACTCTTTTTTCACTATGGGTTTGAACGTGTAGGCTTTGACGCCGACACTCTTCATGGTCTCTTCCGTCACCTTCCTGCTGTAACCGGTACAAAGTATCACGGGAATATCCGGCCGAGTGCGTATCATCTCTGTGGTCAGGACGTCCCCGGTCATCTCAGGCATGGTCATGTCCGTAATCACGAGGTCAAAATGCTCGGGCCCCGACTGAAACAACGCCAGGGCTTCCACACTGCTGGTTCGAATCACGGAGTTATACCCGAGACGCCCCAAAATCTGACCGATCATGTTTGCGATGGAGGGTTCGTCATCCACCACGAGGACCCGCTCACCGCCCGTCGGAAGGGCTTGCTCATCCAGCGAGGATGCCGAAGGGACGAAGCCCTCTTGCGTAACGGGCAGGTAAATAGTAAATACCGCCCCACGCGGTGTGTTGTTCTCGACCTTGATCTCCCCCCCATGTTGCTTGACGATGCCATGGACCATGGCAAGCCCCATGCCCGTGCCTTCTCCTGGATCTTTGGTGGTGAAAAAGGGTTCGAAGATAAGCGGCATCACCTCCGGTGAAATCCCACACCCCGTATCCGCGACCCGCAAGGTGAGATAATTGCCGGCGGCAAGGGAAGCCGGAACCGGCGTTCCACCGTACCCCAGCACGGTATCAAAAAGCCTCACGTCCAGAACCCCGCCATCCTCGTCCATGGCATAGGACGCATTGGTGCACAGGTTCATAAGAATCTGGTGCACCTGTGTCGCATCTCCCATGATCTGGGAATCACTTTCAAGCACATGGTTGATCTCAATGGTGGTGGGGATGGAGGATCGAAGCAATTTCAAGGCTTCGCTCACAATGGGCTTCACGGAGAGCGGCTTCATCTCGCCATCTGCCTGCCGGGCAAAGGTCAAAATCTGCCGAACCAGGTCAACAGCTCGAGTCCCCGCCTTGAACACTTCCTTGAGATGCCCTTCAACCCTGGAGCCTGAGGAGACATCGTCCAGCGCCAATTCCGTGTAGCCAAGAACGGAGGACAAAATATTGTTAAAGTCATGGGCAATCCCACCGGCAAGAGTCCCGATGGCTTCCATTTTGTGAGACTGACGAAGGTCTTCCTCCAGCTTCTTAATCTGGGTGATATCCGTGGCGTGATGAAACCGGACCTGCCGCCCGTCCACCCACTGGATGGGCCGTTCGTAGTTGATGTAACAGCTACCTCCGGCAGGATTCCTGCTTTCCCAAACCAGAGCCCCGGTGGCATCCACTGTGCCGACCTTCGGATAGGTCCCCAGGATCCCGTCCTTTTCACGCCCGTTCATGAAAAGGGCATAATACTCCTGCCCCGTCAGCCCATCTCCGAAGCTTTCAATCATGGCTTTGTTCATAAACAGAATTTCAAAGGTATCCATATCCGAGACACAGATGATGGCGTCCACGCTGTCCAACACGGTCATCAGGGTCTTCAGAAACCGCTTGCGGGCCTCTTCAGCTTTCACGACGTCCGTGATCTCCATCATGTTGCCCAGGACACGCACCACCTTATTCCCTTCAAACACCGGCCTACCCGTGACGCGAACCCACTTTGCCTCTCCCTTGCAAGTGGTGATCTCAAAATCATGGGAGTAGGGGACCCCCTCCTCCAGACACTGGTCAAAGGCCTTTCTGACAAGGGGCCGATCCTTCTCGTCATAGCAGGAGAGGGATACGGCGACATGATCCATCGCGGGGTCGACATCCACCCCGTGTATTTCGTAAAGCTGATTTGTCCAACGGGTCTCCCCATCTTTGACCTGGTATTCCCACCCACCGATCTTTGTCAGTTTCTGCGTCTCGTCCAGCAGGGAGCGGTTTCGAGCCAGCTCGTTCTCAATTGCCTGACGCCGCTCGATGTCATGCCGTATGCGCTGACGCATCTGGTTCAACGCCAGGACCAATTCATCAATCTCGTCAGGGGTCTCCGGCTCGGGTTTCCTGTGGGGAAGCTCAAGCTGCATATCCAAATCCTCGGGTTTCATCTCCTTGGTATACCCGGCAATGGCTGTGATATGCCGTGTTACGAGCTGATGAAGGACAGCAAGAATAAACATCGCCACCAAAAAGGTTTGCAGCGCCTGGGTCACCAGGATAACGAACAGGCGTTCAAACAGGCGATGATAGACACCCTCAAGGGAGGCATAGACGTCAAGAACCCCGATATGCCTCTCCTGCCCCCCATGGGTGAAGTACATATCGAACCCCTTTTTCACCCACTGTTCCCCGGTCTTCAAGCGCCCCGCCGAAAAAAGGACCTCCCCTCGTTCCCGGATCTCAAGATAAATCAGGTCCCGCATATTCAGCATGTCGTTGAGGTGGGTTTTGATCTGCAGATCGTCCAGCTGCCACAAGCTTCCCGAGAGACTCTCCAGGTGCCCCTCCTTCACCTGGTCAAACTGCCCCTCCACAAGACGCATGTCTTTCTTGTATTCGAGAAACACATTGAAACTGGTCCCTATAAACGTAATAAGCACACTGAAAATAAGGATATAGAAGAGCTGCTTGGCCGCAAGGGAGCCTTTGAGAGATCGGGAAATATCCTTGATACGTGTTGAGGGCATACATACCTCTTGCAGGGGGACCAGGGGTCCCGTGGTGGAGGAGAAAACGTGTTATGAACGCAGTCGTTTCACTTCGAAGAAAGCTCGCCGATATAGTCCATGCGGATCTGCTTGATGCGCCCCTCAGACCGCATGGTCCGCAGCACCTCGGTAATGGCGGGCACAAGGTCCCGATTTTTCCAGTGCAGATAGTGATACAGGTCATGGGAAAACAAGGGGGGGTTGAGCTGTCTCACCCCCTTTAAGCCACTCGTTTTAAGCACCTTAATACCTGTCAAGTTTGGAACCACAATGGTATCCACCCTGTCAGCAATCATCAGCTTAAAGAGCTGGGAGGTGCTGCTTGCCAGAAGCACCTCCATGCCATACCGGCCCCGCTCAAGGGTTCGCAACCCCCGTTGGACGCCCACCCTGTAAGATAAAAGACTGCTCCACCCCGACACAGAGAACGGAGGTCGCGTCGTGAAAACAACCCCTTCGACAACACCAACGGGCACAGGAACCAGAATAAGGCCGTCATGCTCAAATTCCAGGCCGGCAATTCGCACCAGTTCACCATCGGAATCACCTTCCGCTGCCATCCGCAAAGCCCGTTTGGCCGGAACGCGATCCACCACCAGCTCGATCCCCAAACGCTGATAAGCCTCCCTCAACACCCGTTCGATTACAACCGTGGCAAGGGTTTCGTCAACAGAGGTCAGGGTTAACGTTCTGGCGTATGAGGGAATTGCCAGAGCAAGAAGCCCTCCAAAGACAAGCAGAAATCTTAAGGGGCGGGTACTCATGGACACATCCTTTAAATCTGCGACACATCGGGGATTACATTAAAAACTTGGGGGATAATTTGTCTTGATTCTACAGCCAGCCCATGCTTAACACAATACCCTTCATACGCCGGGGCACAAATCATGGGCCGACGGAAGGTCGGCAGGGGTGGATTTACGATGAAATAAGCAGGAAGAGGCCTGATGCAAACCCATTTAAGCTGGGAAGGGCACAGGATGCTCTTCCAGGGGAAAGAAAAGAGATGACGGGTGGTACGGGGAAAAAACGAAGATCCCCACACCACCCGCTCTTAATGGAACGGAGTTAGACCACGCCCTGGTCGATCATGGCATCCACCACTTTGATGAACCCGGCAATGTTCGCACCGGCAACATAGTTACCGGGCATACCGTAGTTCTCAGCCGCACTCAGGCAGGTGGAATGAATGTTCTGCATAATCCCCTTGAGGCGTGCATCCACCTCCTCACGCCCCCAGGAGAGTCGCATGCTGTTCTGGCTCATCTCCAGGCCCGAGGTGGCAACCCCACCGGCATTGGCAGCCTTGGCAGGAGCAAAGAGGATCCCGTTCTCCTTGAAATAATGGGCCGCCTCCAACGTGCAGGGCATGTTGGCCACTTCCACCACCGCCTTGCACCCGTTCTTTACGAGGGCCTCGGCATCGGGAAGCTGAAGTTCGTTCTCAAGGGCCGTGGGCATGGCCACATCGCAAGGGACCTCCCAGGGCCTTTTGCCGGGCACCCACTCGCAGTTGTAGCGGTCGGCGTAATCTTTGGCAGGGCGCCGGTAGATGGTCCACAGGTCGGCCATGAACTGCAGCTTCTCCCCTTTAATGCCATCCGGGTCGTGCACGTAGCCGTATTCATCGCCGATGGTGACGACCTTGCCGCCCAGCTCGTTCACCTTTTCGATGACATAGGTCCCGGCATTGCCGTAGCCGGAGATGGCAACGGTTTTCCCCTCCACGGTCTCGTGGCGGGTTTTCAGCATCTCCTCAAGGAAATAAACCGCACCGTACCCCGTGGCTTCAGGCCGAACAAGGCTCCCGCCCCAATTAAGTGATTTTCCGGTCAGGACCCCGGTAAACTCATTGGTCAGCTTCTTGTACATACCGAAGAGATAACCAATTTCCCGTGCCCCCACCCCGACATCCCCTGCGGGAACGTCCGTATTGGGGCCAATATGCCGGAAAAGCTCCGCCATGAAACTCTGGCAGAAGCGCATCACCTCGTTGTCTGATTTTCCCTTGGGGTCAAAATCGGAGCCGGCCTTGCCTCCGCCCATGGGAAGGGTCGTAAGGGCGTTTTTGAAGACCTGCTCAAAGGCAAGAAACTTCAGGATACTGAGGTTTACAGAAGGGTGAAAGCGACACCCTCCCTTGTAAGGTCCGATGGCGCTGTTCATCTGAACACGAAACGCACGGTTCACCTGCACCTCGCCCCCGTCATCCACCCATGGCACCCTGAACATGATCACACGTTCCGGCTCCACAATCCGCTCAAGCACATTGTGCTTGCGATACTCAGGGTTCTGCTCAAGGACGGGCATAACCGATTCCACCACTTCCGTTACGGCCTGGTGAAACTCCGGCTGGTGAGGGTCTCTGTTTTTTACAACCTCTAAAATGTCTGACATGTCACATCTTCCTGTTTAATGGACAAACCAATCGCATTAAAACAATGCGTTATCTTTTGTGTCTGGTATGTCAAACAGGGTTGAAAGATCAAGAAATTTTCAGCTTTTTTTTAATGATTTTCCTCAACCCCAAGAAATCTGTACCGATCCCCTGACACACCCGAACACGTTTGAGACGCCATATCGTTCTCATCTGTATTTTCAAGGGATTCAGGACCTCTGCCCCAGCATTCCCTCTCCACTCCCGAGGGGAAAGAGACGACGCCCCTCCCCCCGCCCTTGAGCGATACTCAATGACTTAAAATGGAGAATCTGCCATGCAAGCCAGGGAACATACAGGAGAGTGACAACGCCCATCACATCCCAAAAAAAGAGCAGGCCTGATCCCTATGTCACGGTCAGCCTCTTTTTGTCCGCAAAGTACTTCATGAACTGGGCTCTTTCGTACATCGCAGGATCGGAGCTCTTCTCCTGGGAGAGCCGCCCTTTAAAATCAGCGATGGTTTTTATGCCTTTGCTGCCCATCCAGGTTTCCAGGTCCTCGATCATGGTGCCCAGGTGCTTTACCCCGTTTTTGTAGAGGGACGAGACCACCTGCACCGCATCGGCCCCGGCCAGAACCTGCTTGATTACCCCTTCGCCATCGTGAATTCCGGTGGAAGCTGCCAGGGAGCAGCCCACCTTTTCCGCCATGATGGCAATCCACCGAAGCGAAAGCGCCATTTCAGCCGGCGTGCTGAAAAGGTATGAGGGAACCACCTCTATTTTTTTGATATCAAAATCGGGACTGAAAAACCGGTTAAAGAGGACCAACCCGGCAATCCCCGTCTGGGAGAGTTTCTGAATCATGGGGCCGAGATCCGTAAAGTAGTGGGTAATTTTCAAAGAGACGGGAATAGAGACAACGGCTAAGACCTTATCAATGATCTGAAAGTAGAGGGCCTCTTTCTCTTTTCGCTCGATATTGAAGTTGGTGGGGGGAAAGAACATGTTCAGCTCCAAGGCATCGGCCCCGGCTTTTTCCAGCTCTTTGGCAAAGGCAATCCACTCCAGGGAGTCAAAAAAACAGTTGATGCTGGCAATAATCGGAATATCCACTGCGGCCTTGGACTCCCGAATGAGGGTTGTGTAGCGGTTGAGGTTGTCTTCCCGGACCTTGTATCCGTAAAATTCGATGGGGTTCTTCCTGCCGTCGTAATCAAAGTACTGAACCGACGCATCTGCCTTCTTGGCGTCCCGGATCACCTTTTCACTTTCAAAGAAAATCTCCTCCTGAAAAAGCGATTTCAACACCACGGCACCGGCACCGCTTTCCGCGAGGCGCCTTACGCCATCGGCCGTACCGGACAACCCGGAGCTTCCCACAACAATCGGATTCTTAAGTGACAATCCCAGGTAAGAGGTGGACGTATCCATGCATCATCTCCTTGTTTGGTGGTAATCCGTCTGGCCCCGTTCCCTTCAGGTATGTCACAGGGTATACAGGTCAACGGGAAAAGGCGGTACTTGCCTTCATTTGGGTTGGTGAGGAGGCCGGGCATGAGCCCCTATTCGTGGAAACGGCGTGCCGGGAAGGGAGGAGTGAATCAAACGAGAAGAAAAGTGGACACGCTAAATCAGAAACCGCACCAGATGATGCAGCCATAAATTCAAGGGTTAACGTAATAATATATCATACCTGATGCCGTGGTACGGATCAAGGCCAGGTGTCAGGAGGCCACCGGGTCTTCAACAAATAGCGCCCCATTTTAAGGCCAACAACACAAGAGGGATCCGGGCCATGCTGGGTTACTCACCCAGTGCCGTCCTGATGGCCGTGGCCAGCCCCATTTTAGAGAAGGGTTTTTGAATAAAGTGCACGTCCTTTTCAAGAACACCATGGTGAGCGATGACATCGGCCGTATACCCGGACATATACAAAGCCGAAACGTTCGGACGAAAGCGAAGCAATTGTCCTGCAAGTTCACGACCGTTCATACCCGGCATGATCACATCGGTGACAAGCACATGAATCTCACCGGAATACCCCTCAGCCTGCTTCAACGCCTCTTCAGGTTCCCCGGCAGTCAACACGGTGTAACCCAGCCCGTGAAGCATTCTTTGTGTCAATTTCAGGATCGCGAGGTCATCCTCCACAAGCAGAACCGTCTCCCCATGAGCCACAGGAACGTCCCCCGGGCCCCTCACCTCAGGTTCATCGGGAATCTCGCTGTGACGCTGCAGGTAGACCCGAATGGTCGTCCCCCTGCCCAACTCACTGTACGCATTAACAAACCCATTGTTTTGTTTTACAATACCATAAACCGTTGCCAACCCGAGGCCGGTCCCCTCATCCACCGCCTTTGTGGTAAAAAAGGGCTCAAAAATATGATCAAGGACGTCCTTTTCCATGCCGCCGCCGTTGTCACTGACGATCAGCACCACATATTCACCGGGCACAAACCCGGCGTGGGCATTGCAGTACTCTTCTCCCAGGGTGATTTTACCCGTTTCAATGGTGACCTTGCCCGTCCCTTCAATGGCATCCCGGGCATTCACACAGAGATTGGCCAGGATCTGATCAAGCTGGGAGGGATCCATCTTCACCGGCCAAAGCTCTTCCCCCGGCCGCCAGGTCAGTTCAATGTCCTCCCCGATAAGTCGACGAAGCATTTTGAGCATGCCGCCAATGTTCCGGTTTAAATCGATGGCCATGGGGGCAATGGCCTGCTTGCGTGCAAAGGCCAGGAGCTGTCGGGTAATATCCGTGGCCCGCGTTGCCGCTTTGAACACTTCAGCGAGATGTTCCTTTAACGACTCATTGGAGCCCACATGATCCATGGCCAACTCTGTAAACCCGATGATCACGCTCAAGGCATTGTTGTAATCATGCGCAACCCCACCTGCCAGTCGCCCCACAGACTCCATCTTCTGCGCGTGAAGCAATTGGTTCTTCAATTTATCACGCTCCTCATCCCCACGTTTTCGTTCCGAGATATCCAATGTGGCAAGAAGCCCTCTGACGGCATCACGTTGGTCATAATCAATTTTAAGCCTCAGAAAAATCTGTCGGGCATCACCGGAAAGGGTTTTCACCTCCGCTTCGGCTTCAAACTCCGCCTCCCCTGCTGCCAGGGCAAGCACCTCTTCTTTGAACACCGCCAGAGAGCTCTCCGTAAAAATACGCTCCAGATTTCCGAGCAGCTCATCTTTTGCACTGGCGTGATGAAGTTTCAGGGTCGCCTGGTTCACATCCATGACCCTTACTTTTTCGACACACGCCTGCAGTTCGGTGGGATTGTCTGAAAAATAAGTCCTGAAATCAGAAACGCCTGATTTTTTGAGGGTTTCCAGATACTCACTCAGTTCCGTGAAATCCTCCTCCCAGAGTGGGACCGGGGAGTCTTGAAACAAGGCTTCATAACGCCTGTTGACGACACGCAGGGCCTCCTCGATATGAAGACGTTCGGAAACCTCTTTTCTGAGGTGGGTATTGATCTGCGCCATGTCACGCGTTCGAACCTTTACCTGATGATTCAGCAGACGCATCCAGGCAAAAAGCAGGGCCAATAAAAGACCGCCCACCCCAAGAAGATAAAACACCCAATCGGGAACCGAGAATTCTGGCAGACTGCTTTTCCCATACCACTTCTTCAGGGTGACGTAATAAAAAGAGCCATCGTCCTGCCTCCAATGCGCAAGGTAGTTGTCAAAGACTGTTATCAGGTCATCGTTTGTTCCTTCAGGCACCGCAAAAACCAGGCTGAAGGGATTGAACATGATGGGACTTAAGGTCACATCGTAATCCGGTGCATGGGCGTTGCCATAGACATTGTTCAGCACTCCGGCGTCACTCCGGCCCGACGAGATCAGCTCAAAGACCTCCGCATACGAACTCACAGGAATCAGTTCGCAATCCACCTTGAATGTTTCAACAAGGTGCTTAAAGTTGAGGCCATTGATCCCCCCTTTGAGTATCGCGACCCTTAGCCCCTTCATGTCGAGTATGTTCTGGACATGAAGATCTCTTCCCACGTAAACCTGCCCCCACATCATAAGGACACTTTCCCGGGAGAAATCCATATACACGTCCCTTTCAGCCGTATACGTGATGCTTGTCATCACATCGATACGTCCTGAACGAAGATTCTCCAGGCCGTTATTCCATGTATCAGGCACATAGGTCAGCTTCCATTTTTCCCTTCTTGCGATCTCTTCCAGTATATCGATGTAAATGCCTCGTGCGGTTCCCCCTTCGTCCTGAAACACCAGCGGGTTGTTCTGAAAAATGCCCACACGCACGGCCTTTGCGGCCACAGCCTCCCCGAAAAAGCAACCCGTTGCCGCACAAGCCAAGAGCATCAGCCCGAAAATGAGGGGAACAGCCCCCCTTGCGGGCTGCCCTCCTTTTCGGCACCCAGTCCCATGGGATAGCCCTCGAGCATCTCCTGTTCCCAAAGGAGTCTTATGTCTTAACCATTCGATGACTGCCTGCATTGGGTTCACTCCCGGTAACACCGACGCCATGAATCAAGAAGCCCGACAACTATCCGGCTCAACATTGGCTCCGGCGGCTAAACGTTTATAAAATGTACCATACAGGCCTGGATAACGGTCCAGAGGAGTCCGATGGCGCTGATAACCAACAGCTTTGGGCTTAATATGTAACCGAAAAAGTTCAGGGGCATGTCAAAAGGCATCCCACCTTAAGGGCAAGCAACGCTGTGCATCCCCCCGAACCGGCCTCACTTCAATGAAGAGATCCAGGTCAACTCATCCATATCAACGGCATCAATGCTGTAGCCGCTTTCAAACAACTCGAGGCAGGCATCGACGACACGATAATCGTACCACCGCCCCGCACCGGCGGTGATGGCCGCCAACGCATCTTTCAGCGGATACGCCTGACGATAGGGCCGATAGGCGGTCAAAGACTCCACCACATCTGCCACGCACACGATACGCGACTCAAACAGGATCTCTCCGTTTTTCAGCCCCTGCGGGTAGCCGGACCCATCCAGATGCTCATGGTGCTGGAGAGCAATTTCAGCCACCGGCCATGAAAAATCCACCGGTTTTAAAATATCATGGCCCTTCCGACAATGAATCTGGAGGTAGCTGACGTCTTCATGTATCAGTTTTCCGGGCCGACACAAGATTTCTGACGGCACGGCAATCTTGCCGATGTCGTGAATCAGGCCGCCCAGAAAAATCCCTTCGATCCGCGTTTTGGAAAGGCCCAGCGCCTGGGCAAGGGTTGCTGCCAGATGCGCCACCCTGCGCTGGTGTCCGGCGGTATAAGGGTCCCGGAACTCCACGGTGCGTGAGACAGCGAAGATGGTCTGCATCAGTGTTTTCTTGATATTCACCGCGTATTGCAGGCGCTCTTCTGCCGCCTTCTTCTGCTCGGAAATATCACGAAGGTAGGCGACAAAGACCGGTTCCGTCTTGGGGTTGACGGAGATCACCTCCATCTCTGCGGGAAAAAGGGATTGATCGGCCCGCATGGCCGTCACCTCAACCCGACGGCCAATCATGGTTTCAAGGCCGGTTTCAAGGAAGCGGGTAAAGCCACGATCATGGGCACCCCGCATCGCTACCGGAAGCAGCTTGTCTGAGACCCGGTGGCCAATGACCTGCGTACTGTGATACCCGAAGATTTTTTCAGCGGCCGGGTTAAACCCGATAATGCGGCCCTTGTCATCCATGGTGATCACGCCATCCAGCGCGGACTCCACGAGGACGCGCAGCCACTCCGACGACACGTCTCTCTTCTGTCCCATGTGTCCGGGTGCCTTTTTTCATGATGGCCTCGCGAAATGTCATGCAGTCTCACCGAATGCGAGACGCAGGGTCATCACAGATTGAGTGTCGGCGACGGAAGCGGCGTGCCGGGCAGGAAAGGGGAAAAAAACCGTACAAGGGGAGTCAGAAAGAGGGGGACGCAAACAAAACCGCTTCCGACGATGCATCAACAAACCGGAAGATTACATACTCATGTATATTACATGATGGCTGAACCAAGCTCAAGACACGTGAAAAAGAAGGAAACAACTCACGGCCACCACGTTACACCGCCTCTTCCACAGAACTGAAAACCGTTTACAGGTGACCATCGACGCAAAATGCCCCAAAGGTCTTGTCTACCTATCTGACTGTGATGTCGACGATCTCGATCATGATGCCATACATGTGAAAGCCAACGACATCCTCCTTCT
>Ga0193955_1000906_pt1 | contig 14976 bp, 13 predicted proteins | sample BB_6_MG_FD_140343 | JGI IMG/M metagenome (GOLD analysis project Ga0193955, IMG submission 140343) | Microbial mat bacterial communities from the Broadkill River, Lewes, Delaware, United States - BB_6_MG | ecosystem: Environmental > Aquatic > Freshwater > River > Microbial mats | place: USA... | reverse complement strand
TATGTAGCTGATCTTGATGTAGGTGTGAGTTCATCAAAAGTTGCACAAGACTATAACCATTCACGCCCTATGATCGTAGACGTAAAAGATGATGAAAATTTTATGCAGCTTATGCAGCTTCGTCACCCTTTGATAGAAGTACAAGAACGTGGTGGTATCTATGTACCAAATGATGTAGTGATGGGAAATCGTGACTACATGGATCTTCCACATCCAAAAACAGTGATGCTCGATGTATCTGTTCATGACGGACATGATGTTAACGGTGTACTTCTTTATGGGATCAACTCTAGTGGTAAGAGTTCTTTGATGAAAAGTATAGGAATCGCAACACTTATGGCTCAGAGTGGTTTTTTTGTATCTGCTAGTGTTATGAAGTTCTCTTTATTTGATTCACTCTTTACTCGCATAGTCTCACGAGATAACTTGGCAAAGGGTCTTTCAACATTTGCAGTTGAGATGCTTGAGATGAAAAACATCTTTAACCGTGCAACTCTAAGAAGCCTTGTGTTGGGTGATGAGATCAGTCATGGTACCGAGACACTATCAGGTGTATCGATCGTAGCATCTGCGATTATGAAGCTCTCAAAAATACGCTCACTCTTTTTGTTTGCAACACACCTTCACCAACTCTCAACAATGAAAGAGATCACATCTTTAAAAAATGTGGTTGATTTACACTTAAGTGTAGAGTACGATGAAGACAAAGACGCGCTTGTATTTAACCGTGTACTTCAAGCTGGAAGTGGTAGCAGTATATATGGTCTTGAGTTTGCAAAGTCTTTGCATATGGATGATGAGTTTTTAGATACAGCTAATAAGATCAGAAAAAGACTTGCAAAAGATTTTGATGAGCTAGAGCTTCTTGTTAAGAAAAAAACATCTAAGTACAACAAAGACCTTTATGTTACAAAGTGTGTCATTTGTGGTGCTATGGCTGAGGATGTTCACCATATAAACAACCAAAGCTTAGCTGATCAGGCTGGATTTATAGATCATTTTCATAAAGACTCAAAACATAATCTTGTCCCACTATGTCGTGAACACCATAAAGATATACATGATGGAAAGATTCGTGTTGATGGTTTTGTTATGACTTCAAATGGGTTAGAGTTAAAGTATGAAGAGCAAATTACTAAGCCAAAAGAGAAAGAACCAGAAGAACCTGAAATAAATGAACTTAAAAAAGAGAAAAGTAAAGGTTTTGTTTTAGATGATTGGGACTAAGCTTTACGATCTATTAGTGGCACAGATATACTAAAGCAGCAACCATCTTCTGTATTTTTTACAGAGATGTTGCCTTTCATTCTTGACTCTATAATATTTTTTGCTATATATAAACCTATACCTGTACCATTCGCATTTTGTTTAGTTGAAAAATATGGGTTAAATATTTTTTCAATTATATTATCTTCTATACCTCCACCATTATCGCAAATCTTTATAGTTACATAGTTATTTTGGCACGATATATTGATATTTACTTTCCCTTCTAAAGATTCATCTATATTTTGTACTTGTTTAATTGCATCTTTTGAATTGTTTAGAATAATTATAAGTACTTGTTTAAATTCATTTTCTACACCATATATATGAACTTGACATTCACTATTTAGAGCACATTTTATTTTGTAGTTGTTTAGTTGAGCTCTTAATATATTTAAAACATCTTCAATACTTTTTTTAGGTTCAAAGCTTATCATAGCTTTTTGAGGATTTAGAAAGTCCCTAAAATCATCAATAGTATCAGACATATAGTTTGTATTTTGTGTAATAACATCTATTTTTTCATGAAAATTATCATTAGTGATTTTGCCAAGTGCAAATTCAGTTTCTAAGTTTACTGTAGCAAGTCCAATAATATTTAGCGGTTGTCTCCACTGGTGAGCAATAGATTCTAGCATCTCACCCATCGCGGCTTGACGTGACTGGTGGATCATCATTCTTTCTTGGTTTTGTTGTTTATTTATCTCTTCTGTTACTCTTTTTTCAAGCTCACTATTAAAAGACTTTAACTTTTTAACATACTCAGCTATATTGATCAACATCTCATTTGCAATAGTTGCAATAGTAGATACCTCTATACTTTTTGATGTTTTAGTTATTGGTTGGATATCTTTTGTTGAAGAGTATTTTGTTAAGGACAGAGCTATAGATTTTAGTGTTATTAAGTCATCTCTAATATGGAAAAATACGAATAAAAATATAATTACAGAGAAGATAAATGTTATTAGTATTACCATGAAAATTTTTTGATTAAACTGGTTAAGACTCTCACTTGAGTACTCTAAATAAAGAGTCGCTATCTTCTCTTGATCTACCAAATCAAGAATGTCCGCAGTATAAGCTTCAGTACTTTTGTTGTTAAATTTATTATTTTCCTTAAAGTAAAACAACCCGCCATCTTTTAAAGTAAGCTTTACAGATTTAATCTCTTTATTTACAAACATATTGTCTAGTAGTTCTTTTAGTTGTGCATCTTGATCAAGAAAAATATGTATAGAGATTATTGGTTTGAGGGAGTTAAAAGTTATATCTACTTTTTGTGATTCAGATGTTTTGATCATGTCTTTAAATTGAAAAGTGCTGAAAATAAAAATAGGAATTGTAACTGCAAAGAAAAAAGACCAAAAGAAAAAAATAAATTTGTTAATAAACGATTTAAACACTTGTAATATTCACCTTTAAATCTAACATTGTAGCAAATATTTTCTTATATATAAAATTTAAGTATAATATTTTTACAAATGAAATATGGAGTAGTTAATGAAAAAAACTATAACTTTTTTAAGTCTGTTTTTTATGCTTTTTTTTACTGGATGTACACAAGAAACACAAAACAAAATAGGGCGTTCTTTGCAAAACTGGACGGGGACAAATGGTGTGTTAGATATTTATATGGGCGATAAACTCGTTAAAAGGTTTATAAAAATTGACAAGCTTTCAACTGCAAACTCAACTCAGGGAGATATACCTAGGACTTATCGTTATGGTTATGGAGTTTTAGATATAAATCAAAACTATAAAGTAGATGCTGGTGAGAGAAAGCTTTACTTTGAGATCAGTGATTATGCTACACCTTATATTTTTTACGATAATCCAAATGGTTAAATCTATATGCAGATACTAGAACTATTTAAAAAACTCATAGAATCAAAAAGTGAAACTCCTGATGATGGTGGACTTTTAGATTTTATAGAGTCTTACCTGCCAGATTTTACTGCAAAACGTATAGACATAGAAGATACAAAAAACCTTTTTATATATAAAAAATTTGGAGACGGTGAACATCTGTGTTTTGCAGGGCATGTAGATGTAGTCCCTGCTGGTGATGGCTGGGATAGTGATCCATATACATTAGTTGAAAAAGATGGCTATCTTTATGGTCGTGGAACTCAGGATATGAAAAGCGGTGTGGCGGCATTTACCCAAGCTGTTAGTGAAACAGAGGATTTTAAAGGGACACTCTCACTTTTACTTACATCTGATGAAGAGGGCGAAGCTACATATGGGACTATAAAAGTTTTAGAATACCTAAAAGAAGTGGACTTTTTACCAGACTCAGTTATAGTTGCAGAACCAACATGTGAAGAACAGTTTGGGGATGCTATAAAAGTTGGTAGAAGAGGTTCAATCAACGGATATATTACACTAAAAGGTAAGCAAGGTCATGCAGCTTACCCTGAAAAAGCTATAAATCCAATACATAACATAGCAAGTGTACTTGGTAGTATGGCTGGTGTAAATATAGATGATGGTGATGAGTTTTTCTCACCTTCAAAGTTTGTAGTTACAGATATACGAAGTGGGATGCAAGTTACAAATGTAACTCCAAACGAGTTAAAGATGATGTTTAACGTACGTAACACTACGCTAACTACGCAAAAAGAGGTACGTGAGTTTGTAGATGCAAACTTATGTGAGTTTGACTATGAACTAAAACTAACACAAGGATCATATCCTTTTAGAACTGATACAGATACTAAACTTGTGAGAAATATTGACAAAGCTATAGAAGATATAACTGACATAAGACCAAAACACTCAACAGCAGGTGGAACAAGTGATGCAAGATTTGTGGCACATTTTGGTATAGATGTGATAGAATTTGGTGTTAAAAATGACACTATACATGCTGTAAATGAACGTACAACTGCAAAAGAGGTTGAGGGTTTGTACAAAGTGTTTAAAAAACTTATACAAGATTGGAAGTAATATGAAAAAAATATTTATAATGATGTTGTTTATCACTTCACTTTTTAGTGAAGAGATTGGTGAGTTGAATTTTTCTAATGACTATAAAAAAGTTATGGAAAAAGCAAAACAAGAAAATAAGCGTGTATACCTTCTAATTACAAGCTCGACTTGTGGTTGGTGTAGAAAGTTTGAAAACCATACTTTGACAGACTGGACTGTTGCTGAAAAACTTGAAGATTACCTATTACTTCATATTGACAGAGATAAGGATTATTTACCAGCTAAGTACAACGCAAAAAGAGTGCCAAGGCATTACTTTTTGACAAGTGGTGGACAAGAGATATTTACATTTTTAGGATACTGGGGTGTTGATGACTTTAAATCATACGTAGATGATGTAGAGTGGCAATACAATGACAAAATTAAAAAAGGAATTATAAAACAATGAAATTTACACAAACAAACAAAGCACCTTCAGCAATAGGACCATACTCTCAAGCAGTAGTCGTTAATGGTATGGTTTATACATCGGGTCAGATAGCGTTACTTCCAGATGGAAGTGAAGATTTACTAAAAGATGGTGTAGCACCACAAGCTAAACAGGTATTAGAAAACTTAAAAGCTGTTTTGGAAGAGTCTGGAAGTTCTATGGATAAAGTTGTAAAAACAACTATATTTTTATCTTGCATGGATGATTTTACAACTGTCAATGAGATCTACTCTACAGCTTTTGGTGATCATAAGCCTGTTAGATCAACAGTAGCAGTAAAAACACTTCCTAAAAATGCACTTGTCGAGATCGATGCTATAGCATTAGTTTAAAGGGTATTAGTGACACCAAAAAAACGTCAAAAGTATGAAGCTATTATTCAAAAATCATTAGAGCTTTTTTCGTCTAAAGGTTTTTACAACACAACTATACCGGATATAGCTGGTTCATTAAAAATGAGTGTTGGAAATATGTATAACTACTTTAAGTCAAAAGATGCTTTGGCTAAAGATATTATCCATTATATCTCTTCATATCTAGGTGAAAAAATAAAACTGATAAATGAAGAGGATATATCAACAAAAGAGAAAACTACAAAGATAATCAAAATGTATTTTGATACTGCATCTTCAAAACCTGAAATGATAGACTATTTTTTACGCATATACCTATCTAACCGCGAAGTTTTTGCTGAGAGTTGTCAAGGGATGGTATGTGTAAACGAGTTTGTAACCGAGATAATGATCTACTTTGAAGAGGGTGTTAAATGTGGAGACCTAAGAGATCAAGATTTTTTTAGTGCTTTTGGTCTTTTTATGGGTTACCTTGGCGGTATGGTATTTCTTAACGGTGAAAATATACTTCCAAAAGAGTTGGATGAATATGTTGAAGATATATCCAACAACATATATAAAGCTTTGAGTGTGTAACCATGGAAAAGCTAAAAGTACTTTGGTTGAGTGCTTTGGCTTGCAATGGAAATACACATGCTTTTTTTAACTATCCCCAGTTAGAGCATTTTTTAGATAACTTTGAATTTATATACCACCCTGTAATTGATTCACACTACTCATTAAAAGATATAGTCTCAAAAGATATAGATTGTGATATTTTACTTGTAGAAGGTTCTGTGTCAGAAGAGTTTTTAAGAGCAGATGTATCTATAGTAGATATTATAAAAAAGTACTCAAAAATCGCGAAAAGAATTGTAGCTGTGGGAACATGTGCATCGTATGGCGGTATATTTAAAGAATCAAACTATTCAGATGTAAGCGGTCTGTTTTTTAAAGAAGATCAAGAGGTAGATAGGTTTAAAGAGTTTAAAGATAAATCCATAAATCTTTCTGGTTGTCCCGTTCATCCTGAAATTTTAGCAAATACACTTTTTGCAATAAAAAAAGAGCTCAAAATTACTTTGGATGATATGCTAAGACCAAAAGAGTATTTTGCATACACTATACATAATGGATGTACAAGAAATGAATACTTCGAATATAAAGTAGATAACCATGAGTTTGGCGAACTTGAGGGTTGTATGTTTTATGATCATGGTTGTCAGGCTCCGTTTACACACGGAAGTTGTAATAAACTTTTGTGGAATGAAGTAAACTCTAAAACAAGGTCAGGTCTTCCATGCATGGGTTGTACAGAGCCCGGCTTTCCAAGAGAAAACCTGTTTAGCACTAAGAAAAATATGGGAATACCTGAAAAGTTACCTTTAGATATAGGGAAAAGAACATATCTTACACTTGCAGGAATTACAAAAGCCTTTAAAATAGATAGACTAGAAAAGAAGTTGATGGATAATAAATAAAGTTTTTAATATGTTAAACAATAAAAAATATATAGTTAGATAAAATAATTTAAACAATATAAAGAGAGTATATGATAACTACCGCAAACGTAGGATTTGAAAAAGAACTATTTAAAATGGCTGATAAGCTTAGAAACAATATGGATGCGGGAGAGTATAAACATGTTGTTTTAGGACTTATATTTTTAAAATATATTTCTGATAAATTTAATACAAGATATGAAGAGTTAGTAGCTGAGGGTGACGGATTTGAGGAAGACAAAGATGAATACACTTTAGCAAATATATTTTGGGTTCCTAAAGACTCACGTTGGCAAGTTTTAAGAGACAATGCCAACTCACCAGATATAGGTAAAATAGTAGATCAAGCACTTCTTCATATAGAAAAAGAAAACCCATCCCTAAAAGGTGTGCTAGATAAAAGGTATGCCAAACCTGATTTAGATAAAACAAAACTAGGTGAGCTTATCACTCTTATTACAAATATATCAGCAAAATACCATGATGAAAAAGATCTTATGGGTAGAGTATATGAGTACTTTTTAAGTGCCTTTGCGGATATAACTGGCGGTGAGTTTTATACTCCACTTTCTGTAGTAAAAACAATAGTTGAGATGATAGAACCATACAGTGGCAGAGTCTATGATCCAGCTTGTGGATCTGGTGGTATGTTTATCCAGTCTGGAAAATTTGTAGAAGAACATGCACAATCTTTAATGGATATATCGATCTATGGACAAGAGAGCAATCCTACTACTTGGAGACTTTGTAAGATGAACCTTGCAATTCGTGGACTAGATGGAAACTTGGGAGCTCACCATGCAGATACTTTTCACAACGATCTACACAAAAACTTAAGTGCAGACTATGCCATGGCAAATCCTCCTTTTAATATTTCTGATTGGGGAGGAGATAGACTAAAAGATGATGGCAGATGGAAGTGGGGAATCCCACCTGTTGGAAATGCAAACTACGCTTGGCTATCGCATATTTTAACTCACCTTGGAAGCAGAGCGGGAATAGGTGGTGTAGTTCTTGCAAATGGAAGCCTAAGTTCAAACACTTCAAATGAGGGTAAAATAAGACAAGCTATGATAGAAGATGATAAGGTAGATGCTATCGTAGCACTACCTGATAAGCTTTTTTATTCTACCGGTATTCCAGTTTGTCTTTGGATACTAGCACAAAATAAATCACATGATAAATATAGAAACCGTACAGGGGAAACACTTTTTATAGATGCTAGAAATCTAGGGACTATGGTAACTAGAAAGCACCGTGAGCTAGACTATGAAACAGAGATTAAAAAAATTGCTGATACTTATCATTCTTATAGAAATATTGACGGAGAGTATAAAGATATAAAAGGGTTTTGCAAAAAAGCAAATCTTGAGGAGATAAAATCTCATGACTTTGTACTAACTCCCGGGCGATATGTAGGGATAGCTACTGAGGAAGATGATGGGGTTCCTTTTGAAGAGAAGATGAAAAAGCTATCTCAAGAACTAAAAACACAGTTTGAAAAGTCAAATGAGTTGGAATCTAAAATAAAAGAGAATCTAAACTCTTTAGGTTTTGAGGTCTAAAGTGAGTAGTAGTTTACCTCAAGGATGGGAAGAAAAAGAGTTAATTGAATTTATAGATTTTAACCCTAAAGAATCTATAAAAAAAGGAACTGTATCAAAAAGTATTCCTATGGCTTGTTTAAGTGAATATTGCAAAACAATTTCTGAATATGAAGAAAAAGAATTTAAAGGTGGAACAAAATTTAGAAATGGAGATACTTTACTTGCAAGAATAACTCCTTGCTTAGAAAATGGTAAAACTGCATTTGTAGATTTTTTAGATGAAAAGGAAGTGGCTTTTGGCTCAACAGAATATATTGTATTGCGAGAAAAAGAAAAAATAAGTGATAGGCATTTTATTTATTATTTATCAATATCTCCACAATTTAGAGAAATTGCAATTAAGTCAATGACTGGTTCTTCTGGAAGGCAAAGAGTTCAAAATGATGTTCTGTTTAAAGAAAAATTTATTTTACCATCAGATATAAGCGAGCAAAAAAGAATAGCTGATATTTTATCTGCCTTTGATGATAAGATAGAGTTAAACAATCAAATGAACCAAACCCTAGAAAACATTGCAACAGCACTTTTTATTGATTCTTTATCTGATAAAGAATCTTTTATGGAAACAACACTTGATGATTTAGTAGATATAAAATATGGCAAAGACCATAAACATTTAGATGATGGAACTATGCCATTATATGGTTCAGGTGGAATTATGAGATTTGTGAATGATTTTTTATATGATAAGGAATCTATTCTAATTCCTAGAAAAGGTACATTAGGAAACTTGTTTTTTATTCAAAAACCATTTTGGACTGTAGATACAATATTTTACACTGAAATTGATACAACAAAAGTAATACCAATTTATCTTTATTATTTATTAAAAAGATTTGATTTAGCTAATTTAAATGTAGGCTCTGCTGTGCCAAGTTTGACAAAGCAAGCACTAAATGCATTAAAGTTAGAAATACCCAACATAATAGTTCAAAAAAAAGTATCGGATATCCTTGCTTCATTACATAATAAGATATTAGGTAATATTGAAGAAAACCAAACCCTAAAAAAACAAAGAGATACACTTTTACCAAAACTTATGAGTGGGGAGATTAGAGTTTAATATGGCAGAGATAGAATGTTTAGAAGATTATCTAAGAAGTGTAAAAAAGCAAATAGAAGATTTGCCAAAAGAGAGTCAATATACTAACTATTTTAGAGGTCAAAGTAATGCCAACTGGGATTTAGAACCTAGTGTATTTAGAGAGCATCTTTTTAATGAGCACAATCTTTACCACGAGATGGAAAGAAATCTTTATCATGAAATGTCAAATCTTTATTCAACTATAGACAGACTTGTATATATGCAACATCAAGGATTACCTACCAGACTTTTGGATATTACTAAAAACTCTTTAGTTGCATTATATTTTTCTTGTATTACTCATCAAGGGTGTGAAAACGAATGTGTGTATGATGATAAAGGAAATTGTAAAAAATGTAGCGATGGTGCCGTTTATGTTTTCAGTGAATTAGAAAATTATGATAAAAAACAAGTAGATATTATATCTCTACTTGCAAAAGTAAGGTTTGATTTTGAATTAAATGATTTTTATAAACTAGCAGAAGATGAACTTCAAATAAAGCTTTTAAAAACTGAATTAGAAGAGGTTTTAAATAAAGAGTTTGTTTTAGTAAAAAGTAATAAAAACAATAATCGTGTTATTAAACAAGATGGTGACTTTTTTATCTTTTCAAATAAAATAAATTATAAACATAAATTGAAATTTGATGTAAAAAAAGATAATAATAAAATAGTGATTCCTAAAGAGTTTAAAAAAATATTACTTGAAGAATTAGATCAAATAGGTATAAATAGATACAGCTTATTTCCAGAGCCTGAACATCTTGCCAAGTATCTAAAACATAATCATATAGATAATGAAAGTGAAAAACAAAAAGTATTATCTTATGACGATATTCAAAATGAAATAGAAGATAAAAAAGATGCTAAAACAAAAATTTTGGAGTATATAAATAATAATCATCCTTATAATAAAGTGATATATGAATTTGTAGTGAATAATAATTTAAGTGATAAGTCAGTTAGAGCTGAACTTTCAAAACTAGGATATGAAGAGATAGGAATTTTTGATATGGATAAATTAGATAGATTTATTGATAGTTTAAATATCCCTAAAATAGTAGATATGAATGATTTATAGTAAATACTTACAAAAACTTATAAGCGGGGAGAAAAGAGTATGAAGTATAAAGTATTTTTTGATGAAACTTGCCATTTAGAACATGATGGAATCACTATTATGGGGGGTGGTGCAATTTTTTGTGATAGAGAAAAGTTTGAAGAAGCTACTCGCTATATAAAATATTTAAAATATGAACATAACGCTTTTCATGAATTAAAATGGACTAAGGTAAGTAAATCAGGTTTAGAGTTTTACAAAGCACTTATAGACTATTTTTTTGAAAGCGATTTTTTAAGATTCCGGGCAATTACAAGTGATAAATCAGAACTAGACCATAGAAAATATAATGACGGAAGTCATGATAACTTTTATTATAAATTGATGTATTTAGCTTTTGAGCCGATGCTGGAACTAGATAATGAATACTATATATATACTGACTATAAAGATTCAAATGGAGCAGAACAGTTAAAAAAACTAAGAGCGTATCTATTAAGCAAAAAAAGAGATTCTCTAGGACTTGATTTTCAGATGATACGTTCACATGAATCTGTTCTTTTGCAACTAGCAGATTTTTTAATTGGAGCAATAGCATACAAAAAACGCCAAGATATAAACCATCAAAGTGAGATAAAAAATAAAATAGTTGAGTATATTGAGATGAAATTAGGTAAGTTGGTTATTTTAAATACTGCAAAGGGCGAAAGTAAGTTTAATATTTTTCATCATCAAGCAGGATATGGTAGATGACAAGTTTGATAGTTCAGTATGACCACTCTAAAACAGTTAGAGAAAACTATGAGAGATTGTATGAGTATTTTAAAGATGACTTTATAACTAATGAAACACACTTAAATAGTCAATATAAAATTGATATTGATACTCTTTCAACAAGAAATCGAAAACCAAAAATATTTTGGCATGTGATTTCTAGAGAAGAAGAAGTTAGGGTGAGAAGAGGTAGAACTTGGCAGACAAAAAAAATTAGAAAGTTTGATAAAAACCGCGCTAAAAGAATACGCTGGATAAAACATCTAATACTAAATTTTGATGATACGGCTAATAATATCTTTGCATTTTTCTATACGGAAACAACAGGGGCAAATAGAGGAAAACTTCGTTTTTATATTTGGGCTAAAGACCATGACTATGTTGTGATTTTAGAAAAGTTAAATGCAAGTAGTAGTTTTTTAGTAACTGCTTTTTTTATAGATGAACATCATAAAAAATCAGTATATCAAACAAGGTACGAAAATTCTGGCAATTTACATTTTAGGATGTCAATGTGGATTTAGTAAAGACTGGTCGCCAGTTTGGGCAGGCGAGAACCCCATCTCTTTTTACAACTTTGGTAAATGAGCATGAGCATTATAGCAAGAATACTTGATATTTACAAGATATATAGCAAGTATTCTTGTTGTATAAGTTTAAACTATAGGAAGATAAAATGAATAACTTTTATGAAGACAACTTAGAAAAAGCAGTTATCGAGATATTTCAAAATGACTTAGACTATGAGTACAAAAGTGGACTAGATATCGCTCCTGATGGTTTCGAGAGTGCAAGAACTGATTTTCATGAAGTGATACTTGAAGAGAGATTTTTTGATAGTTTAAAAAAGATAAATCCAAATATCCCAAAAGACACTTTAGAAGATGTTTTAAAACAAGTGATACACCCATCTTCACCACTTTTTAGTGAAAATAATAAAACTTTTCATCACTATTTAACTGATGGTATAGATGTAGTTTATAAAGATACTGATGAGGTAGACAAAGGGGATAAAGTCTATCTTTTTGATTTTAATACTATCTCAAACAATGACTTTTTAGTAGTAAATCAGTTTACAATAGTAGAACACGATGAGAGACGACCTGATCTTTTAGTATTTATAAACGGGTTACCTTTGGTAGTGTTTGAGCTTAAAAGCTTGTCTAATGAAAAAGTAGGACTTGAAAAAGCCTATAACCAACTACAAACGTATAAAGATAAAGTTCCAAGCCTTTTTAATACTAATGCTTTTATGGTAATAAGCGATGGGGTAAATGCAAAAGTTGGAACCATAAGCTCAAATATGGAGAGATTTTCAGCTTGGAAAAGTGTAGATGGAGTGAAGCTTAGCTCACATCTTCAAATAGAGAGTTTGCTTTTAGGAATGTTTGAAAAAAACAGATTTCTTGATATAGTAAAAAACTTTATAGTTTTTATGGACGATGGTGTAAAAACCACAAAGATTATAAGTGCCTATCATCAATACTTTGCAGTTAAAAAAGCAGTAGATTCTACTGTAAACTCCATACTTGAAAAGTCAAAAAAAGCAGGTGTAGTCTGGCACACGCAGGGAAGTGGAAAGTCTCTTTCAATGCTTTTTTATACAGGCTATATAATAAAGCAGATAAAAAACCCTACAGTGATAATCTTAACTGATAGAAACGATCTAGATGAGCAACTTTTTTCTACTTTTGCAAAAGCAAAAGATATATTAAGACAAACACCAATCAACATAAAAGATAAAGATGATTTAAGAGATAAACTCAATCGTCAAAGCGGTGGTGTGTTTTTTACTACGATTCAAAAGTTTGCACTCAAAGATGATGAAGAAAAAATCGAAGAGTTGAGTGATAGAAGAGATATAATCCTAGTTGCAGATGAAGCACACAGAAGCCAGTATGGACTTGATGCTAAAGTAGATGGAAAAAGTGGTAAAGTCACTTATGGTTATGCGAAACATATGAGAGATGCTCTGCCAAATGCTACTTTTATCGGGTTTACCGGAACCCCAATAGAGAGTAGTGATAAATCTACAAAAGAGATTTTTGGAGATACGGTTGATATTTACGATATGACACAATCAGTTGAAGATAAATCTACAGTAAAAATATATTATGAAAGTAGAATTGCAAAACTAAAACTTGATAGTAAAGTCTTAAATCAAATAGATGAAGAGTATGAAAAACTTGAAGATGAAGGTGCTCCCGTAGAGCTACTAGATGAATCAAAAAGAAAGTTTACAAGACTTGAAGAGATAGTTGGTGATCCACATAGGCTTGAGATGTTGGCTTTAGATATTGTGACTCACTATGAAGATAGAGAAATGATACTTGCTCCAAAATATCTTGATAAAGCAATGATCGTTTGTATGAACAGAAAAATAGCGGTTAATCTTTATGAGGAAATTATCAAGATTCGTCCATCTTGGGGAAGTTCTGATATGGACAAAGGAAAAATAAAAGTTATTATGACATCAAATGCAAGTGACGATGAGCATTTGAGAAAACACGAAACCTCAAAAGAAGATAGAACCTATTTAGCAAAAAGAATAAAGGATATAGACGATGAACTTAAAATTGTTATCGTAGTAGATATGTGGCTTACTGGGTTTGATGTGCCATCAATGAGTACTATGTACATAGATAAACCGATGAAATCACACAATCTTATGCAGGCAATAGCAAGGGTAAATAGAGTTTTTAAAGATAAAGAGGGTGGGCTTGTAGTTGATTATATTGGGATAATGGCAAGTTTAAAAGAGGCACTGCAAACTTATACAAAAAGAGATGAAGATAAGGTCGAGTTAAACCTTGATGAAGCGTATCATAAACTTGAAGATGCTCTTAGATATCTTCAAAAACTTTTTGCAGGGCTTGATTATAGTAAGTTCTTTGACGGAAGTGATAATGATAGATTATCTCTGATAAGAGAGGGAATGGAAGAGGTCTTATCTTTAAGTTATGGGGAAGAAGAAGTTAAAAAAGAGTTTGACAAAAAAGTAAAAGAGTTAAGTGCTGCACAAACACTTTGTAACTCTATACTCGATGAAAAAACAAAACTTGAAATAGCCTATTTTAAAGCTGTAAAAAGTGCCCTGTTTAAACTAGAGGGCAAAGAATTTAATCTAGCAAAAATAAATCAAAGAGTTCTATCACTTGTTAAAAATTCAATACAAAAAGAGAGTATCTTAGAGCTCAACGATATCTTAGGCATTAAACAAAATGAACTCGATATTTTTAATGAAGAGTTTTTACATGAAATAGCTTCAATGAAAAGAAAAAATATAGCGTTAGAACTTTTAAAAAGACTGCTTGGTGATAAAATAAAAGGGTATGAAAAAGTAAATATAGTAAAAAGTGAAAAGTTCTCAACGCTTATGAATGAACTTATGAACAAGTACAACAATAAAGCAATTACAAATGCTGAGGTTGTAGATGAACTTTTAAATATGTCAAAAGAGATGATGAGTGAGTTTATAAAAGGAAATGAGCTAGGACTTAATGATGATGAGTTGGCTTTTTATGATGCACTGACAAAATTTGAACATGTAAAAGATGTGATGGCAGAGGATATTTTAAAAGAGCTTGCAGTTGAACTTACAAAAAAGATTCAAAACTCTAAAACAATAGACTGGCAATACAAAGACAATGCACGAGCCAAAATGAGAAGTGAAGTAAAAAGACTTCTTAAAAAGTATGGTTATCCTCCAGAAAATGCAAAAGATGCTTTAGAGATAGTTATAAAACAAGTTGAGAGAAGTTGTGAGTATGATCAATGATTAAACTTATAGAAAAAATAGAGGGTGAGGCTACACTAGATTTTAGATTTAAAAATGAAAAAATTGAGTTTGTAGATATAAGTTTTAATTCTACAAGGGGAATTGAGAATATACTTAAAGGCAGACCTGCACAAGATGCTCTTGTTATAAAC
>Ga0193955_1000900_pt1 | contig 15057 bp, 11 predicted proteins | sample BB_6_MG_FD_140343 | JGI IMG/M metagenome (GOLD analysis project Ga0193955, IMG submission 140343) | Microbial mat bacterial communities from the Broadkill River, Lewes, Delaware, United States - BB_6_MG | ecosystem: Environmental > Aquatic > Freshwater > River > Microbial mats | place: USA... | reverse complement strand
TTTATTCATAAAATTAAATAGCTCACCACACATAAACAATGATATATGTCAGTTCAATTATTTTTTGGAATAGAGTTATAACTCACAACTCATTAAAACTAAATTTAATACGCTTTATAAAAGTGATGTCTATGCGAATTGCGTATTTTTACTTGAAATTGTAAGCCTTAATTATTTATAAAAACGAATACAGTTACAGAGAAAATGAGAAGAATTTAATTTTAAAAAATCACATAAATATGAAATCCTTTTAAGGCTTATTATTTTCAAATTTTGAAATAATCAATCAAAATTAATTTATCATGAATCAGATCAAAACCATGGTGCTTTTGCTACTATGTTTAACTATTAATAACACCATTGCATCTCAAACCAATTCTACAAGCGAAGAAACTCTTTACTTTGACATTGTGTACAACAATAAAACAATTGGCAGCCTAAAAGCCACTAAAACAAGTAATGATTCACTAACCTATTACCAAAGTTCTACAACTATTGAAACTCGAATTATAAAAAAAATTAATGTAAACCACGAGTACAATGTTACTTTTAATGGTAATATGTTAAAAACATCTAACGTAGATATCACTATAAATGATAAGCCACATGCCAAAACGTTTACTAAAAAGAGTGAAACGGGCTATCAGGTTTTAAAAAATGAAAAGGATAAAGAAACTGTAAAAGATCCTATATATTATGCAACAGTTCTGCTATACTTTACAGAGCCAAAGCACGTAGATCGCTGTTATTCTGAACAGACTGGAAATTTTAACACCATAATAGCGTTAGGAAATCATGCATACAAGAAAGTGAATTCCAAAGAGCGAGAAAACAATTATTATTACAAAAATGGTCTTTTAAAAAGGGCTAGTATAGACGGAGGATTAATTAAGTTTGACATTATTGCTAGAAACAAATAATAGTCACAGAGTTAACACTTAAAAACGAATTACACTCCATGTCTATTTATTGATAAATTATGCGCAGTACCTTTATAAAACTTATCTTTTCTTTCTAAACAATATGCTTTAGCTAATTCTAAATCGGTAAAAATGGCAAACGGAGTAACTCTATCATACAAACGTTTATAAAAAGACAACAATAATTTCATTCCAAATGTATTAATAACATAAGACTCTGAAATTCTTAATTTAATTAACTCAGGATTATGAGCCATTAATTTAGCTGCAGACACAGAAAAAGTACCACAAGTATCTTTTAAATCTATGAGAAATGGCATTGGTTTGCCATCGCACAATTTTGTAATAGCTTTAATGTATAGCTTAACATTATTTAATTCTAATTTAAAATTTGGATCATTATTACTAAACTCACAGTAAAGAATTCCTGTTTCATCTGTCCAGAACACAGCATTATTAAATCCAATAATTTTACACATACTATTTACTCTTAACTAACTCTATTAAAAATCTGATAATTGTTTTGGCAGTATGCTAGCGCAACATTAAAATCTGTGTGTATTTTATTAGGGACAACCTTATTACCTGTAATATTGTTTATTGCTAATAGAATTTTTAAACTAGTAGAACGCACTAAAAACACTCTAGAAAGCACTAAGGTGTTTATTGAAACACTATTTGAGATGAGTATAAATATCTCTATCGAATCAGAACTATTTAATTGTTTTAAATCTAATAGAAGTGGCTTATACTCTCTATCATACAAAGTAGAAATAGCATTATACAATGCCTCTTCTGTTCTTGTCTTGTCATACGTTTTAAAAAAAGCAGGACTTAATTTACAGCGAATTACATCATTATCTACCCAAAGTTTAATGCCGTCATATTGAATTACATCTCTCATAATATTTGTTTTGAATTGCAATACCAATTGATATGCCAAAACAAAAGCACCCTAACAAAACAACACCCAAACAATTGATTACTAGATAATTAAAATCACAACACTAAAAATAAACGTATTAAAAAAGTCACGGAATACCGCGACTTATTTTTTTATTTTTTTACAAATTAACGGAATACCGTTTTTATTAAGGCTTTTTTATATCTAGCTTTTTCATTCTGTCTCGCAATGTACTAGGCTTGATTTGCAATAAGTTAGAAGCGCCATCTGGCCCACTTATTTTCCATTTACATTGCTCTAATACATGAAGAATATGATTACGTTGAGCAACATCTAATGATAAGTCTTTTTTATTGATTGGATTCACCGTTTGACTAGATGATTCAAACCCTGGAATAAACAGCGTTTCTTCTGTAGATAAAATCGTTGCACGTTCAATTAGATTTTCTAACTCTCTAATATTACCAGGCCAATCATAAAGCCTAAGTTTACTCATAGATTCATCAGCAATATATTTAATAGATTTACCATAATCTTTATTAAACTTATCTACAAAATGCTCTACTAACAAAGGTATATCGTCTTTTCGTTTACGAAGTGCAGGCACATTAATTGGAAACACATTAAGTCTAAAAAACAAATCCTCTCTAAAACGTTTTTTTGCAATTTCTTCTTTTAAATCTCGATTAGTTGCCGCCACAACCCTTACGTCTAACTTTTTTGTACCAGCACCACCAACAACCTCAATTTCTCCTTCTTGTAAAAACCTCAGAATTTTTGGTTGCATATCTAGAGGCAACTCTCCTATTTCATCTAAAAACAGAGTACCATTGTGCGCTAATTCAAACTTTCCTATTTTATCATTAAACGCTCCTGTAAACGATCCTTTTTTATGCCCAAATAATTCACTCTCTAAAAGCTCTCTTGGTATGGCTGAGCAATTCACCTTAATTAAAGGTTTATTATTTCTGGCACTAATATTATGAATGGCTCTTGCTAATAATTCTTTTCCTGTTCCAGACTCTCCAAGCAATAATACTGTTGCATTTGTAGGCGCTACTTTTTCTATTTCAGTTAATACATTGCTAAACTCTGCACTTCCATACACCATTTCCTCGTAGTTAAACACCAGATCTAACTCGTTTCTTAAGTATACATTTTCTTGCTCTAACTGATCCCTAAGTTTATTAAGCTCTTCATTAGCTAATGTAAGTTGATGATTTGCTATAGCCGAAGCCTTTTCTGCCAATTTACGTTCTGTGCTCTGAATCATTAAAGACACTAAATTAGCAATAGAAGTAGCAAACTCTTCTTCGTCTGTACTCCATTCATGTAATACATCTACTTGTTCAAAACACAAGATGCCATAAACTTCATTTATTCCTTGAATTGGAATACTTAACTTAGACTTAATGTTTAGTGTCGCCAAGTAATCTATAAACCCTTCTGAAAGTTCATGATTTAAAGCATCTGAGGCGGCAACTATTTCATTCTTTATTAGTGCTTCAAAAAATCTATCATTTCCTTTTCTACTATAGACCTCACCACTTTCGTAAGTATCCTTTTTTTGATTGTACAATTTTTCGCAAATCATTTCTGAATTCCCATTGTTAAATTTTAAAATACTTACCCTTTCAATATTTAACGTTTTTGCTGATAGTGCCGTAATTTTATTTAACGCTTCTTTATAATTTGTACCAACGAGGCTTGCCAACTCAATAATAACATTTTTTCGTTCTAATGATTTTTGGGCATTATTCTCCAAAACTTTTTTAGCCTTTTCTTCTTCAGATATATCTTTTAAAGTGCCAAATAAAGCGATAACTTCTCCTTTATCATTTTTAATATTTCCCGTTAAAAAAGACGCTGTAAATTCTTCCCCACTTTTTCTTATAAACTCAAACTGAAACTTTGGTGCTTCACCTTTTGCAATTTTCTTGTTTACTTCTATTATTCGATTAAAGTCTTCCTTCTTTGCAAATGGGTAAGGTAAATTAAGCCCTATTAACTCCTCTTTAGAATACCCCAGAATAGCACAAGTTGAATTATTAACCATTATAATTTCACCTTGCAGCGTGACTATAATAAGTCCTTCTTGCATAGACATCATAAGATTGTCGTTAAATTCTTTTGCTAGTTGAAGGTTTTTTTCAGTTTTTCTACGTTCTGTAATATCTTCAATGGTGGCAAAATTTGACGTTTTTACACCATTCTCGTCATATGTACTTGAAACCAATACATGCACAGGAAAACGCTCCCCATTTTTGCGCATATATATATTTTCATAATCCCTTTTGCTTTTATCTTCTAATAATAATTGGTAACGTTTATCATTTTCTTCTTTTAACTCTGGTGGCGAAAAAGGATATGGGCGTTTAATGCCAATTAATTCTTCTTCTGTAAAACCCGTCATTTTACAAAACGAAGGATTAACGCTAATAATCTCAGAATCTAAATTTATAGCAAACAACCCTTCATTCATTGATTTTAAAAGGTTGTACGAAAACTCATTAGCCATTTTCAGCTCTAATTCATTATGTTTTCGCTCTGTGATATTCTGTGTCGTTCCAATCACTTTTACAGGATTAGAATCACTATCAAACATTAAATTCCCGATAACATGTACCCAAACTTCTTCTTTAGAATCTGCTTTTATAATCTTATATTCTATGTCAATTTTTTTTCTGTTATTAACACAGTATTCATAATCCTTTTTTACTTTTTCTTTGTGATCTGGATGAATAAAACTCATTAAGCTATCTACCGACTTCTCATAGGACTCATCTATGCCTAAAATTTGATCTAACACCTCAGAACTTCCCCATGTTCGCGCCTCTAAATCAATAGTATAAGATCCGATATTAGCTACAATTTGAGACTGCCTCAAATTGTATTCACTTTCTTGAAGTTTTATTTCTGATTGTTTACGACTGGTAATATCCTGCATTGTACCAATCAGCTTTATGGCTTTTCCATCATTATCAAAAATCCATTCTCCTATACCATGTACCCAAATTTCTTTTTTTGTGTCTGGTTTTAAAACGCGGTACTCTTTATTAAATTTTGCATTATTAACAATACCATTTTCTAGATAACTAAGCATTGCTTCTTTCTCATCTGGATGAATGAGTTCTCCCCAACTTTCTATTGTCTTTACGTAGGATTCAGTGATACCAAAGACACTATTCAATACTTGAGATGATTGCCATGTTCTGGTATTTAAGTCTAAGACATACGACCCAATATTCGCAACTACTTGTGATTGCCTTAAACTATATTCGCTTTCTTGAAGTTTTATTTCGGCCTGTTTACGATCGGTAATATTTTGTATGGTTCCAATTAATTTGATTGGATTTTTTTTATCATCAAAAATTAATTCACCAATACCATGTACCCAAATTTCTTCATTAGAATTATATTTTACAACCCTATACTCTTTACTAAATCGTTCTTTGTTTGCTACGCAATATTCAAAATAACGCAGCAGTTCTTCTCTTTCTGCTGAATGAATAAGGCTATTCCAACTTTCAACTGTTTTAACATAAGACTCATCTATACCTAAAATTTCATTTAGCACTTCAGACCCTTTCCAAAATCCCGTATTTATATCTACAACATAGGATCCTATTTTTGCGACTGCCTGGGATTGCCTTAAATGATATTCGCCTTCTTTGAGTTTCTCTTCTGCTCTTTTACGCTCTGTAACATCACGCGCAATACCTAATATTTTACCATCTTTTTGAAGTTTTGAAGATATCTCTACTTCAATTATAGAGTTATCCTTTTTTATAAACTTTTTAGGAAAAACGATGGCTTCTCCTTTCATTAATTTCTCATGCTTGTCTAAGTTCTGAACGACCTCGCCAACCATAAAATCTTGAATTTTTAATTTTAAAAACTCGTCTCTTGTATATCCTAAACTAACATATGAAGCTTTATTAAAATCATATATTGTACCATCTAAAGAATGCACTATAATAGCATCATTGGCCTGATCTATCAATGATCTATAAGATTCATCTTTCTTTTTTATTTCAGCTACAATCTTATACTTTTCAATTACAATATGAATTAAACTAAGGGTTAATTTAAGTTCACGAATATCTTCTAACGATGGTGTATTTATAGCTTTACTATAAATTGCAAAAGTCCCTAAAACTTTATTGTTTTTTGACAAAACAGGTAATGACCAACATGATTTTAAATTATGCTTTAAAGCAATATCCTTATAATCTGCCCATAACTTATCTTTACTAATATCTGAAACTATAACAGGTTTCTTTGTAAATGCAGCTGTACCACAAGAGCCCGCAAACTCTCCTATTTTAATTTTTTTAATCGCTGAATTATATGACTTAGGTATAGAAGGAGCTGCCACAAGATTAAGGTGTTCTAAGTCTTCGTCCATTAAACTTAAGGAACCAAAATAGTTTTTATGAACAGATTCGTAATTTAAAAGTAGGCGAGTAAAGATCTTATCAATAGGTGTATTTACAGCTATTAAATCTAAGATTTCATTCTTATGAATTAATAATTGCTCTGCTTTTTTACGTTCTAATACTTCTTTTTCGAGATCGTCCTTTTTTTGTTCTAACTTACTTATAAGTCGTTTACTATAAAGTTCTAAAACCTCTTGTTCTGAATATTTCTTTCTTTTTAAAGGCTGTAATTTTGGTGCAGCCTCATTTAAAACACCCTTTACTACTTTTAATATTTTATCTTGATCTGAAGGCTTTCTTAAAAAGTGAACAGCTCCCAGTTTTAAAGCAAAATCTTCATCTGGTTTTTCTGTGTAAGTAGAGGTATAAAAAACAAAAGGGATACTATAAAAGTTTTTATTTTTTTTGCACTCTTGACAAAACATATAACCATCCATGACTGGCATTAAAATATCAGAAATTATAAGGTCAATTTTATTACCATTCTTATAATTGTACTCTAATTTTTCTAAGCCTTCTTTTCCATCTTTTGCCTCAATAACCTGGTACCCCTCCTCTTCTAGTATTACCTTAAGGAAATAAAGATTTTCAAATGTATCATCAACTATAAGTATTTTTTTCATATCCACTATTTGGTATTATGAATACTTTCCATTTGACTTACAAAAGTGTCTGGATTAATTGGTTTTTCTATATAGCCATCTGCACCAGCCTCAATTGCCTTTTCTCTATCTCCACCCATAGCGTAAGATGTCACAGCGATTATAGTTGTATTTTTAGGCAAACCGTTATGCCTAAGTTTAGCACATATTTCATAACCATCCATATCTGGTAATTGAATATCTAACAAAATAATTTCCGGATGGTTTTCATCTGCTAGTTTTAAACCATCAACTCCATTATACGCCTTTAAAACAGTATATTTTTTATTTTCAAGTAAATAAGATAACATGTACATGTTTTGTTGGTTATCTTCAATTATTAAAATAGATAGACTCATGCTTTTGTGTAAATAAATATTGCAGTTAATAGCTTAAAGGACTGAAATATATTACATTTAACTGTTTCATTTAATTTATTATCAATTTATTTTGTGTCAGAATTTTCTAATGGTAATTTAAATGTAAAATTACTTCCTTTCCCAAATTCGCTAGTTACAGCAATAGTACCTCCTAATTTTTCAATTAGGTTTTTACAAATAGCTAAACCAAGGCCTGTTCCTTCATGGTTTCGACTTAAGCCAACTTCGAGCTGAATAAAAGGCATAAATAATTTTACAAGATCCTCCTTTTGTATTCCAATACCTTGATCTATCACTTGGGTAATTACAAAATCATCTTTTACGTTTACTTTAACAAGGATAGTTCCCTTTTTAGAAAATTTTATAGCATTAGAAAGCAAATTCAACAACACCTGTTCAATCCGCCGTTCGTCGCTCATAATTGTAATATCCATTTCGGTAATTTCAGTACGCATTTTAAGCCCTTTGGCCAAGGCTTGTGGTAATAAAAACTCAATCGTTCTTTCTAAAGATGCCAAATAATCAAAAGCATAATAGAATACTTTTAACTTCCCAGCTTCAATTTTAGAAATATCTAGCACATCATTAATTAACCCTAACAAATGCTCACCACTATTCTTCACCATAGAGAGCTGCTTTTTTTGCTCGTCATTCAATGGTCCTGCTAATTCTTTTAATAAAATACCGGTAAAACCTATTATTGAATTCATTGGTGTTCTTAATTCATGCGACATGGTAGCCAAAAAAGCTGATTTCATTAAATCTGCGGATTGTGCTTTTACTTTTTCTTTTTCCAATTCAGACGTTCTTATTTCTACCAATTCTTCTAGATTATCTTTGTGCTTTTCTAATTCTATTTCTGCATTTTTACGTTCCGTAATATCTCGAATCACTCCAATTAAAAACTTAGTACCACTACTATCTACAAATCGTGTTTTCTTTGTTGAAATAATTCGAGTTTCATTTTTGTTAACAGTCATTGTTTCCTCACTAACATTATCTACACCTGTTGAAATAACTTGCTTATCTATTTTAAAAAAATGCTCTCTTTCTTTTTCAGACACATATTCGGCTAATGTTTTTCCTATAATGTCCTTTTTATTAAAATTAAAAATTTCACAAAACGCATTATTTACTAACAACAAACGGCTATGCTCATCTTTAACAAATACAGGATCACCAATATTATTTAAAATATTTTCTAAATACTTTTGACTCTTTATCAGTTCTTCTTCGGCTATTTTTCGTTCTGTAATATCTATAAGAATACCTATGTAACCATACAGTTCTTTTTTAGTATCGTACAAGCCAACGGTTTTAGCCGAAATCCAAAGCACTTCTCCTTTTTTGTTAAGTAATCTAAAATCTATAAGAAACTTTTTACCTGTTGTTATAGATTCTTGCCACGATTCTATAACATGATCTTTATCCTCTGGGTGAATAGCGTTTGTCCAACCAACACCTAAGGCTTCTTCATAAGTTTGACCAGAATACTTTAACCATTCTTCATTAACATAACTACATGTACCATCTTTATTTGCCTGATAAATTGCAGCTGGTGCATTGGCAGATAAACGCCTAAATAATTGCTCACTATTTTTTAGTTGTTCCTCTGCTTCTTTACGTTGTGTAATATCTTTTGCCACAATACCCAATGCTATGGGGTTATTTGTGTCTGGATCTTTTATTAAAAACCCGGACTTTTCAATAGGGATTAAATCTCCTGTTTTAAAATTCTTTAAATGTGTTTCTCCATTCCATTTGTTATTCTTATTAATATAAGGTAAGTGCTCATTTATGATGACGTCTTTATAAGCTTGAGGAAAAAAATCTGTAATTGAATCTATGTTTTCTAAATTGGTATTTAAGCCTACTAATTTTCGACCATTAGTATTTAGGTAAATAGGTTTACCATCTAAAGTAGCTAACCCAATAAATTCGTCACTAGTTTCTATTAAAGAACGCAGCATTAAGTTATTTTCGTCTGCTTTTTTTATTTCTGAAATGTCTGTAAAATATATTGTAAGACCATCTGACGAAGGGTATATTCTATTTTCAAACCATTTGTCTAATGGTTCGTAATAATCTTCAAAATATATGGTTTTTTGAGTTTCAACAGCCTCATGGTAAGCCTTATAAAAAGACAACCCTTCACCTTCTGGAAATTCTGTCCAAATATGTTTGCCTATTAAGTCTTCTATAGATTTACCTAAAAGACCTGCGGCTTTTTTATTGACATACGTGTAACACCAATTGGTATCTAGTGCTATAAAACCATCTGAGATATTATTTAAAGAATTTTCTAATTGAGTGGTTAATTTTTCTTCAGATTCATATTTTTCAACCTTTAAATCTAAATACTTTTTTTTGTATTGTAATATAGAAAACACATCGCGATCTTGACTGGCAATAAAAGTTGCCTTATAACCATCAGCATCTATAAATTTTAAATAAGCATAAAGAATAACGGATAAAATTAAAGCCGCAATAGACTTTCCTAAAATTTGACCTAATAATAATTGATTAAAATCGTCTTCACCATAATTAAATATTAAATTGAATAAAATAGCGTCAAAAAATAAGACTATTACTAAGGATGTAAAAAGCACGAGAAAGAAGGGTAACTTTTTAATTTTTGAAATTAAAAATTGATAAATCACAACCATCCAAATAAAATCTAGGAGCAATAAAATTTTCCCAATAGCAAAGTACTTATAATTTAACATGAAAAACGACGGTGATTCTACATCATTTACAGCTTGTGAAGTAAGTTTGGGGTCATAAGTAACACTGTATAGAACTAATAGCAGAAAGTTTGAAATAATCATTCCTAATATAAGCACTCTTGCACTCGTAGTGCCTTCTTTTATATAAATCAACAAGACAGCGAACAGAATTGAACTAAAAATAATTACAGATCCAGGGTAAACCGTTAAATCATCAAAAACGGTTAAACTTATTCTTGTACCAGAAAGAGATTGTAAATATTGAATAGCTCCCAAGAAAAGATAAAGAGGTGCTAAGCCTAATGTCTTCCTAAATTTAAATAAAATAAGGATGCTAGAAGCTATTAGTGAAAATTGTAATATAATGGCAATATAGATGTTCATGCGCTAGTAAATTAAACCTCTTACAAGTTAAGTGTTTAATTAGAAAATACATATATAAAAATATAGTTTACTCAAAGTAAACCGCTTTTAGTGCCATTTAGTTACTTACCCACATAACTCTCTATATCACGTAACTCTCTATATATAAAACGGTTATATCACATATAAAAACAACTCTTCACAACAAAATCCGTAACTTGCAACTAACTACTAACCAACAATATAAAGAATTATGACTACAGAAATAAAGTTTGGAATACTATCCTTAGCCATAACATTTGGAGTTGTTATGGCTTTAAATTCCGAAAGAGTTATTACCAAAACTCATCATACTGAAACATTCTCAAAGATTAAAACTTTTACCTTTCCATCAAATGGAAGACAAACAAAAGGAAAAATATTTTTACCAGACGCTTATAAAACCAACAAAAATCTACCCGTTATCTATTTAATAGATTTTGCAGAGCAGCATTTTAAACTTGCCACAGACGAATTTGAAATGGTAATTAATGGTGTAAATAAAATTCAGGGATTTGACGCATTGGTTGTTAGTTTAGAAAACATTCCTGATTTTAATGCAGAACCAGAAACATTTCAAGAGCATTATGAAATTTTTGAAAATATGGCAGCTTATGTTGAAAATAAATTCACTAAAAACACTTCTAAAACATTAATAGGAAGAGGTAGTGAGTCTGGCATAGTCCTTATGGCTCTTTTTGCTAAAAACCAAAACAGTACTGGATTTAATCATTTTATTGTTACAGATCCATCACCAAAATATACAGCTGCTATTATAAGCTTAATTAAAAAAAATGATATCCCTAAAAAGGCATTAAATAAAAAACTTCACTTTTCGTTTTCAACAACTAATGACCGAGAGCAATGCTCTAAACTAATTAATCTAATTGAAGAAGCTAATTATAATTGGTTAGAATTTGAATCCATTGAATATACAGAAAGCGATTATGAAAACACGTATCCTATTTCTTATGCCACAGGAATAAAATATGTTTTTAATAAATAATATGCTTACAATAGCATTTAAAAGCAATTACATTTAACTATAAAAATTCCCTCAGGCTTTCTTTCTGCATTTTATTTGCTAAATTAGTTACCTAAACACGCCACTAATCCTACACAAAATGAAAAGATTTTTAATGACCTTAACTTTCTGCGGACTGACTTTAATAGCAAAATCACAAAATGCAAGTGTAGAACAATCGACTTACGGAATCCAAACAGGAATTTTAGGAATTTGGGTGCATAATGAATCAAAACTATCAAATCAATTCGTTTTAAGAAGTGAACTTGGACTTGACACAGGAATATATGGAAGTGATGCTAATGATATTGATGGATTTTTACTCACACCTACAATAACATTAGAACCGCGTTGGTATTACAATTTAAACAAAAGAGAAGAAAAATCGAGACGAATAGATGGAAATAGCGGTAATTTCATTTCCATAAAAACGACATATCATCCTGATTGGTTTATAATCTCTAACGAAGGCAATATTAATTTTATAAGTGATATTTCTATAATCCCAACTTGGGGACTAAGAAGAAATCTTGGAAGTCATTTCACCTATGAAACGGGAATTGGAATAGGTTATATTCATTACTTTAAAGAAGATCATGTCATTTTAGTAAATGAAAGCGATGTTGCTGTTAACTTACATTTAAGAATTGGGTATAGATTTTAATAATCTAATACAAACGTTGTACATACACCACCCTTAACTATTTCTTTAAATTATCTTAAGCTCTAAACAAATGCATACTTTTTCCTTTAATCATATAGCACTTGCTGTAAAGGACGTCAACACGTCTATTGAATTTTATCAAAAGGTACTTCAACTTAAAGAAATTGAGAATACAGCTTCAAACTCTAAAACAAGATGGCTATCTCTTAGTGATGGAAAACAACTTCATCTAATTCCTCGTCCAAATTCTGAAATAAAAATTAATAAAGCTGTGCACTTTGCTTTAGCAACATCTAATATAGATGCATTTATTAAGCATCTAGAAGATTTAAAAATCGAATACTCTGATTGGCTAAATACACCAAACAAAGATTATATACGAAAAGACGGAATTAAGCAGGTTTACTTTCAAGATCCCAATGGCTATTGGATTGAAATCAATGACGACACCACTTTATAACCGTACAACAGGTTACTAAACACTTCTAATTTAGAATAAAAAAAAGGGTAAAGAACCTGCCTCTACCCTATTTCTCTCCCTAATTAAACATCACAACTAGAATAGTCATTCATGTGCATTGTACCTTGTGTCTTAAGCTGGGTATGCCAACTAAAAGCTTCTTTAAGAATGTGCGGTGTTTGTCCGCCCAAACTATAAGCTTTATCAAAATAAGCCAACAATTGTGCTCTATAATCTGGATGTACACAATTATTAATAATGAGTCGCGCTCGTTCTACTGGAGCTAAACCTCTTACATCTGCCAAACCTTGTTCTGTGACCAAAACATCTACATCATGCTCCGTATGATCGGTATGAGACACCATTGGGACAATATGCGAAATAGAGCCACCTTTAGACGTAGAAGGACAAGCAAAAATACTCAGGTAGCCATTTCTAGCAAAATCACCAGAGCCACCAATACCATTCATCATTTTTGTTCCTGTAATATGCGTAGAATTTACATTGCCGTAGATATCAAATTCTATAGCGGTATTAATTCCAATAATCCCTAAACGACTAATAACTTCAGCAGCATTACTAATATTCTGTGGCCGTAAGACTAATTTGCTTTTATATTTTTCAAAATCTTTAAATATGTTATCCGCGCATTTTTTTGTGACCGTTATAGATGATGCCGACGCAAATTCTAATTTCCCAGCATCAAAAAGATCAAAAGTACTATCTTGAAGCACTTCAGAATACATGGTCAAATTTTTAAATCGGCTTTTAGTAAAACCCGATAAAATAGCATTTGCCGTTTTTCCAATACCTGCTTGTAATGGTAAAAGCGACTCTGTTAATCGGCCTTCATCAACTTCTTTACCTAAAAAATCAAGAATATGATTGGATATGGCTTTCGTTTTTTCATCCGGATCTGAAATCACAGCAGGCGAATCTGGCTTTTCGGTATATACAATAGCAACCACTTTGCTAGGATCTATTCTAATAAATGGGTCACCAATTCTAGTATCCGATTTTAGAATAGGAATAATACCTCTATGAGGTTGTTTTTTTAATACTTTTATATCGTGCAGCCCTAAAAAGCTCTCAGGAAAACTGGTGTTAATTTCAATAATAATCTTATCTGCTTTTTCTAAAAATATAGGAGAATTACCTACAGACGTTGTTGGTACAATAAAACCTTCTGCCGTAACGGAAACGGCTTCAACAATAGCGACATCAATTTTAAATGTATCTATTTTTTGCAGCATATCTGCAGTTTGTCCCAAGTGCTGATCTACGTACAGAACCTCATGCTTATTAATAGCAGTTCTTAAAGTAGGATCTGCTTGAAATGGCATTCGTTTAACTAAGGCACCATTTCTTGCTAAATTGGCATCTGTATCATAGCCTAAAGATGCACCACTTAACACCGTTACTTTTAACCCCTCATAAAGCGCCCTTTCTGCAACCATAGGCAAAACAGCCTTGCTATCCCCTGCTTTTGTAAAACCACTAACACCTAAAACATCGTTATTATTAATTAATAAAGCAGCTTGTTCCGTTGTCTGTATTTTATCTAAATAAGGGGTGTAATGTATTCTTTGCATAATGTGAGTCTTTTATAAATTGTGGGATAAAAAAAATCTCGTATTTGATTAAAATTGAACCACCAATTGGGCTTTCAATAAAATACTTTGGCAATTTATATAAGATTTTTAGTGTCTTTTTATTAAAAAAAGACATTGTATTATTAATTTAGTGCATTCATCACAAATGCTACCTATATAATGAACAATAAATATTATTTAACAGAGGTCGACAAAAACCCTAAAAGCATATTTTGTTACCATACAACCATGAATGATTTATTTATTGAACATCACAGTCATGATAAAGGACAGTTTTTATATACCGAAGGTGGCGTAGTCCATGTTAAGACCAATACCAGAATGTATTATTTACCAGCAAGACATTATATGTGGATTCCGGCAGGTACAAAACACGCCATCTACCCTAGTTCTCCCAAAGTAATTATGAGAAACTTGTATTTCCCAATGCCATCGCAGACATCAGACTTTTACAAAAAAGAAGGTATTTATCATATTAACAACCTGCTCATGGAATTGTTATTATTTACTAAAAATTGGAATGGGGACATCATCAAAACTCAAACAAACAAATACCCAATTGTATATGCTTTTAAAACACTTTTAGAACAGAGTGTCTCACAAGCACTACATTTAGAACTTCCACATCCTACAGATAGCCGATTAATAAGCATTACCAAATATATGTCTGATAAAATAGACCAGGAACACCTATTGCCCAAATTGGCTTCAAGTTTTAGTATGACAGACAAATCGTTATACCGTCTTTTTAAAAAAGACTTAAACATGTCTTTTATAAAATACTATACACAATTAAGAATATTTAAATCTTTAGAATATTTAATGAATTCAGATTATAGCATATCTCAAATAGCAAATATGGTTGGCTATAATAGCATGCCTAC
>Ga0193955_1000886_pt1 | contig 15249 bp, 17 predicted proteins | sample BB_6_MG_FD_140343 | JGI IMG/M metagenome (GOLD analysis project Ga0193955, IMG submission 140343) | Microbial mat bacterial communities from the Broadkill River, Lewes, Delaware, United States - BB_6_MG | ecosystem: Environmental > Aquatic > Freshwater > River > Microbial mats | place: USA... | reverse complement strand
CAATCACGCCACCCACACCAAACCGAACTGTCAGGATATCGGGCTGGATATGTCCAAGCAATGCTTCCATCACCCTACCCGCACGTTCATGGAAACGGATAAAGTCATCCGCATGCATATCAGCACGCGTTTCAGGATCATTTAACAGGGAGACTAGGTCGTGGACAGGCCACTCTGCGATCAGGCGCAATTCTTCTTCTGTTACCACGTCAGATACATCACAGTCAGATTCGAGTAGAGAAAAAACTGAAGCACTCTTCTTCATATCAGAAGAAACATCACCACCATGATTTGGAGGCTCTCCTGAAGAGGTCGCCATAAAAAAACAGTGGCCGAATTGGTGCATAAATACCCCATCACTCCAATTGATATAAGTAATACTATGCAACTGCACAGAAATAACCAACTAGAATGTTCAGTTATAGTTCAGTTTTGTCGTAAGTTTAGCTCGAATCCAGAAGTTTAGTTATACTTTTTTCTTATATAAGGGCTCTACAATGCTTAAGAAATAGCAGCTCTTTGCATCAACTTATTCAGCACTCGGGAAGCGGCAACCATCCCAAATGTTGCCGTTACGACAGTGGCCGCACCAAAACCGCCATCGCAGTCCAGTCGAGTTTGTCCATCATTTAGTATTTTTTCAGCACAAACAGAGCCGTCTGGCTGTGGATAGCGAAGCTGCTCTGTTGAGTAAACGCACTCAACGGCAAACTTTTTACCACTTTTGCTAAACCCATAATGGCGACGAAGAAAGGAGCGCACTTTAGCAGCTAAAGGGTCATTATGCGTCTTAGAAAGATCTGCCGTCGTCACGCATACAGGATCAAGCTGCCCACCTGCGCCCCCAACAGTGATAATAGGAATTTTCTGTCGCTTGCAAAACGCGATCAGTGCCGCCTTATCCTTAACCGAGTCTATCGCATCAACCACATAATCAAAGTAGCCGTGTATCAGCTCTGGGATGTTATCACGTTGAATAAAAGACTCTTCCTGATGCACTAAGCACTCTGGATTGATCTGTTGAATGCGCTCGGCCATAACAGCTATTTTAGAACGACCTATCGTATTGGTCAGCGCATGAATTTGCCGATTGATATTGGTTTCGCATATATCATCCTGATCGATTAGGGTGAGCTCACCAATACCTGATCTTGCGAGCGCTTCTGCAACCCACGAACCTACACCACCAATGCCAATCACACATACATGCGCATCACGAAAACGATCGACCGTATCGACGCCATACAACCGTCGGGTTCCACCAAAACGACTATCGAAAGATGCCACGCTAACGCCCTCTACTGTTATATATCGTCATCTGTCAGTTCGGTGTATACCGGTTGCCCACAGCGGTTGCAGGTTCCTTCAACAAAAATCGTTCCCTCTTGCTCATACTCCAGCGGATTACTCATACCAAGATCGGCTTCCTGACAATGATCGCACCATGTTTGCTCCAGGAAGGCTTGCTGCTCTTCTTTATCACGAGCAAAAAAATTACGTTCGATACGCTCTTCTGTAGACACAGATTTTCTCCAGATTAACTTTTGGGCCACGGCAGCTGCTGAGGATCTCCCCATACAGCCAATTGGTTTGCAACTGATTGAGTTAAAAAGAACTCCCCCACAGCAGGGTCAGATCGATAATGATGATCTTGCCCATCATATCGGAAATGGAGTTGCCAAGCATGAAGATATGTTCTGTCGGCTAAAGACGAGGCATACAGGGCGTCACCTACAATTGGCGCACTAATACTTTTCATTGCCACACGTATTTGGTGAGTTTTGCCCGTTTCAGGTTTCAGTAGAAAAAGACGCTTACCAGGGTCAACCGCTTGACTAAAAAAACGCGTGACGGCGGGGTTATTCACGGTCGTAGCCAATCGCCAAGTTGCCCGGCGCGACCTGACCATATCACCTTTGACACTCCCCTGCTTTTTCGCAGGCTTTTTATCACTCAAAGCCAAGTAATATTTATTCACCTGACGCTCACGAAACAGGGCCGACAGCTTAGCTGCAGCTAGCGAATGGCGGGCAAATATCATCACACCTGAGGTCACTTTATCCAATCGATGCACGAGAAATACAGACTCACCTAAGTCTTCGCTCAGGCGCATCGTCAAACCCGTTAACTGGTCATCTTTGTGAACAGAGATGCCCGGTTGCTTGTCTATCACTACAAAGTCATCGCAGGTCGCTAACAACGTATAGCAAGACATATATTGGTCAGAATCTACCACCCCATTTCCTGCTTTATAAAGGGTATGGTCACTTTTCGCTGCGCGGTTAAGGAAGCCTGATCCAGACGTTCAAGTGTTAAACACAAATCCACCATACTACGACTATCATGATGGACCATATAACGGGCAACATCTTCGGGAAGTTCAAAACCTCTGATTTTTGCCCGAAGGCGTATGGCTTGCACCTTATCTTCATCATTTAACTGAGCGACGCTAAATACAGCCCCCCAGCTAAGCCTAGAAACCAAATCAGGAAGCTGTATCTGTAGCTGGCGTGGAGCGCTATTCGCTGCCACGATCAACGTGTTTTGTTCCTGACGAATGCGGTTATAAAGATGGAACAGCGCCTCTTCCCAGACAGGATTACCCGATATTGCCTCAACATTATCAACGCAGACCAGATTTAGATGCTCCATCCCTTCCAGAATAACAGGGCTGAGATTAAGCAGTTCTTGCAGCGGCAAATAAACAGCGGTACGACGTGCCGGTTCAGCCGCATGGCACGCAGCCTGCAGAAGATGAGAGCAACCCGCACCTTCGCTTCCCCATATATATAAAAACTGTTCACCTGTTCCAAGCGCAGCCTGACGCAACATTTCACAAACCAGCCCGTTTTGGCCTGTTTGAAAGTTCTCAAAACGCGCCTCATCCCTTAAAGAAATACCTAATGGTAGCTGCTGTGGCGCATTAGCGCTGTTCATCGTCATTCTTTTCCTGTTCTAGAACGGGCTCCGGTATATCTGCAAGTTCCAAAGCCTCAGAGCCATAAAGATGGCTCTTTTTATAACCATCGTGAAGGTGGCGCAAAAATACCATAATTACCGCCGCTACCGGAAGCGCTATCAACACACCGACAAAACCAAATAGCTGTCCCCCTGCCATAATGGAAAAAATAACAGCAACTGGGTGCAACCCTATTTTATCACCCACCAGAAGTGGTGTTAGCACCATACCTTCCAATGCCTGCCCAACGGCAAACACAGCACCTACCCACAGCAATATGACTGGGTCATGGAACTGCATATAAGCGGCAACTGCCGATGCAATAATACCTACAATAAATCCCATATAAGGCACAATACTAGCCAACCCGGCCAACATACCCAAAAGGAGCGCCAAATCTAAACCTATCATCCATAAGCCAAGCGCATATACCACTCCCAACGCGAACATCACAAGCAGCTGGCCTTTAATAAAGGAGCCTAAAACCTCATCACTTTCTTTGGCCCATAAAGACACCTTCGGCTCGATGTTACGGGGTAATAAATAACCTATCTTCTCAATCATGACATCCCAGTCCCTAAGCAGATAGAAGGTCACAACCGGTATTAACAATAAGTTAGCAAACCAGCCAACAACAGCCAGACCCGAACGCGTTATACCACCTGCAATTTGCGCCATGATATCGCCCGTCTTCTCCCAATGTGAGGTAATCAGTTGCTTCAGGGTGGAAAGATCGCCAAAAGAGATATCTTCACCTAAGTAAGCCTGAATAGCTGGAATAACCTTCTCTTCAAAGAGCGCGATTACAGCAGGAATCTGTCGAACCATAACCTGAATCTGGTGACTGAGCTTTGGTATAAATAAGAGAATCAGCAAGGTAAGGAGTGTTGAGAGAATAACAAACACAATGACGACCGATGTCGTACGTGTAAAGCCTGCTAACTCCAAACGATCAGCAACAGGGTCGGTCAAATAAGCCAATAAGGCACCCACTAAAAAGGGAGATAGGATAGGCCCTAATAGGTAAAGTAAAAAACCAGTCACCAGAAAAACAATCAGCAAGAACCAACGCTGCGTAGCAAATAAATTATCCATAGTCCCTCACTTTCTCCGCTTTCCAGACCAACGCCAGTAAAGCGTCGACTGATCCTGAACAGGATCTAATTTTCGTATTAATCGCATACGCCTTTCGAGCCCTAAAACTCTCAGCAAAGCATCTTTTGATAAAGAGGTATTAACCTCTAGTGCCAGTTCACCTGCATGAAACATCACCACGCTATATGCTTGCAAGGATGGAAAGGCACTAAGCAGCCCAAGTACTGCGGCATAGTCTGCCAGATTTTCCACATGAGTCACGCGAATAACAAAGGTTTTTTCCTGCCCCGCTTCATGTGAAGCAAGCGTCACACCAAAATCTGATAGTAACCAGCTAAACAATTGAGCAAGCTGCTGTGTCCTATCCCCTTTGAAGCTGACTTCATGTCTATCTTCCCCTGCCACTCGACGCCAACGGGATAAACCCGGCTCTTCCGCCAACAGCTCAACATAAAAACGCGGAAGGTAACTATCGTGCTGACTAAGCAATCTAACAGGCATCGCCAATTGCTCAGCAAAGCCTTTGATAACATCGCCAAAAGCCTCACTGGACTTTGAGAAATCCAATGATAAAGTCGAGTAAATAGGTATTTTAAACACAAATTCAGGGCGATAAGCGCCAATAGGATTACGCTGATGAGCGATAAGCAACTCATCCACTAAACTCTGGTTAAAATTAATGACAAGCCTCTGAGCAAGATAGTCATTTCCCTCGCGATTCGTTCGTACCAGCAGCGTAGGCTCAAAATGAAAACCACTTGCATAGCGGCTGTAATCAGTCTGCCCATCCACTAAATGATCTACTTTGTAATCACCACTAGCTTTGCGCAGGACCTGCTTAAGCCCTTCACGAACATCCATAGGAGCAGGCGCAGCGAGATCTTCCACCAGTAATGCTGCCTGATAAAAATCATCAGCACCCTCAGCAGCGCTTGCCCTACCATGCGCACCAACAATCAGCGTGAGTAAAACCATTAATTGAAAAAAAACATTCATTTAGACGTCTGGGCTTATTCTACAGAGGAAATCTTATGAAAAGGTCAACATACAATAGCAGCCTTACAAGCAACCTGTTAGAATACTGCGCATATTTTTTACCTCTCATTTTACCCCGTCTGGAAGGTTAAACTGCATGTCTACTGGTTCTGACAAAACATCCCTAAGTTATAAAGATGCTGGCGTTGATATTGATGCTGGTAACGCATTAGTTGACCGAATTAAAGGGGTTGCTAAACGCACAGCTCGCCCCGAAGTGATGGGCGGCTTAGGCGGGTTTGGCGCATTATGCGAAATTCCTGAAGGGTATAAACAGCCTGTCTTGGTATCGGGTACTGACGGCGTAGGCACAAAACTTCGCTTGGCGATGGACTTAGCTAAACACGACACCATCGGTATCGATCTGGTAGCGATGTGCGTCAACGATCTGGTTGTTGCCGGAGCCGAGCCATTGTTCTTTCTTGACTACTATGCAACAGGCAAACTCAACATCGATACAGCAGCGGATGTTGTCACAGGCATTGGCAAAGGCTGCGAACTAGCTGGCGCTGCCTTAGTCGGCGGTGAGACTGCAGAAATGCCGGGCATGTATGAAGGCGACGATTACGACCTTGCGGGCTTCTGTGTCGGCGTTGTAGAGAAATCAGAAATCATCGACGGCACTAAAGTAAAAGCAGGCGACGCATTGATTGGCTTAGCCTCCTCTGGCCCACACTCAAATGGCTACTCATTAATCCGAAAAATTATTGAAGTCTCTGATGCCGACCTAAACCAAGAGATCGAAGGCAAAAAACTTAGCGATGCCTTGCTTGAGCCAACACGCATCTATGTAAAATCAATTCTTTCCTTAATGAAGCAGCAACAAGTCAACGCGCTGTCACACATCACAGGCGGTGGCTTACTGGAAAACATCCCACGCGTTTTACCTGCTAATACAAAAGCTGTTATTAACACCAATTCTTGGATACTACCTGGCGTATTCCAATGGTTGCAATCAGCAGGCAATGTAGAATCCCGTGAAATGTACCGCACCTTTAACTGCGGTGTAGGTATGGTCATCTGTGTTCCCGCTGATACCAAAGATCAAGCACTGGCTGCATTGAAAGCATCAGGTGAGTCAGCTTGGATCATTGGTCACGTCGCTGATGCGCTTGACGGGGAAGAACAGGTTGAACTGACCGAAGCGGAGTAAACCATGTCCCTGAAACGGATCGTTGTACTGATTTCAGGAAGCGGCTCTAACCTCCAAGCTATTATGGATGCAATTCAATCTGGCCAGATTAATGGTCAGATTGAACTGGTTATCAGCAATAAAGCCGATGCCTATGGCCTTATCCGTGCTAAAAACGCAGGCATAGCTACCTGTGTTATTGATCACAAAGCATTTGATTCACGAGAGTCCTTTGATTTAGCTGTTCAGCAACGCATAGATACGATAGAGCCCGACCTTGTCATCCTTGCAGGCTTTATGCGTATTCTGTCAGCAGGCTTTGTGCGACACTACTCAGGCCGCATGTTGAATATTCATCCCTCATTACTACCTAAATACAAAGGGTTGCACACACACCAACGTGCACTCACCGCTGCCGACAAGGAACACGGTTGCACCGTGCACTTTGTCACAGAAGAACTCGACGGCGGCCCTCTGTTGGTACAGGCCGTTGTTCCAATAAAAACTGACGACTCAGAGGCTACGCTTCAAGCACGAGTGCATGAGCGAGAGCATGTCGCCTACCCCCTTGCCGTAGAGTGGATCTGCGCCGATCGCATACGTGTTTGCGAAGATGGAATTTATCGCGATAACGAACTTTTACCCGCCTCAGGGTTCAGACTAGCGTATAACGAAAAAACCGACTCTGGAGCCTCAGATGCGACTCATTCATAGATCCATCGCAACAGCACTGTTTTGCTCAGCCTTAGGAGCCTATGCAGACTCCCCCCCCGTCTCACCGTTCAAAGCGATATACAGCTCAGAGTGGGATGTCGGCATATCTCTTGATGGTGAAGTAGAGCGCTCTTTGATAGCAACGTCTGAAGGCCAGTGGACATTTCGCACCTATGCAAGCGCTATGGTTGCCTCGATTGATGAGCAAAGCATTGTTCGCTTTGAAAACGAGCAAGTAGTACCTCTTAATTATCTTTACAAGAAAAAGGTATTAGGCAAGAAACGCAAGGCCAGCCTTATCTTTGACTGGGATTCATCCAGCGTCAAAAATGATATTGATGACAAACCCTGGAATATGGAAATACCCAAGGCGACCCAAGATAAGTTAAGCTATCAGTTGCAAATGCGTCTTGATCTAAAAGCGGGACAAAAAGGCCCTTTCAGCTACCAAATTGCAGATGGCGGCAAGCTGAAGCAATATGATTTCAAGATCATTGGCAATGAGACCATTCAATCACCACTTGGCGAGTACGACACCATTAAGGTGGAAATGGATCGCGGCCCTAATGCCAAACGCGAAACCTATATTTGGTACGCTCCCGAACTCGACTATATGATCGTTAAACTAAAACAAACTGAACCCGACGGGAAAGCATACGCTTTGCACCTTAAGTCAATGGAAACGCTTTGATCATGACCCTTCAAGATGGTAACTCGCTCTACCAATGGCTACTTTCGACAGAATTAACCGCTGACGATGATAGACGCTTTTATGCAAGCTACTTACTTGGGCATGTAAGCCTTGCCATTGCAGAAACAGAAGAAAACCCAACCTCTTTTTCCAACACCTTAGAGCAAAGCCTAAAAAGCGCACTCGCAACAGATAAATTAAGCGATAACGATCGTAATGGCATCCTCGCACTCCTTGAGGAAGGTAAAGCCTCCGCTTAAATATTGTGCAACGCACAATAAGTGAGTATACTTAAGTATAAGCCCTCAGGGTAACTTTAGGAGACTTTTCTCATGAATCTAAACGGTATGAAATTCACTGGCGTTGCAAATGATGATCGCCGTATCGCTGGAGAGCTTCAAGCAATGGGCGCATTCGATCAATCGCAAGAGGACACCCACTCTGTCGTTGGTCAGGTATTGGAAGCCATCGGGCAGTTCATTACCTGGACTCGCTGGAAAGGTGAAGTAGGTGTCTATGGTTGTCGTGTAGGCGCTGATCACGCCCGTTACATGGAAGCAAAACACACTGCTTAATAACTAAGCGACATGAAAAGGCTGCCTACGCTGTAAAGATATAAGCGGCAGCCTTTAAAATTTTACATATCCGTCAGATCTAGACCAAGCGCATTAGCTCTTTGCACCATTGCCCCATTAATTCGCTCTTCTGTTAGCGTCCCGTTTTGACGGGATATTTTGAGTATATGCTCACACTGTTTATGCTGGTTTAGAAAAGTATCATTCGCTTGCATACTATTATCCCATCCCATGGCCTTTTGGCGGCTACCGACGTATTCATCGCTAAAGGTTTGAAGCGACAAAGCAGGCTCCGGCTTAAAACGGTGGTTCAACTGGCGAATAAAGATATCCGTCATGAGCATAGAAGAGGTCGACTGGCGAAACACAAAACGCTTATTAACACCCGGCCATATCTGCTTTAACTCTAACAGACGCTCACCCTGTTCATCTTCCATATTATGCAATAACCGATAAACGCCATCATAAAAGCCTGAGCAAGACGCCCCCACTGACGAGGCAAGCTTCATCTGCTCAATGCCCACAGAGCTTTCTGCTGACGTGAAGCTGGAGATACCTAGAAAGGAGAAAACCACCAACGTCTTTTGTAGTTTTTTGCCACCTACCCAGCTAACTATCATCTTAAACATATCTCTTTATCAAAACGGATATTCGAAATTCTACATGATTGCAAACGGGGTAGATAGCTTAGGGAAAAAGCAGACTTATACTGCTACATCCACTTGCTGTATAACCCTTGCCTCCCCTTGCTCAGAAAGGTAGATACCCGTCTGCGCCACCCTACCTAATATCTCATTGTTGTCATTCTTTATATCAAAGGGTGTTTCCGACGCTCCTAGATAGATCGCTCCCACATCAACATCTTTCAATCCAAGTAGCTGATCCACTTCCGCTGTCTTCTTCCAAATAAGCAATTCATCATAAATGGCATCCGCCTCATCTATAAACTGATTACCGTCATCATCAAACTGTAGAAGATCATCAAAACCACGCCCTGATATAGCACCAAATAGTTCAGAACCATCATTGATTTTTCCATCTCCATTTATATCTCGCGCAAGCCACCCTCCGTCATTTTCTAGAAAGCGCATCAAATCCAGCTCTCCATCCGCATCTAAATCAAAATCAAACTGCGCTTGTGATAACTCGGTAGATAAACCATCAAAGTTTAAAACCAAAGGATCTTTAAACTGAATCTCTTTAGTAACCGACACCAAAGTCTCTGCCGAATAAGCATGTTTCATATGTAAGTTCAGGTTTAAATCAATACGTTGACCATCCGCTGTATGTATAACTCCTGAGCTCTGAAACGTAGTACTCTCAAAGGATTCAACCTTTTGATAAACACTCACGTTGACCTCTACCGTTTTCGGTATCGACAAAAAATCCGTAGATGCTGAACGCTGCAAACGTCCTGCTGAAAAATCCTCTTGACTTATGTTCGCCAAATCAAAAGGTATCTCTGCACTCTGAGGTAACTCTTTACCGGTTAAGGCTCGATATAAAGCATGAAACAGAGATTGCTCAGTTTGGCAACTACACAAATTATCCTCACTTGCATCCGGCTCGCGAAAAACCAACCCTTCATCTGTCATGACCAGGATTGACGCTGGCCCAACCTGTGTACCAAGACGCTGACCCTCCCACAGTAGAGCTTGCGAGCTAGAAAGATGGCCCGCAAACACACTTGTGGATTCCGTCTTCTCCTTGGCAGTGATACGCTCCACTTTTTGGTGGTCGGCATCTAATAAAATATGACTTTGCTTAACATGCATAATTGATCTCCTTAGGACTGACTAGCGCGCTGTTTACGTCTCAGGGAATAGATTTGCCGTTAGTTAAGTACCTTATGGCACTTTTTGCCCGCAGCAATGTCTTTAGAAACGCTATAAAACACTCAAAAATCCAGCAACTTAGGTGCTATGACGATGTTGCTACTTGCACCGTCAGGTATAAATAAGCAAGATGCAGGCCTGAATCAAAAAAGGATGAGACACATGCCATATCTTAGATATCCAAAAACCACGACACCAAAGCTCTGGGCAGGCTCCATTCTTGCGATATTTCTTACCGGCTGCAGCGTTACACCGAAAGCCCCCGGCATCGCTGAGGAGGTTTGCTGGAACCAATTGAAAGGCTGGCAAGATGATCAACTAGTCGAGGCTATACCCGCTCTACAAAGCCAGTGTGATCGCTTAAGTAAAAAAGATACCGTTTGGAAAAATATATGCGAGGCCGCCCCGAAAGACGCATCAACCCCGGAGGTCAGGCGTTTCTTTGAAACACACTTCTCCCCTCATAATATTGTCGGTCTTCAAAACAAGAACCAAGGCTTGATTACGGGATATTATGAGCCCACACTTTACGGAAGTTTTGAACGTTCGGAGCGCTTTAACTACCCTATCTATCAGCGGCCCGATGACATGTTTGAAGTTCGCTTAGAGAGCCGTTTTCCAACGCTTAAAAACCAACGGGTAAGAGCACGTATTGAAGGTAATAAAATCGTTCCCTATTACTCACGGGCTGAAATAGACGGCAACCAACAACCCTTAAAAGGTCACGAAATCATTTGGGTGGATGATGCAGATGCCGCATTTTTCCTTCACATTCAGGGCTCTGGCCGTGTACAACTGCCTGATGGCAACAGTGTTGGTGTAGGATACGCCGACCAAAATGGACATCCTTACCATGCCATTGGTAAAAGCCTCATAGCACAAGGCGAGCTAACACGGGAGAATGTATCCTTACAAACCATTCGGGCATGGCTTAAAAACAACCCAGATAAAGCCTCTGAACTTAAGAACAGCAACCCCAGCTATATCTTCTTCCAGCTCCGTCACGACTTAGACAACGGTCCACGAGGCTCTCTCAACGTTCCCTTGACCCCTGAGCGGAGTGTTGCCGTAGACAGGAAAATTATCCCTCTCGGTACGCCTCTATGGATCAACACTCAACTACCGAATACAACAACACCCTACCAGCGCTTGGTCTTTGCTCAAGATACAGGCGGTGCCATTAACGGGCCGGTCAGGGCTGATCTATTTTTCGGAAAAGGAGATAGAGCTGAACAATTGGCTGGAGAGATGAAACAAACAGGAAGTCTTTTTGCTCTACTACCCAAACCCGCTAACGCAAAGCTCTGTAATTGAGAAAGAAAAAGCGCCAATTGAAATATCAATGGCGCTTTTTTGGATGCCGATGAGATTTCGGACTACATCATTTCTACCGCAACCGCCGTAGCTTCACCGCCACCAATGCATAATGATGCAACACCCTTAGACTTGCCTGCCTGTTTAAGCGCATACAATAAGGTAACAAGAATACGAGAGCCACTTGATCCGATCGGGTGACCTAACGCACAAGCGCCACCTTTAACATTCACCTTAGCATCATCCAGACCTAATTCAGAAATGGCTAACATCGATACTACGGCAAACGCTTCATTGATCTCATAAAGATCAACATCATCTTTTGACCAGCCTGCTTTATTCAACACTTTCTCAATAGCACCAATAGGAGCGATGGTGAACTCCGCAGGAAGTTGCGCATGAGTGGAGTGCGCCACAATACGAGCAAGAGGAGAAAGACCACGGGCTTTTGCTTCTGATTCTTTCATTAAGATTAGCGCCGATCCCCCATCAGAAATGGAGCTAGAATTTGCCGCTGTAACGGTTCCATCCTTCTTAAAAGCAGGTTTCAGTGCTCGAATTTTGTCGATCCGAGCATTACCTGGTTGCTCATCCGTATCGACTTGCACTTCACCTTGGCGAGTTTTGACTACCACTGGGGCAATTTCATCTTTAAACGCACCTGTCTCAATCGCTTTTAGCGCTTTTTCAAGAGACCCTATAGCAAAGTCATCCATTGCCTCTCTGGATACGTTGTAGTCATCAGCACTCTTTTGTGCAAACGACCCCATCAAACCACCTTCGTACGCATCTTCTAGGCCATCAAAAAACATATGGTCAATAACTTGCTGGTGACCCATACGCATACCTGCACGGGCTTTTGGTAAAAGGTAAGGAGACTGACTCATATTCTCCATACCGCCAGCGACCATCACATCGACCTGACCAGCCATGATTTGGTCATGGGCAAGCATGACAGCCTTCATACCAGAACCGCACATTTTATTGATGGTTGTTGCACCAGCCGCATCAGGAATACCCGCAGCACGAGACGCTTGCCTAGCAGGTGCCTGTCCTAACCCAGCAGGCAATACACACCCCATGATCACTTCATCAATATCCGAGCTAGATATACCTGCGCGCTCAATCGCCGCTTTAATAGCCGTAGCACACAAATCAGGGGCTCTTACTTCGCTCAGGGAGCCCATCATCCCGCCCATAGGCGTACGTGCAGCACTAACAATAACAACCGAATCCTGACTCATCACAAAAACCTCAGTTTACGTAAGCGTTAATTTTGAAAAATAAAAAAGCCCTGCTACCTACAGCAGGGCTGAATAGAAATAGGATTAACCGAAATTACGCTTAACCACTTTCTGTATTTCACCAACAATACCACTTCGGAATGCCAACACACAGACGATGAATATAACACCCATAATAATATGGATGTAGTTTCCTAATTCGCCGCCTGACATGTAGTTCTGGATCGTGACAACAACACCTGCGCCGACCAGTGGCCCAAAGATTGTGCCCATACCACCCAATAGTGTCATCAGTACCACTTCACCCGACATATGCCAATGAACATCTGTAAGAGAAGCTAACTGGAATACTAACGTTTTAGTGGAGCCTGCCATGCCAGCCAGAGCTGAAGAGATCACAAATGCAGCCCATTTATAATCATTCACATTATAACCAAGGGATACAGCGCGTGGTTCATTTTCACGAATAGCCTTCAGGATCTGGCCAAAGGGTGAATGAATCGTACGGTGTACCATCCAGAAACCAAATAAGAAGATAGCCAGCACGAAGTAGTACATACTGTTATTATCGGATAGATCAAAAAGCCCAAACAGTTCACCACGTGGTACACCTTGCATACCATCTTCCCCTCCAGTGAACGGAGCCTGCAGGTAGAAGAAAAACGCTAACTGAGCCAGCGCCAGGGTAACCATTGCAAAATAGATACCTTCGCGCTTTACAGCTAATTTGCCATATACAGCACCCAAAAGGCCTGCAGCAACAGTCCCTGCCAAGATGCCTAGTTCAGGCGTAATACCTGTCTGTAGCATTAAGTACCCAGTAACGTACCCTCCCGTACCAAGAAAGGCAGCATGGCCAAAGGACAAAAGTCCAACAAATCCTAGTAGAAGGTTAAATGCGCAGGCAAAAAGGGCAAAACAGAGCACTTTCATCAAAAACACTGGGTAGACAACCATTGGCGCAACTAATGCCAGTGCTATCAGAATCACATAGAGCTTATTAATTTTCATGGCTGTACCCCTTAAGCTTCTTTACCAAACAGACCGGCAGGCTTAATCAGCAGCACGATCACCATGAATAGGAAAATAACGGTGGTAGACGCTTCCGGGTAGAAAAACTTCGTCAATCCTTCCACTACCCCCATCATCAAACCGGTAAGAATAGCGCCACCTATCGATCCCATTCCACCGATTACAACGATGGCAAAGACCACGATAAGTATGTTTGAGCCCATTTCAGGGCTTACCGAATAGACAGGTGCAGCAAGCACACCAGCAAAGCCAGCAAGTGCAACACCAAAACCGAAAGTGAGCGTTGTAATCAATGGCACATTGATACCGAATCCCTGCATCAGCTGTGGGTTTTCTGTCCCGGCTCTTAAATACGCGCCTAATTTGGTTTTTTCGATGACCCACCATGTGCTAAAACACACGATAAGCGAAATTACGATGATCCATGCGCGGTAATTAGGCAGATACATGAATGGTAGTTTTGTCCCACCCTTCAGTTCAGCAGGAATCTGATAAGGCAATCCGGAAGAACCGTAAAGATGAGTAAATAATCCCTGTAAAATCAGTGCGATACCGAAAGTCAGCAGAAGGCTATAGAGGTGATCTTCATTGGCTATTGGACGTACCAAAAAGCGTTCGATTAGTATCGCAATTCCACCTATAGCAATGGGCACTAATATCAAAGCGACCCAATAGTTAATGCCAAGATAATTTAGTGCCATCCACGCGAAGAAAGCACCAAGCATATACATCGCGCCCTGCGCGAAGTTAATAATTTTCAACAGACCAAAAATAATCGCTAAGCCAAGGCTCAGCAAGGCATAAAATGAGCCGTTAATCAGGCCCACCAGCAACTGTCCCGACAGCGCAAACAGATTAATACCAAATATCGTCGCCATAACACCACCTAGAAAAACAAAGGAGCCGTGCGGAGCTTCCACACAGCTCCTTGCAGATAAAGCTGGAGGGGGTACACGACGTGCAACACCCTCCTAATTTCAAGCAGGATTACTTGAAGTCACACTCTGGAAGCATTGGGTTAAATGCCACGTTACCAGGAATGGTTGCTTCGATGTTATAGATATCATCTTCGGATTTACGGCTAGCCGCATCTTTGATGCTCACCAATAGCATATCGTGAACCATACGACCGTCGTTACGTAAAGTAGCATTACGAGCGAAGAAGTCGTTCGGCTTTGTCATTTTCATCTGTTTCATGACGGCATCAGAATCATCCGTACCGGCTGCTTTGATCGCATTTAGGTAGTGCATTGTCATAGAGTACGCACCTGCCTGTCCCATAGCTGGGATAGAACCATGACGTGCTTTGAAGCGTGCAGACCACTCGCGGGTTTGATCATCCATATCCCAATAGAAGCCTGTAGTCGCCTTCATACCTGCAGCAATCGCTGGATCCAACGCTTTTGCGTTATGCGTAAATACCAACAAGCCCGCAACGTCCATCATTTCTGTCAGACCAAATTCTGCTGCCGTTTTCAAAGAGTTAACGAAGTCAGCACCCGCATTAGCCAAGCCTACAACGTCAGCACCAGAAGCCTGAGCCTGAAGGATATAAGAAGAGAAGTCTGTTGTACCTAGCGGTGCACGAACAGCGCCTACAACTTCACCACCCGATTCATTAAT
>Ga0193955_1000880_pt1 | contig 15305 bp, 14 predicted proteins | sample BB_6_MG_FD_140343 | JGI IMG/M metagenome (GOLD analysis project Ga0193955, IMG submission 140343) | Microbial mat bacterial communities from the Broadkill River, Lewes, Delaware, United States - BB_6_MG | ecosystem: Environmental > Aquatic > Freshwater > River > Microbial mats | place: USA... | reverse complement strand
GGGGGATTATAAATCCATGGCAGATATTCCACGGCCCTCCCATGCGGATTTCACCTATCAATCCAAATACGGCATCCGGGCCTCGTCGGGCGGCGGCCGCTCTTCGGCCAGAGAGACCATCGGCCGGGTCTGCGCCGGCGCCATTGCCGAAAAGATGCTCAAGGCCGCACTGGGGACCAATATTGTGGCCTGGGTCAGCCAGGTGGGAGAGATTAGAGCACCGGAAACCGACGGGTTAAATCTCACCCGGGAAACGGTGGATGCCAGCATGATTCGCTGCCCGGATGCGGATACGGCCAAGGCCATGGAGGCCATTGTTCTGAAGGCCAAAGAAGACAAGGACTCCATCGGCGGTGTGGTCTCATGTGTCTGCACCAATGTGCCGGCAGGCCTTGGCGAACCGATCTTTGACAAACTTGAGGCACTTTTGGCTCATGCCATGCTTTCCATTCCCGCCACCAAGGGATTTGAAATCGGGTCAGGATTTTCCGGGGCCCAGATGCGCGGCTCCGCACACAATGACCCCTTTGTGAAAAAAGAGGGGCGACTTGGCACCACAACCAATTTCAGCGGCGGTATCCAGGGCGGGATCTCCAACGGGGAGCCCATTATGTTCAAGGTGGCGTTTAAACCCCCTGCCACCATCGGACTTGCCCAGGAAACCGTGGATTTTACGGGCCAGCAGGCCACACTCGAGGCCAAGGGCCGGCATGATCCATGTGTAGTGGCCAGGGCGGTCCCCATTGTGGAGAGCATGGCTGCCCTTGTACTGGCCGATGTTATGCTGCAGCAGCAGGCCAGGACAGCCGGCATGGCCCTCATGAACGGCAAATAAAAAATATCATGCTTTAACTTAAAAAAACCATAGACTTCTATATTTTGAGTTAAACGTGGTACATTGATTGCTAAAATAATTTTCCAAATTTATTGGAAGAATGTCTGCCATGTAACAAAACTGTTACCTGAATTTTCGGCGGATGAATATTTTAACCACAGGGATATATGGAATATGAGGAGGAATTCATGTCAGATCCAAAGGATATGTATCAATGTCAGGTGACCAATTGCGGATTCATTTATGATCCGGACAGGGGTGATCGCAAAGGGAAAATTAAAAAAGGAACGAAGTTTGAGGATCTGCCCGAAGAGTGGCGCTGTCCAATCTGCGGTGCCAGCCCGAAAAGTTTTAAGTGCCTGGGGTAAAATAAGCCTTGACCATATTCGGTAAAACAGCGCCGAATAATGATCTTTAAAAAAATGAAGCGCTTTGCCGGTATAAAGCCGGCAAGGCGCTTTTAAATTTTGATTTTCCTATCACTATAATGTCTTTGAGTTTCTGAATTTATAAAAAGCCATATAGAGACAAAAACGTCTCAAGAAAAATGTCTCCTTTTTTGTATCATTACAGATTTCGCCACCAAAGCCAACCAGTCCAAAAAATATAACTAACTTATATTATTCACAATAAATACGTCACTTGTCGTTTGGCACAGGGTTTGCTTCATAATATTATCAGTTGGAGTTTAACCGCAAAAACAGGAGGCTTCTATAATGAGACTCAAAGACATAAAAAAAGACTATAACCTGATTAATTCCGTTGATTGGGAGATGACCCCTGAAGAAGCCATTGCCCTGCATCTTGAATGGGGGCCGCTACGTTCCCAGAGCTACTACAATTCCAGGGACAATAACAATGAAACCGTATATTTTGTTATCAATACCTGGAAAAAAAGCCCCATTTTGACCCTTGTGAGAAGAAAGGGGTTTGATTCCGAAGAACTTGGCAGTTTTGATCTGCCCGAAGATGTTGTTTCGGATTTTATGCAGGGCATCGGCAAGTACAAAGGTGTCTATGCCGTGGAAGGAAAAGTCAAAGACTGGCTTAAGAAGGAACTTGATGCTTAGACCGCCGTCAAGCTATAACCACCTGCGTTGAGTTCCTTTTTCTCGAAACCGGGGGATATGGGGTGTCCTGACCCATCCCCCGGTTTTTTTTGTGTTTGAACGAAAAGTAGCCCACCTGCGGCGTTGCAGAAAAATTTGTAATCCTCACAACCATTACCTCACAACCATTAGGTTGCTCCGGTTACAAATTTTTCTGCAACGCCGCAGGTGGGCACCTTTTCGCCCAAACACCGCTTCCCCGTCGAGGCCTTAATTCTCGGCGTTTTTGATGAAGTCCTTCACCATCATATCACCCAGTTCTTTGGACCGTTTGGTGGCAGATTCAACGGCATTTATGAGCGTTGTGCGAAGCCCGCCCTGTTCCAGGGTGTGAATGCCGGCAATGGCAGTGCCCCCCGGAGAGGCCACGCGGTCTTTAAGCTGTCCGGGATGCTCTCCGCTTTCAAGGAGCAGCTGGGCTGCACCTAATACGGTCTGGGTGGATAAAAACAGGGAGTCTTTTCTGGACAGCCCCATTTTTACGCCGGCATCCGCCATGGCATCCACAATAGTAAAAATATAGGCGGGACCTGATCCGCTTAATCCGGTGAACGCATCCATGAGCATGTTTTCCTGGATAAATACGGTTTTTCCCACAGAATCAAAAACCGCCCGGGCCATCTCCACATCACCGTCCTGGACAAATTCTCCCGCACATACTGCGGTGGCGCTTTCTTTGACGAATGCACAGATATTGGGCATGGACCGGATCAAACGAAGTTCCTTTTGAAGCCCTGCGGCAATAGCGGCCAAAGGCACACCCGCAGCAATGGAGATCACAAGCTTGGATTTATCCAGGGCCGGGGCCGTCTCCTTGAGTACGGAACCCAGAATCTGGGGTTTGGTGGCGTAAATGATAATTTCTGATTTTTCACAGACCTCAATATTACTGGGTGTGGTCAAAACCCCGTATTTTTCCTGAATCGCTTTGCGTGTCTCGGGGTAAATATCCGAGCAGATGATATTTTCGGGTTTGGCCGCCTTGGACAGCACAAGCCCGCTGACCAGGGCTTCGCCCATGTTTCCACTTCCAATAAATCCGATTTTTTTATCCTGAAGCATTCCGTCTCCTTTTGGCCTGAAGTAATTATAAGGAGCTTATACTATGGCCCAGCCTGAATTCATGTCAAGACAAATATCCGTACACGGGTAATCTCATGGGTACGACTGAAGTTTGACATCATTAAAACCATTTTCTCCTTTTGAAAAAAAACAACAATGCAGCGGCCATAACGATCAAAACGGCCCAGAAAATAAAATAGCTGTATTTGTAGTGAAGTTCGGGTAAGTATTCAAAATTGGTTCCATAAATACCGGCAATGAAGGTTAAAGGAATGAAAATTGCCGCAAAGATCGTCAAAATCTTCATGATATCGTTCATCCGATTGGCAACAACGGAATTATAGATATTCAACTGATCCGTTAACAGATCCATGTAACGGTCTTGGTTTCTTTGTAGTAGGTACCGTCCTTGATATCGGTAAGATCCTTTTCGGACAGGACGGCTTCATCGTAATCAATCACGCGGGTTTTGATTGTTTCGACTTTTTGGGAGCCGACAAAAACAAGTGAATCAGGGCTTTTACCGATCATTTTATCGTGTTTATTCAAGAAACGCGCCATTTACAAATTCTTTTCAAACAAAGAAACATTAGATCGAATTTTATCTGAATATCGTGTGCGTATAATGTATAATTGGGGGATTACCATTGAATCCGGCTGAAATAAAGCGGTAATAGATGGGGGTAAAACCGACATGATCCTTACGCGGTACATGTATTGAAGGACTCATTTCGCAACAGATATTCTTCGTATTTTTCATTTCAAAGCGAGCTGGTCCCTATTTTGCTTATACTTCCGACATGAGAATGGCTAAACACAAACTGAAAACAAAGCTGGATCAGCTCTATGCCGTATATAACCGTAAGCAGTATGTAGATCCTGATCCGTTGCTCTTTTTGTATGACTATCCGGATGTCCGGGACAGGGAGATTGCAGGGATCATTGCATCAAGCCTGGCATATGGCCGGGTGGGCATGATCATGCAGGCGGTGTCGGCCGTGCTTGACCAAATAGGGCCTGATATTCACGAATTTGTCGTGAATGCTGATCCAAAACGCATTGCCGGTATGTTTCAACACTTTAAATACAGGTTTGCCACAGGGGATCACCTGATCGCACTGATCATGGGATTGCAGCGGGTCATTGCCGATTACGGCACCATAGAAGCCTGTTTCACTGAGAACCATGCTGGTGAAACAGATCTGTCCAAAGGACTTGCCCGGATCAGGAACCGGGTAGTGGAGGCCGGGGGGGCAGGCCACCTTCTGGCTGATCCGGTCAAGGCGTCTGCCTGCAAGCGCAGCCACCTGTTTTTACGGTGGATGGTGCGCAAGGATCAGGTGGACCCCGGGGGGTGGGCCAATGTATCGGCCGCCACACTGACCTGCCCTGTGGATGCCCACATGTTTAAAATCGGTCATCTGCTTGGATTTACGAAACGAAAGTGTGCCGATAAAGTCTGTGCCGCACAGATTACCAAAGGGTTCAAGCGGATCTGCCCCGAAGACCCTGTGAAATATGACTTTTGTCTCACCCGGTTCGGCATCCGTGACGGGCTTGATATATCTGAACTAAAACAGTTTTTAAAGGACGATAGTTATCATGTACAAAGGGTATGAACTGCCGCCTCTGATCAAAGGCAAACTGGTAAAACGGTATAAACGCTTTCTGGCCGATATTGAACTGGACACAGGAGAGGTAATCACAGCCCACTGCCCCAATTCGGGGTCGATGAAAGGCTGTGCCCAGCCGGGTGCCGAGGCATGGATCTCACAAAGCACCAACCCAAAGCGAAAGCTCAAATACACCTGGGAACTGACCCGGATTGACGGCACGTTTATCGGCATTAATACACTGGTGCCCAACCGGCTGGTCAAGGGATCTATTGAAAATGATGTAATCCCGGAGCTTTGCGGTTACAGCCAGGTGACATCTGAAGTCAAAACCTCTGAACACACCCGTCTGGATCTGATGCTGGAAGAGAAAAACGGCAAGCAGTGTTTTGTGGAAATCAAAAACTGCACCCTGGTGGAAAACCGGGTGGCCAGGTTCCCGGATGCCGTGACCACCCGGGGACAAAAGCATATCCAGGAACTTGTGGACCTGGCAGCCAAAGGCCACAGAGCAGTGCTCTTTTTCCTTGTTCAGCGCACGGATGCCGATGCGTTCACGCCGGCTGCGGACATTGATCCGGAATATGCAAAAAAACTGATGCAGGCCAGATCACAGGGCGTTGAGATTATTGTCCGGGATGTTGCTTTTGATCTGGATGCAAACCCGGCACTGATTCGCCTGGATCGCGCCTTAAGCCTGCTGGACATCGTCTAATACCGAACGTATTTTACCCAGCAGGGTTCTCATGGTAAACGGTTTGGAAATAAAGTTGATGTTATCATCCAGCACCCCATGATGGGCAATGACGTCTGCCGTATATCCGGACATATAGATGCACTGCATGGATGAATGACGGTTCATCGTCAACTCAGCCAATTTACGCCCGTTCATGGAAGGCATGATCACATCGGTAAGCATCAGATCAATTTTACTGTTTTCAACGGCAAATTTAATGGCCTCGTCCGGCGTATTTGCCTTGAGAACATTATACCCGCTTTTGTTCAGCGCCGAAGCAATCATATTTAAGATTGCCGGTTCATCTTCAACAAGCAAAATCGTCTCTGAGCCCGGGGGCACCGCCCTCATTTTGTGTTGTGTGTCGTCCGACACCGCATCTCTTCCGGTATAGCGTCTAAAGAACAGTTTGAATGTGGTTCCCTGCCCCGGCTCACTGTACACATTCACAAAGCCGTTGTTCTGTTTAAGGATGCCGTATATCGTTGACAGACCAAGCCCCGTGCCTTTACCCGCCTCTTTGGTTGTAAAAAACGGTTCAAAAATCTGCCTGACTGTTCCAGCATCCATGCCGCAACCGTCGTCACTTACGGCAAGACAAACATAATCGGTCGGGATAAAATCCATATGATTGAGACAATATGCCTCATCCAATGTTTCATTTGATGTCTCAATGGTTATCCTTCCCACACCAGCGATGGCATCCCGCCCGTTCACACAAAGGTTGGCAAGAATTTGATCCACCTGGCTTTTATCCAGCTTAACCTGCCAGAGGTCATTGCCCGGCACCCATACAAAATCAATATTTTCTCCGATAAGTCGTTTCAACATGGAGGTCATTTCAGTAATCACCTCATTGAGATCAATAATTTTCAGTTCAACGGTCTGCTTTCTGGCAAACGCCAGAAGATGGCGGGTAAGACGGCTGGAGCGCTCGCCGGCATTTTTGATTTCATAAAACTCGTGATAATGGGGATCACTGGAAGAGAGTTGCTCCAGACCCATCTCGGCATTGCCGATGATGACGCTGAGCATGTTATTGAAATCATGGGCCACCCCGCCGGCAAGACGTCCGATGGCCTCCATTTTCTGGGTCTGGACAAGCTGGTCCTGTAAATGCTGTTGTTTGGCCGCCGCTTTTTTCCGCTCGGTAATATCACGATCAATACCTCGGAATCCAAGCTTCTCCCCTTTTGAGGTGAAAAACGGCACGCCACTGCTTTCCAGAATAATTTTTTCGCCGTTCTTTTTTATCAGATGCCTTTCAATTCCGGAAAAAGCGGCATTCCCCGACAAGAACGCGTTGATCTCCCGCCTTTCATTCTCACGGTCCTTTGGATTTTGCAAACTGTCTGGACTTGTACCCAGAAGATCAGCGGGGTTATAGCCGAGCAATTTACTCACCTGGGGACTGATATAGGTATACCGGCCAACACTATTTACCTCCCAGATCAAATCACTGCTGGTTTCCACAAGTCCCTTAAACTGCTCTCTGCTTAAACGCAACTGCTCTTTTGACTCTGCGATGTCGTCCAGATTCTTTTTCAGCTCAGTGTACATGCCTGCTAAATTCTGGGACATTCTATGAAAAATAGACGCAAGGGTTGCCACTTCATTTTTGCCTTTTATTTTCGGCAGGGGGGCATTCCATTCCCCTTTGCTGATGCTTTCTGCGGCCACCGAGAGCTGACGAATGGGTTTTATGACCCTGCCGTTAAACAAAATCAAGAGCAAAATACCAGCGGCAAGACTCACCGTTAGCATAAAGCCGGCCTGATAAAGAAAACTGCTCCGGGCCGCCATGATCTCTTTTTTATCTACAAAAACCACCACAAGCCAGTTCCAGTCCGGATATATCTGATGTCCGAGTACATACGTTTTAAATACGTTTGTTGAAGGCGTGTTTCCCTGTTTTGTCACAAGTATCGTCTTAATCCATTCATCCGGCAGCACAAAATTCGGGGCAGAGGAAATAAGCGTTTTTTGTGTCGCAATGTCTAAAACCATCATCCCGCCAGTCCTACCGAAGTGATACGTGGAAAACCCGTCAAGTAAATCCTTTTGTGCCCGGTTCACATAACTTTCAACACGATCGACCCTGCTGTTTTCCAGAACGTGATTGGCATCCTGGATTTCATTTATAAAATTTGATACCTGATTGTTTATTAATTTGGTGTTCAGCTCCATGGTGACGCGCTTGATGGCAAAGACACCTGCCGAACAAATAGCGCCAGTGACTGAAATCAATATTAAAATGGCAAATAAATTAAGCTGATATTGCAGTTTCATAGGTATCAGTCCATGTGGGGGGGTAATTATTGAATTAATTCTTCTGCCTGCCTGAGCAGTGCGTATGGAATCGTTATCTTTGCCGATTCTGCCATGGAAAGATTCAAGATCAGAGGAAACAATTTATTTTTATGAATCGACATGTGTGCAGGAGAAATGCCGTCAAGAATACGCAGCGCTGTCTTGGCCGCATAGCTCCCCTGTTCTTCGGGAATTCTTTCAAGAACAAAAATAACATAGGGGGACATAAAATCAAGCATACTCCCCGTGGGCAGGGTATTGTGCGTTTTCATGAATCGGACAGCCTCTTGGCTGTCCCAGTTTTGAATACCCGAATAATTATTCAATACCAGCATGCCTGCACTCTTTTGAAGTTTTAAAATCGCATCTTTCCACTCTGCCATGGAATTCACAAGGCAGATGCGTGCCTCCTGTTGGCGGAAATAATGTTTGCCATAGAATTCAACAAGTTTTTGCTGGGTTAATGTATTACCGGCAATGTATCCCAGACGCGGTCCCGTGGCAAACTGCTGCAAAAGAGAGATGAGACGCCCAATGGGTTCCTCTTCGATCATACCGGTAATATTGGCCGCTGGATATCCATATTCCGACGCATCCCAGTTGACACCGCAGAATACAACAGGAATTTTTTCGCCTTTTAGATAGGGGGACACCACATATTTTTGTGCAGCATCGTCGCTGGCGACGACCACATCGGGCTGAAACTGAACAATGGCGTCATAGGCCCTTTTTCCTGCTTTTTTTAAGCACCCAGGTCCATTTTTTTGTTTGGCATTCAAATAAAAACTTTGCAGCTGGATGCCGGTCTCATACAGTCCGCTCAAAAGCCCGTTTTTTATACCTGTGCTCCATTCATAATCCTCATGATAGGAATCCAGGAAAAAAATTTTCTTACCAGTATATTGCCCCGGCGTAATAGTCCCAGGTTCAGGATCAAGGTAGGCCTTGACAGACGAAATAACGGTGGCGGTCTGCAATAAATCTACGGGAAAGACAAAGGAAGCGGCTTTGGCCATTCGCATATTCACATAGAGCTCAACTTCTTTATTTTCACTCACGGCAATTTCAGCAGGTGATACACCGGACAGAATTCGAAGCGCCGCACCCGCGGCAAACCGGCCGTGTTCCTGCAAAGATTTGGCGGCAACAAAGGTAACAAAAGGTGCCATAAAGTCATTGTGCGAACCTGTTGGAATACGCGTATGGCGGCTGAGAAACAGCTCGGCCTCTTCAGGGTCCCAGTCTTTTATCCCGGTATAGTTGTATATATAAAGCATATCAACGTCCTGCTGGGCCTGTAAAAAGACATTTTTGAATTCGTCCATCGATTCGACCAGGTAGGATTTGAGCCGGCCATGAAAAAAGCGTTTGTTGTAGATATCTATCATTTTGCGCTCGGCATCCACATTACCGCTGAGAAAACCGATCCTGTCACCCGCTGCATATGATCGCATGAGATCGTACATCTGCTGTGCCAGATCGACTTCTATCATGCCCGTGATGTTGTCGGTGGGGTATCCGTACTGGTACATATCCCAGTTGACGCCGCAAAACACAATGGGAATGGATTTATCTTTAAGGTATGGCACCACAAGGTATTTCTGGGCGTTATCGTCCGAGGCTATAACAATGTCAGGACGAAATTGTTCAATAATGGACAAGGCTTTCTGGGCGGCGGCTTGACCGTGATCGGCAGCGTTGTTCCGCTTTGTATCCATAAAAAAAGTTCGCAATTCAACCGGCGTTCCGCTTAAGCGGGAGCGAATTCCGGCCCCAATGGCATCATTGGCCTCATATCCTTGATGATAGGAACTGACCCAGAGAATTTTTTTATTTGACAGACAAGGTTGTGACGCACCATTTTTTGGCGAATGGGTGTCGTGGTTGGCAGCAAACCTGTCCAATGGGGTGCATAAAAGCAGAAAAGCAAACAAAAGCAACGGCAACACGCCAAAGCTAAGCAACTGATTTTTAGTCATATTTCTATCGCTTCTTTCTGGAAAAAAATTTTTATCTTCGTAGAATAAATAATTTTCTTAACTCCGTGTGAACCGGATACTGCATTAATCAGAAAATACTTAAAAAGAGGATACTTAGGATGTAACACTTACCTTACCCTTTTGCAAGTTTGAACGGATGTCGGCATTCCCAAAGATTTTATTTTCTTAAGTCTATGCTGCGTTGACACGGATTATCAGTCGGTTCTCTAAATTTTACGAATCCGATTGACAAACTACCACCATGTAGTATCTTTTTGAAAACAAAACACCTTGTCACTGGGGGTGACACCAAGGGGTAAAAGGAGAATATATATATGTGGAATTATTCTGAAAAGGTTATGGAGCACTTCCTGAAACCAAGAAATGTGGGAGAACTTGAAGGTGCCAATGCCGTTGGAGAAACAGGATCGTTGAACTGCGGTGATGCCCTGAAACTATATCTGAAGGTAAACGATAACGAAAGAATCATTGATGCATCGTTTATGACGTTTGGCTGTGCGTCTGCCGTGGCCTCTTCTTCGGCACTGACCGAGATCATTAAAGGCATGACCTTGGACGATGCTGCCAAAGTGACCAATGACGATATTGCCGATTATCTGGGCGGATTGCCCAAGGAAAAAATGCATTGTTCGGTCATGGGACAGGCTGCCCTTAAAAAAGCCATCGCCGATTTCCGTGGGATTCAGATCCTTGAAAAACCCGGCGAGATGATATGCGAATGCTTTGATGTCACGGACCTTGAAATCATTGATGCCGTTAAAACCAACGGCCTTGAGACCACAGAAGATGTGACCAATTTCCTTAAAGCAGGCGGCGGGTGCGGCAAATGCCTGGACAGAATTGAAGGCGTCATTCTAAAGACCCTTGAAACATCCACGGTAGCGGACTGATAGAGAAAAGGTTTGATATGATTTACACCGACAACAACGCCACCACCCGGGTGGCCGACGAAGTGATCGAAGAGATGCTGCCGTATCTGGGTCAATTTTACGGCAACCCGTCATCCATGTATGGGTTCGCGGATACCGTAAATAAAAAAGTCCAGCAGGCCAGAGCACAGGTGGCTGACCTGATCAATGCAGACCCTGACGAAATTATCTTTACATCCTGCGGTACGGAAAGCGACAATGCAGCCATTAACGCAGCACTTAGCACGTTTCCTCATAAAAAACACATCATCACCACAGCGGTTGAACATCCGGCCATCAGAAGCCTTTGTCTTCACCTGCAGGAAAAAAAAGGATACAAGGTGACCTTTGTGCCGGTGGACAAAAAGGGGCGACTTGACCTTGATACGCTGTATGCAGCCATGTCCGATGATACCGCCGTTGTCTCTGTCATGTGGGCCAACAATGAAACCGGGGTGATCTTTCCCATTGCCGACATTGCCCAAAAAGCAAAGGAAAAAGGCATATGGTTTCACACGGATGCGGTCCAGGCCACGGGTAAGGTTCCCATTGATGTTAAGGCTGCCGGCATAGATATGCTCTCTCTGTCAGGACATAAAATCCATGCGCCCAAGGGAATCGGCGTGCTCTATGTCAAAAAAGGCCTCAAATTCCCCCCCTTTCTGGTGGGCGGCCACCAGGAAAAGGGCCGCAGGGGCGGCACGGAAAACACGGCCTCCATCATCGCTTTGGGCAAGGCAGTTGAACTTGCAAAAGCCCATCTTCCCATTATGGATACCCAGGTTCGTGAACTACGCGATTATCTTGAGACACAGCTTTTGGATGCCATTGCCGCAACATCCGTGAACGGTGACCGGGAAAACCGCCTGCCAAACACCTTATCCATTGGTTTTGATGCCGTTGAGGGAGAATCCATCCTCATGCTGATGAACCAGGCCGGGATATGCGCATCCTCGGGATCCGCCTGCACGTCCGGCTCCCTGGATCCCTCCCATGTACTCATGGCCATGCAGGTACCCTTTAAATCCGCCCACGGCACCATTCGGTTTTCATTATCCCATTATAATACCAAAGCCGAAATGGATACCATTGTGGAAACGCTTGTCCCGACCATTGACAGACTGCGGCAGATGTCACCGTTCTGGAAAGACGGCAAAGTGGTGTGATCAGAATTTTTTTGTCTGTTTTGCCGAACCCCATACATACAGGAGCACACCGGCCCAGATAAAAAGAAAAGTGACCAGGTTATGCAGGGTAAAGGGTTCTTTGTACACAAAAACCCCGAGAATAAATGCGATGGAAGGGGACAGGTATTGAAGAATGCCTATGGTTGACAGATTCAGGCGCTTTACTGCAGCCGCGAACCACAGCAACGGCAGGCTTGTGACGATTCCTGCGCCCACACACCACAAAGAGACAACGGACTGTTCCAGAAAAGGGGTCGTTCCCATGGCAACCCGAAAATCGATATAGGCAAGGGCCGGAATGAACAGAACCAAGGTTTCGATAAAAAGCATGGGAATGGACATGGCATCAATTTTTTTCCTGGAAAATCCATAGAACCCAAAACTGAACGCCAGAGCCAGGGCAAATGCCGGCACAGATCCGGAAACAGCCAGGGCGTATCCCATCCCGGCCAAAGCAAAAAGAACAGCGGCCCACTGAATTTTGATGAACCGCTCCTGGAGCAATAGAAAGCCCAGGGTCACGTTAAGCATGGGCGCCATGTATTGCTCCGGCAATTAAATAGCCGATTATCTTTGTGGTGATATCTTCTATGATTTAAAGAGCTTTTTCTTTAGAACAAGTCATGTAGATAATTGCCGGATCAATAATACCCCAGGTTTGTCTCCAGCACCCGGCCTGAATTTACGGCCCATATATAGATAAACCAGTTAAATCCCACCCAAAGACCGCTGACGGCAAGCCCCCTGACCGCCTTCGGGTTCTGGACGATTCCAAGCAATTCGTTCCATCGCCGCTGCCGGGCAATGATGGCCCCAAGAAAGACGCATGACCAAACAATGCGGTGGCATAAAACTTCAAAGGCATTAAGCGACTGCAACTGTTTCCAGTAGGCAGGCAAGAAGCCCCATACCGTAAAGGCAGTCAGTCCGAACACCACCCCTTTTATCTTTTGTCACATTTTCCGTTTTCTTCGGTTAAATACACTATTCTATGTACTTTAGACCGGTTGGCAAGCAAAAAAGGCCGGGGCGTTTGCCACCATAATGAGAATCAGGACAGGGCTCCTTTGATAAAAGGAGCCCTTCCAGGCGATACATACGCGTTGCAGATGCACCCCTTAAAAATTAAAGACCTTTGCTTCGGCTGCCATGTCAATTAAATGGGGACCGCCGTCCAGCTGCATATTGGTAAAAAAACCGGCTTCATCAAGGCCGCGGTTTTTCGCGCACGGGGTACAGATACCTGTGGTGACTTCATTTTCCACCAGGTAAGGCAGGTAATCCGCCGGGCAGTCGCCTGTGTCTGTTTTGATGCTCAGATCCCTGTCCTTATTGGCCCACATAACGCCACCGTCGATGAAAAACATATCCACATGATGCCCTTTTGAATGCGCGATTTTGGCAAACTGGAAGCATCTCGTGGCAGACTCATTATTATCCTTGCTGAGCACAAACAAAAAATTAGCCATGGCCTTTTCTCCTCTCAGTATATTCAAATTATTCAGTGTGTTAAAATTTATAAACCCTCAAAAAGCCCAACCGATGGCGAAGTAAAAATTTTTACTACCTGCCTTTATAAACGCCTGACGACTTTTTTTGTCAAGGTTTTTAAGTGTTTCAGTTGACATTTCAAGGGGCTTCATCCTATACAGGTACTGGTGGTGTCAAAATACGTTTGAAGCGATAGAAACATAGTAAATACCTTTAAATATTACGATAGGTTTAAAACCCCTTTTGAGTATGAAACCTGAACAAATTCTTGTTGTTGATGACGAACAGAGAATTGTCGACAGCATTGCTAAATGCCTTACCGGAGAAGGATTTCGCGTCTTTTGCGCCAATGACGGCCTGCAGGCGCTCGCCATGTTTGAGACACGAAAATATGACTTGGTATTAATGGATCTCTCCATGCCGGGTATGGATGGCTTTGAGGCCATGGCCAGGATGCTTGAGATGGATCCAGAAATGCTTGTCATTATCATGACCGGATTCGCCTCTGTGACGTCTGCGGTCTCTGCCCTGAGACAGGGTGCCTGGGATTACCTGAAAAAGCCGTTTGAATTTGCTGAATTGATTAAAACCGTTAAGAACGGTATTGCCCAACGGCATCTGATTGCTGAAAAAAAATTTTACGAAGCCCGTCTTGAAGCCTCTGAAAAAAAATACCAGTGCATGGTTGATAATTCACCAGATCTGATTTTTACCCTGGACGGCAACTTTTGCATCTCTTTTGCCAACCAGCAGTTTGAACCCCTTTTAGGGTATTTGCCCCAGGACCTGAACGGCACACCCTTTGACGAAATTCTCCACAAGGATGATCGCGGCAAACTCTCCCGGCTTTTCCAGGGCGGCGGCCCACCCACCCAGACGCTGTCCCCGGGCTGCAGCATTGCCCTGAATCTGCGTTTTAAAAAAGCCGGGGCTCAAGAAAACAAATATGATCCATACGCGACCTTCGCATCCATGGAGATGAAGGCCTCGGTTTTCATCCCGCCGGATATGGAATCGGCCCATGATTTCCAGGGGATTTATGCCGTGGCCAGGGATGTCACCGATCGTATACGGCTTGAGGCTCAGCTGCGCCAAGCCCAGAAAATGGAAGCCATCGGGACATTTGCCAGCGGCATTGCCCATGATTTTAATAATATCCTCATGGGCATACAGGGATATGCCTCCCTGGTTAAAATCGGGTTCCACCACGACTCCGAGGAATACAAACGACTGGCCAATATTGACGAGTATGTTCACAACGGTGCTGAAATGACCCGGCAGCTTCTGGATTTTTCCCGTAAAAACAGCCACCGGGCCGCCGCCACCTCGCTGAACATCAACTATATGCTCAAAACCTCGGCCAAAATGTTCGCCCGAACCAGAAAAGATATCATTATCCGCCAGGAACTGGATAAGGATCTTTGGCCCATCGTGGTGGATGAAATTCAGATCAATCAGGTGCTGATGAACCTGTTTGTCAATGCCTGGCATGCCATGCCCCGAGGCGGCCGGATTATGGTGACATCTAAAAATATTGTCGTAGAAAACGAGCAGGCCCAAAAGATCGGTCTTGACCAGGCCGGAGACTATATCAAGGTCTGTGTGGCAGACACCGGCACGGGCATGGATAAAGAGACCCTTTCCCGCATATTTGATCCTTTTTTCACCACCAAAACCCGGGGACAGGGCACCGGGCTCGGACTTTCCACAGCATACGGAATCATCAAGGCCCACAAGGGCACATTTGAGGTTAAAAGCTCTCCGGGCAAGGGCAGCATCTTCACGTTCTATTTACCCGCTGCAAAGGATCGCCCCCCCAAAGACAATTTTCTGCCGTCAACGGACAACAAAGGCCGCCTGATTTCGGGCAAGGGCCGGGTGCTCTTGGTGGATGATGAAAAAGAGGTGATCGAAGTCTGCAAAGAGATGCTCGAAGCCCTTGGTTACGAGGTGCTTGTGGCCGCAGCCGGGGCCCAGGCCGTCTCCGTGGTTAAAAATGATGTTAAGGGCATTGATCTAATGATTTTAGATGTGGTCATGCCCGGTATGGACGG
>Ga0193955_1000877_pt1 | contig 15368 bp, 9 predicted proteins | sample BB_6_MG_FD_140343 | JGI IMG/M metagenome (GOLD analysis project Ga0193955, IMG submission 140343) | Microbial mat bacterial communities from the Broadkill River, Lewes, Delaware, United States - BB_6_MG | ecosystem: Environmental > Aquatic > Freshwater > River > Microbial mats | place: USA... | reverse complement strand
TTCAGGGTCTGCTCCCGCTCGTCATTACCCCCCATGCCATGCCCGGAGCTTCTGGCACGGCCCAGCGCATCGAGTTCATCGATGAAAATAATGGCCGGTGCGGATTTGCTGGCCTGCTCGAAGAGGTCCCGAACCCGGGCCGCCCCGACGCCGACGAACATCTCCACAAATTCAGAGCCGCTGATGGAAAAGAAGGAGACGCCTGCCTCACCGGCCACGGCACGGGCCAGAAGGGTTTTGCCTGTTCCGGGAGGCCCCACCAGCAGAACCCCCTTGGGCATTCTTGCTCCCAGTGCGCCATATTCCCGGGGCGATTTGAGGTAATCGACGATTTCCACAAGTTCGGCTTTGCCTTCGTCAACGCCGGCCACATCGCTGAAACTGACGCCGGTTTCCTGTTCCACGTAGACTTTGGCCTTGGACTTGCCGATGTTCATGAACCCACCGGCCCCACCTTGCTTTTGAAAGAACTTTCTTGCCAGCAGGAACCAGATCCCGACAAAGATCAGTGCAGGTGCGACCCAGGAGAGGAGGGTGGCGAAGAAACGGCTTTCGTGGACTTGGGTGTAGGGAACCTCAAATTCGGATAATCGCGTGGCAAGTCCGGTCTCGACGCGATTAGCGACAACGGTCTTTTTCCCGCTGGCGTCCGGCTCTTTGAGGGTTCCGGCGATGACTTTTTCGCGGATGGTGACCTCAGACACTTTGCCTTCCACCATCAGGGCTTCGAGCTCGCTGTATGGAACGGGCTGGACGGTGTTGTGACGGACCCACATGTCATGGATGATCAGGACGCCCAGGATTGCGATGATGGTGTAGGCGAGGTTGAATTTTTGTGGCTTTTCCATGGAGGTGCTATTCCTTTCGCTCTTTATCTATCGAATTGTTAATGGAGATAATACACCTCTTTCATTGATTTTCAATGGCGTCATCTGAAAAACAGTGCTGTGTTCCTGGCTTTTTTTCTGTGGCAATCCGTCTGTTCCATGAACGGGGATGATCAACCTGTCGCAGAGGGGTGGCATGGCCATGCCGCTTTGGATCAATGCACCTTATTTCGCATGCATGTGCGTGAATGCTATTTGGCTCTGTTGATTGTATCTATTCAGCTTCGAAAAACAGCCTCCGGCGGCAAGGTGTGCCACCTTGAAAGCAGATTGCGGATGCGCTTTGGCCCTCGTTCCTCGGGTCACATTAGATCCGCTCGTGAAATATCCGGGTTAGGGCGTTCTTATAAGGCCTGTTTGTTAAACTTTTTAAATGTTTATCCCCCGGCAGGGCCGCCGGAGGCATATCAGCATACGACCATAAATCCATTTGTATGGCGTGTAAGCAGGAAGAGGAAAAACGGGATAACTATGAACAGGTTTTCAGGCAAATGATAGGGCAATCCATGGCGGATACAGAGATGTTGTGGGGTGACCCAGGCTTTTTGGGTTCAGGGGCGTTTATTAACGAGGGCGAAGCCCGTCAGCAAATGTGACATGGGCGAGGGCCGAGCCCAGGGAGCATTCGCGAACCTTAAGGGCAGGGGATTCATCCCCTGCCCGCCGGTGGCAAGGTGGTTACTTCTCCACCAAAGAAAAAACCTCACGGGCCGCGTAGTCCGCGTCAAAGGCCTTGACCAGGGTCCGGAACCGGCCCAGCTCCTCGCGGATTTCGGCGAGGCGTTTGGGGTTGTTCAGGATGGAGAGGACCTCTTCAGCAATGCCCTCAGGGGAGGCGGCGTCCTGGATGAGTTCCGGGAAGACGTGGTGTTTTAAGATGAGGTTGGGGATGGAGATGGCGTCCACCCTTACGAGGGCCTTGGCGATGTGGTAGGTGACGGGGCTCATGCGGTAGAGCACCACCGTGGGGACCCCTGACAGGGCCAGCTCAAATGTGACGGTGCCGGAGCAGGCGATGGCCAGATCGGTGCTCTGGAACTCCTTATGGGGGTTGCCTTCAAAGACGCGGATCCCTGCAGCAGTGGCACATTCAAAGAGGGCGGGGTCAAGGCTTGGGTGCTTCAGCACGGAGAAATCGGCGTCAATTCGCCCCTCCATCCGCAGCTTGGCGTCGCACATGGTGGGAAGGTTGGACTTCACCTCTTTGGAACGGGAGCCGGGCAGAAGGAGGATTCGACGGGGAGCGCCGCTCTCTTTTGACATCTCTTTCATGGCCGGGATGGTGTTGACCAGGGGGTTGCCCACAAAGGCGGCTTCCACGCCGTTCTCTTTATAAAAGGCCTCTTCAAAAGGAAAGATCACCAGCATCTTGTCGATGAGTTTTTTCACCAGCTTGAGGCGACCCTTGCGCCAGGCCCATAGCTGGGGGCTGATGAAGTAGACGAGCTTGCGTCCCGGTTTGGCCAGGCGCTTGGCAAGACGGAAGTTGAAGTCGGGGTAGTCGGTGAAGACCACCACGTCGGGATCTATTTTTTCCACCTCGGCCACGATGTGGTTGAACTTACGGATGATGGTGGGGAGGTAGCTGATGACCTCAAAGAACCCGGTGACAGCGAGGCTGGAGAGATCCGTTACCTGAGTTGAGCAGGCAGCCAGCTCGGGACCGCCTGCGGAGTAGACATCGATGTCGGGGGATTTGGCTTTCAGGGCGTGGACCAGTTCGGTGGCATGCATGTCACCGGAGGGTTCACCTGCAACGATAAAAAGTTTCACAACCTTGCCTTTGCGGGGGCTGATGAGGGCCCCTCTCCAGAGTATCGGGTAGCCGGAGCCCTTTGTTCGTTGGCGGCTCCGGAGTTGGGTCTGACGGTTGATCAGATCTTCGTTGATTTTCAGGGCAAGGTCAAGGGCCATGGCCGCATTTTTTGCCATGGTGTGGTCGTGCGTTTCTGCCGTGATCCCAGCGTGGAAGCGAAGGATCTCCCGCTTGATGGGGTCTTCTATTTAAATGCAGCACTCTGTTTTCTCGATGTCGCTTTCCGTCATTTTGATCGCGTTACTCCCCTTGCCAAATCGGTCATCCCAACAACGTGGTGATTTGTCGTTTGATTTGCCGGGGCAATAAAATCAGCGTATGCCGATGAAGACTGTCATCTCATTGGTCGAGAGACGTCCCTCGTCGGGAATCACAAACAAAGGCGCATTGCCCGGGCAGTATTCGAGGGGATCAGGGGCGGGGCTCAGCTCACTGAGATGTCACGTCTTATGTTTGAAGTTGACAGTGTAAACATTGGCAGGTATGGTTTTGTGCATGATAAAGAAGGCAGCAGATGACACCACAGGGTATCACCATGGGAACCTCAGGCACCGGTTGATTGAAGCCGCCCTGGAGATGATTGACGAATCAGGTGCGACGGAACTCACCCTTCGGGGGATTGCCAAGCGGGCCGGAGTGAGCCATACGGCACCTTACCGGCACTTTCCGGACAAAGAGGCCCTTCTTGCGGCCGTTGCCCGGGAGGGTGTGTCCCTGATGCTATCCGAGATCAGTCTGCGTCTTGAGCGGGCAAAGGGAGACGCCCTGGCCCGGTTTACGGTGTGCGGGTTGGGGTATATCGATTTTGCCATTCATCATCCGGCCCATTTCCGGGTGATGTATGCGTCGCCGCAAAAGGGGGTGGCGGTTCCGGAGGACTTGAAGCCCGAATCATCCCCGGTTTTCCAGATGTTCATCGAGGTCATCACCGAGTGTTGGGAGTTGGGGATTCTTCAGGGGGAGAGCCCTTACCGTATCGCCATTTCGGCATGGTCCCTCGTCCATGGTTTTTCGCTGCTTGTCATTGACGGGCATCTGCAAGGGGGGGCGCTCGATGCCGGTTCCCTGGAAGCCATGAAGCGTGGGCTTCTTTATTCGTTGTACGCAGGGATTCGTGGGAAAAACGGGCCAGGCGGTATTCAGCCCTCGGCAGGAAACGCATGATTCCAGGGGCTACACGTCAGGTCAATTAAGACGCACCATATAAGGCTTGTCACAACATCAATTTCACAAAGGGAGAAGAAGATGGCGGAGACGATTTACAGACGGCTTCAGCAGGTACTGGACACCCTGCCCAACGGGTTTCCCGAGGCGGAAGATGGGGTGGATATCAAGATTTTGAAGCGCATCTTCACCGAGGAAGAGGCCGAAATTTTTTGTGATCTTCGCCTGACGTATGAAACCCCAGAACAAATTTCAGAGCGTTCGGGGCGGTCCCTTGAAGGGCTTAACGAGCACCTGATACGTATGTGGAAAAAGGGGCAGATCTTCGGCATCGACTTTGGTGGTGTTTATGTGTTCCGCATGGCGGCCTGGGTGTTTGGTATCTACGAATTTCAGCTGAAGTTCATGGACCGGGAGTTTGCTGAATTGTGCAAGACGTATGAGGAACGCTATGCCCATGAGTTTTTCACTGTTTCTCCCCCCTTGATGCATGTGGTTCCAGTGGAAGAGCAGTTGGGGGGGGAAGGCGAGCCCCTTCCCTTTGACCAGGTCTCCTCTATTATAGAAAAAGGGCAGTCTTTCGGCCTGGCGGAGTGCATCTGTAAGGTCGAGCATGGGCTTTTGGACAATCCTTGTACCAAGCCCACCGAGGTGTGTCTCTCCATTGCGCCGGTACCGGGTTTCTTTGATGACCACCCGCTGGCAATTCGCCCCATCACCAAGGAAAAGGCCTACGAGGTATTAAAGGCGTCTGAAGAGGCGGGACTGGTCCATATGACCAACAACTTTGAAAAAGGTCATTTTTATATCTGCAACTGTTGCGGGTGCTGTTGCGGTGTCCTTCGAAATGCCAAAGAGTTGGGGGTGGGCAATGCCATTCACTCCAACTACATGGCTGTGATCGACGAAGAGGCATGTGTCGGTTGCGGGCTCTGTGCTGATGAGAGGTGCCAGCTTGATGCCATCGAAGAGGTGGACGAGACCTATCGGGTTATGGCTGACAAGTGCATCGGGTGTGGGCTTTGTATCTCCACCTGTCCGGCCGATGCGGTGAGCATCGTCCGCAAGGCTGAAGGGGCCTTGGAGGCCCCACCGAAAAATGAGGCGGACTGGTACGCCAAGCGGGCCGAGGCCCGAGGGGTGGATTACTCCCGTTACGCCTGATTCCTCAGGAGTCGGGTGTTGTGAACGCTCCCGGCTCCGTGCTTTGTTTCCCTTCCCTGTGTTTTCTCTTCGGTGAGCGTGCCGCCGTTAAAGCATGTGGCGGATGAACCGTGCACAAGTTGAGTAAACCTGTTTGTCAAACCCACTTTTTACGTCAGGTAAGGGCCTTACCAGAATTTAATTATACACGTTCAGTATGACCAGCACCGTGCGCTTTGAAAATTGAACGTTGGACCACAAGGTATTGTGGAAACGCCCGGTAACGGTCGTTGTATAATTATTTCACAGCGAGGCCCTAAACGTTTGGCTCCGGCAGGGCCGCCGAAGGCATCTCCTGGGGTGGTGATCCGTTACAAAAGGGGATGCTCAGTGCTGCTGAGATCCCCTTTTTATTTTTTAATTGTCGCCAGGAAAGGTGAACGAGACCTTTTCCCGGTCCTTGTTTTTTTTGACCTTCACCTCCAAGTCCATGCTGTTATCCCGGAACCCAAGGGCCAGGTCTATTTTGCCCTCGTTGTCCTCAATGTGGGTGATGGCCCTGATGGCCTCAAGAATCTTGCTGCCTGTCTCTTCACCCGGGGAAGGGAGTCGGGTGGTTCGGTATTTTGCCGTGACCTCCACCTTTCCGGACGTATCCTGAGAAATGCTGATCTTCTCTGCATTGTTGTTGACACCGTGGAGCACGGCCAGGGCTATCCATTTGAGGGCAGCCTCATCGGTAGACGGCTCACGTGCGACGATTGACATCTCTTTTAAGGGATCGGTCTCTGCATAGCAGTCGCAGAGCTCCTGAACTTTCAGGTGACGATTGCTTGACTCTTTCATGGTCTCTCCCGGCTGGGGGGTTGGGCGGGCGGAAAAGGGGGCGGTTGATGGGAAGGAGTGGGCCCGTCATGATACTGATGTGATTTAAGGTATGTATTTTATCATACCCCGCTGCCGGGTCAACACCAAGGGGGAGAGACGTTGCCGATGACTCGTTATCAGCGCCGGAAAGGTGTGTGATTGGTGACTCTGGGAACATCACAAGGCGCTTGACACGGTATTTTCTGTATGGTAACGTGATAAGACTAAACTATTTATCAATAATATCATGGTGTTGCAATAAACAATTCCTTGCTTACTTACTTCCAGGAGATGCAATCTATGACCGAGCCCACTAGGAAAACCGCTATGGATGAAACCCCTCCTGATGCACCCGGTGACGAACGGCTTGAAGATGACGAGCTTATTGATCTGACGGAGATGGTTGACGGGAGTGCCGATTTTCTGGATGGGGAAGGCCTTGAATTGGAATTTAGTGAAGAGATCACTGATTCATCGAAGCTCCCACCCGTTGGAGAAGCCCCTGATGCCGATGAAGACGATGAAGAGATTGTAGAATTGTCCGAATCCCAGTTGGTTGATGAAGGCTCTGAGGCCGGGGACGCCACATCTGACAGTCTTGACGATGAACTCATCGATCTGTCGGATATGGTCGAGCTGGTGGACGAGGGGCCGGAAGGCGAGGCGTCGGTAACCGACACCCTCGGCGATGAGACCATTGATCTGTCGGAGATGGCTGAGCTTCTGGACGAGAGCCCGGAAAGCGAGGCACCTGTAACCGACACCCTTGGCGATGAGACCATTGATTTGTCGGACATGGCTGAATTGCTTGACGAGATCCAGGAAGACGAGGCGTCCGAAGCCGAGATCCTTGGCGATGAGACCATTGATCTGTCGGACATGGCGGAGTTGCTTGACGAGATCCAGGAAGACGAGGCGTCTGAAGCCGAGATCCTTGGCGATGAGACCATTGACCTGTCGGACATGGCCGAGCTGCTTGACGAGATCCAGGAAGACGAGGCGCCCGCAGTCGACACCCTTGGTGACGAAACCATTGACCTTTCGGATATGGCCGGCGATCTTGAAGACGTTTCGGACGACATGGACTTGGAAGGGTTCGGGAACGAGACCATCGATTTGACCGAGCTTCCATCCATGGATGAGATGGATGACCTTCTGGATGAGGTTACCCAGGCTGATCAGGATGGTTTGGGGGACGCACCCCTTGATTTGACAGAAATCTCCTCCATTTTGGAGGAGGAACTTGTTTCTGATGACGATGATATCCTTGATCTCGGAGAGGAAACACTGGAGCTTTCCGTCGGCCTGGATGATCTGGACTTGCAGGAGAGGGACGGGGTCGTAACCGACGACACGCCCCTTGATGTGTCCACGGCCGGAACCGATGACGGGTTGGTGGATATCGACCTGCTTCTGGCGAGCAGCGATGACGAAGAGGACTTCTCAGCACCCATCGCTGAAGAGGGTCTCCTGGAAGAGCTTCCCGATGAAACGTTGATGTTGTCGGAGGATGATGACTTTCTGCTTGACCTTGGCGCCCCTATAGACGACGAACCGGTTCTGGAGCCTGAGGCTGACAATGGTGAAGGTCTGTTGGACGGGTTCCCCGATGAAACCATCGTGTTGTCGGATGATGAGGATTCCCTGCTTGATCTCGGACTTCCCCTGGAGGACGATGCGGCCATGGCTTCCGACGCACCCTCTGATGAAGGGGTTCTGGATGATTTGATGGGGGACACACTGGTCTTGACAGATGAGAACGGTGAACTTTCAGATCTGCCTGAAGTGGACCTGGTGTCGGATGAGGAAGGTGCCGGGGTGCTGGATCTTTCTGATCTTGTGGATGAGCAGGGTGCCGGTGAGGAGGTCGCTCCGGAAGAACCTTCAAAGCCGGAACGACGCCCTCCGGGCTTTCCGGCCGGTACCTTTGATCTTTCCGAAATCAATGACGAACCTGTTGCCCTTGCGGCCGAGGATGTTCGGGAGTCTGTCTCTCTGGATGGGGTGCCCGAGATATCCGATGAGCAGCTTGAACGGGTGGTTGAACGCGTTGTGCGTACGATGTTCAAGGAGCGCATTGAAGAGATGATCGTTGATGCCATCGGAAAGAATCTTTCGGAAGACATTGAAAAGATGAAAAAGATGATTCAGGATAATTTTTCCTGATACAACAGGGGGGAATAACGTTGGGATTGCAAGGCGTTGGCTGTGGTCTGGCATTGCAGTATTCGATGTGCTCCCTGGTGTGAATAATTCAAGAATGTGTGTCGCAGCATGGCTCACTCAATTTTTTGAGGGGCCATCGCTAATATAAGGGTTGCAAGAAGACTGGAGATTATTTAATAATTTCCAGTTTTTCTTTTTCAGCTGGTTTTGCGGGTTCCGTGAGGCTGGTGGAACCCGAATTCGGATTATAACGTGGTACCGGCACCTTCGGGCATTTGTCCCGGGTGTCTGAACCCTGAACAGACAGGTGCGGCGCCTTTGTTCCCGTGAGTAACAGAAGGGGGCGCGCCCATGAACATACTGAGGTTAGATTATGAGTGGAGAATTGCTGGCAAAGGGGTATGAGCCCCATGAAGTAGAAAAGCGCTGCTATGCGTACTGGACCGAAGAGGGCCTCTTTTCAGCAGAGGACAAAAGCGACAAAAAAGCCTACTCCATTGTGATCCCTCCTCCCAACGTCACCGGTGTGCTCCACATGGGCCACGCGCTGAACAACACCCTTCAGGATCTTCTGTGTCGCTACCGACGCCTGAAAGGGGACAACGTCCTCTGGATGCCAGGCACGGATCACGCGGGCATCGCCACCCAGAATGTGGTGGAAAAAAAGCTGGCAGCCGAAGGCAAGACCCGTCACGAAGTGGGTCGGGACGCCTTTATTGACGAGGTCTGGAAGTGGAAGGAAGAGTCCGGCAGCGCCATCATCAACCAGCTCAAGCGTATGGGAGCCTCCTGCGACTGGGATCGTGAGCGTTTCACCATGGACGAAGGCCTCTCCGAAGCCGTCCGCAAGGTGTTCGTGGATCTCTACAAAAAGGGGCTGATCTATCGCGGCAACTACATCATCAACTGGTGTCCCCGCTGCAACACCGCCCTTGCGGACCTTGAGGTGGAGCATGAAGACAAGCCCGGCAAGCTCTATCACCTGAAGTACCCCTTTGCCGACGGGTCCGGTCACTTCGTGGTCGCCACCACCCGTCCCGAGACAATGTTCGGTGACACCGCCGTGGCCGTTCACCCCGAAGACGAACGCTACAAAAATATCACCGCCACCCATGTAAAGCTTCCCCTCACCGATCGTGAGATTCCCATTATTCGGGACGAGTACGTGGAGATGGAGTTCGGCACCGGTGCACTCAAGGTGACCCCTGCCCACGATCCCAACGACTTCGAACTGGGCAAAAAACACGATCTCGAGACCCTCAAGGTCATGACCGACGAAGGGATCATGAACGAAGTCGCAGGTGCCTTTGAGGGGCTTACCCGCGAAGCGTGCCGTGAAGCCGCAGTCAAGGCCCTGGAAGAGCAGGGTGTCCTCGTGAAGATCGACGAGCATCCCCACAGCGTCGGTCACTGCTACCGCTGCAAGACCGTCATTGAGCCCAACCTCTCCCAGCAGTGGTTTGTCAAGGTCAAGCCCCTGGCGGATAAAGCCATTGCCGCCGTGGAAGAGGGAAAAACCAAAATCATCCCCGAGCACTGGACCAAGACCTATTACGAGTGGATGTACAACATTCGTGACTGGTGTATTTCCCGTCAGATCTGGTGGGGGCACCGCATTCCCGTCTGGACATGTGACGACTGCGGCATGGACATTGTGGAAGAGGCGGACCCCACGACCTGTCCCGGTTGCGGCAGCACCAAGCTGACCCAGGACTCCGACGTCCTCGACACCTGGTTCAGCTCCGCCCTCTGGCCCTTCTCCACCATGGGATGGCCCGAGAAGACAGAACTTCTCAAAACCTTCTACCCCACAGCGACACTGGTGACCGGTTTTGATATCCTCTTCTTCTGGGTGGCCCGCATGATGATGATGGGCATCTACGTCATGGATGAAGTCCCCTTCAAGGATGTCTACATTCACGCCCTTGTCCGTGATGAAGAGGGCAAGAAGATGAGCAAGTCCAAGGGCAACGTCATCGATCCCCTCACCGTCAGCGATGAGTACGGCACAGACGCCTTCCGTTTCACCCTCACAGCCTTTGCGGCCCAGGGGCGTGATGTAAAGATGTCCCTTGCCCGCGTGGAAGGCTACCGCCACTTCATCAACAAGATCTGGAACGCGGCGCGTTTCTCCTTCATGCACTTGGAGAAGCCCTACACCGAGATCGACTACGCCAATATCAGCCTTGCCGATCGCTGGATCCTCGCACGCCTTGCCACGACTACGGCCAAGGTGGAAGAGGCCATCGATACCTACAAGTTCAACGAAGCGGCCAGCACCCTCTACACGTTCGTATGGCACAGCTTCTGCGACTGGTACCTGGAAGCCTCCAAGGCAGCCCTCTACGGCAAGATGGGGGACGAGGCCATGGAAGCCACGCGCTCTGTGCTTTACCGCGTGCTTCACGACACCCTGGTCCTGCTTCACCCCATCGTTCCCTTTGTCTCTGAGGAGATCTACAGCAAGCTCCCCGGCACCGAAGGTTCCATCATGAAGGCCTCCTGGCCTGAGTGCGATGAGTTTGCAGCCCATGGCGCCGATGCCACCGCTGAAAAGGAGATGGACATCGTCATTCAGGTGATTTCCGGTCTCCGGAATATCCGATCTGAGATGAACATCGCCCCCTCCATGGAGCTCTCCGTGGAAGTTCAGGCCGAGACCGAAGAGGTGGCCGCCATTGTGGAACGCGAAAAGAGCACCATCATGGGGCTGGCACGATTGGGCGCCTGTGAGGTGAAGTCGGTGGGTGAACGACCCAAAGGGGTTGCCACAGCCATCGTGGAAGGCGCGGCCGTCTATGTCTTCCTTGAAGGCGTCATCGATTTTGATAAAGAAATCACCCGCCTTGAAAAGGCCATTGCCAAGAGCCAGAAGGAAGTCAAGGGCATCGAAGGCAAGCTGAACAACCAGGGCTTTATGTCCAAGGCTCCCGAAGAGGTGGTGGCCAAGGTACGCGCCCAGCACGACGAGGCTAAAGACAAGCTGGACAAGCTGGCCATGAACCTCGAGAAGCTCAAAGAGGTTCAGGTGGGGTAGCGTTTGTAAAAGGTCAGGCCTCCGGCGACCCTGCCGGGGGCCAGGCTTTTGCCTGAGTTAAAAAGTGGGTTTGATACACAGGTATTGAAACGCCATATCGGCTTCTCAGTGATTCTGGAAAACCCCATTCTTCGGGGTTAACGAGAAGTGTCATTCATATCAGCTTTAAACACGGGCGCAGCCCGTCAGCAAATGCGAGGTACCCGAGGAACGAGGGTTCGGAGCATTTGCGAACCTGGGGTATAGCGACACGATGGATACCATAACAGAACAGTTGATCCGCCTTGCTCTTGCCGAGGATATCGGGACCGGAGACATCACCACCGATTTTCTGATTCCTGAAGGCGAGACCGGGGATGGGGTCCTTGTGGCCAAAGAGGCCATGATGGTGGCCGGAACGGCCACGGCAGCGGCCTGCTTTACGTTTCTGGATCCGAATTGCCGGGTCGAGGTGATCGCCCCTGATGGCGAGCGCGTGCAGGCGGGAGACATCATTCTGAAAGTGGAGGGGCGCTTAAGGGCTCTTCTCAAAGGGGAACGGACCGCCCTTAATTTTTTGCAGCGTCTTTCCGGCATCGCCACCCATGTGAGCCGATACGCCGAGATGGTCAAGGGGCTTCCTGTCCGGCTTGTGGATACCCGCAAGACCACCCCCGGGTGGCGGGTGCTTGAAAAGCAGGCCGTGCGAACCGGTGGCGCGTTCAACCACCGCATGGCACTCTACGACGGCGTGATGATCAAGGACAATCACATTGCCGTCTCCGGCGGGATCAAGCCGGCTGTTGAGACAGTACGCAAGTCCATCTCTCACCTGGTGAAGGTGGAGGTCGAGGTCAGCAATTTTGAGGAGCTGGACGAGGCCCTGGAATCCGGAGCCGATGTCATCATGCTGGATAACATGTCCATGGAGGACGTGAAGAGAGCGGTGGGTATTGTGGGCGGTCGTGCCATGACGGAGGTCTCGGGGAATATTACCGATGAAAACCTTCGAACCTATGCCGAATCGGGGGTGGATGTGATCTCCTCCGGTGCATTGACACATCAGGCTCGATCCGTGGATATCAGCATGCGGATGTAGCCCTTGCTACCGTCCATGATGTTGCCCCTTGCTTTTTGGGCCAACCATAATAATTAGCCCCTTCGAAGTGTCGAAGGGGCTTTTTTTATGGTTTAAGGGCTGCCGGGGGCTTGGCTGCGAATTTCTGTAACGATTCTGCTCAGGGTAGGGGGGCGTAAAGCATGATGCTTGCCGGGTTCACGGGAAAGGCCTTCATCCGTGACTTGCTTTCAAGATGCATCGTCTTTTCTTTGGGCGGGATGCCTGTTTTTTAAAGCGGCCGTTGCTTGTTACGGGCTGCGAAGGGAACCAACCTGAGTGTGCTTTGTAATAATGCGCTGATTTTAATGCGGAGTCCGGTTGTTGCGCTGCCCTCTTGCGTTGATGTGATGCGTCGCTTGTGGCATGAGGGTGTTGTGTCTGCGATCACGCTTGGTTTGTCAGGCGTTTCGGTGCGTTGGGTGATGACATGGTGTCCGGACTCATTTTTTGCGTTTTCTGTGAGTGAGTGGCTGCGATGTTGATATCGCTTTTTTCGCAACTTATTGCGGGTAAATGTATCAAATATCACAAAACAAAGGGGGGCAAATACTGTCTTGTTGAGCTGATAGAGGTATCGTTAGTTTGAAATTTATATCGTGTTAGGCATTGTGACACGTGTTTTCATATTCAATAAAAACGATGTTTAAACAATTGTCAAAAGTTGTATTCAATGTTTTTGTAGAAATGAATTAGGCAATAAAATACTTGACCATGTTAGGATTTCTAATTATCATCTTTGCCTGTGGGTTGTTAAAATATTAACGGGAAAGGTTTGGAGATTCGTCAATGGCAGCAGGATACGATCTTGAAAGCGCTTTTTCGCATGTGATTGAAACCATGCGAACTGATTTTGTTCCGAGGGTTCACTACAACAAACTTCAACGACAGATGGACAGGCTCGAAGACCAGGTGAGGATTTTAAGTCGTCAGCTGGCTCGCATGGAGAAGAAACTTCCCGGGGGAGGAAAACGACGTGTTTCTTCCGTACCCAAAGGAAAAGGCGGGTCAACAAAGCGGACGTACAGGGCTGATTACCTCAAAATGATGGAATTGCTGCAAAGCAACCCTGACAAGGAATTTACCCTGAAAGAGCTGATTGACGGGACCGGTTTCAATGAGAAAAAGGTTCGCAACATGGTCTTTATTTATAGCCGTGATAAATTCGGATACGTGCAGGTTATCCGAAGAGGGGTCTACAAAGCCGGAAAATCGGTGATGGCATCTACCGATGAAAAGGCCTTTCCCCAAGAGCTTCTGAATGAAGAAGTGGCAGAGGAAATGGAATAGCAACCTGCCGGGCCCGAAATACTTCCGGCCCGTGATCTGTTTTTTCTATCGGGTACAAACGTGTTGATGGCGCGTGGCTTTTTAAGCTGCGCGCCATTTTTTTATTCTGATTACCATCCTTTTTCAGCCGCATGGGATTGACCTTGGGGAGGGTTTGGATCAGTACAAATCGTCATACGGCGAATAGTGCCGGAACCCTGTAGGATGGGCAAAGGTAGTGCCGTGCCCATCACGGATGGTGATAACCGCTCATTCCAGAGAGGGTGTTGGGGTGTCAATCGTTCGATCACTATGATTGATGGCGGTTAATCGACCAATGATGGGCACGCTTCGCGCTTTGCCCATCCTACGGCGCCACAGGAACTCATGGCTGTGAATGGGTGGTAATCAAGTCTCTTTTTGATTGCCCCTTATCCAAAGCGTTGTTTTATACCTGGTGCGGCCACCTCGGTCTTGAGGGGGGGAGTGGTGAGACCTCCACAACCAGCTCCTTTTTGTAACGATTCAGCTGGTGCCTCCGGCAGCCTTGCCTGGGGGCGAACGTTTGAACAGTTTGATAAACATGTCTTAAAAAATGATACCTGGTAGCCCCCGATTCAAAGGCGGATGTGATTTGACCCGAGGAACGAGGGGTAAAACGCATCCGCAACCGGCTTTCAAGGTGGCACACCTTGCCGCCGGAGGCTTTTTTTGCCGGACCCATTGACCCTGTATGGAGGTTTCGGTATGAATCGGTCATGAACGCAGACAACGCTCAATTGATGCGACACCTTTTTCAAAATGAACCCGGGATCTATGTGGGGCCATACCTGGAAGAGCTGCGCACACTGGTGGATGGTGCTCGCCTGGAAGGGCGCGATGCTGGCGAGGTGCTTCTTTCAAAGCGGTTTGATTTTGTTGGCCGGTACTGTTTTCCTATTCCCCATCACGGGTTGCTTCAGGACCTGCTCCCCCACGGCCCGTTTGTGGAGATCGGCGCTGGCTCCGGTTACCTGGCCCGGGCACTCCATCGCTCCGGTGCGAAGGTGAGTGCCTATGATAAATACCCGCCGGGTGAAGCAGCGTCTTATGATTTTTTTGCGGACAATGCGTGGTATGAGGACACATGGTTCTCCGTAGTTCAAGCCGATGAGAAGGAGACCGCAGCCCATGCCGATGAGACCCTGCTTCTCTCCTGGCCGCCACCGGATGACCCCATGGCCCTCAACGCCCTTGAGCATTATCTGAAGGCCGGTGGCAGACGCGTGGCCTATATCGGGAACCCCATTTCCTCCGGGGATGCCGCATTTCACGCCCGCCTTGCGGACCTTAACCCCTTGATGGTGAAACAGACTGCCAGCTGGCCGGGTATTGGAGAGGTGCTTATGGTGGTGGAGGGGGTGACCCATGGATGACCAGCCCATGTTGAAAGCAGAAGACATCCTTTATATGGATGAGTCCGTGGTGGCGGTGAACAAGCCCCCCGGGATGTTGGTGCATCGAAGCCAATTGGACAGGCACTCCCCCACCGTCTTGCGGGAGCTCAGGGGGCTCACCGGAAAGATGGTGTGGCCGGTTCACCGACTGGATCGCCCCACCTCCGGTATGCTGCTCATGGCCTTCAGCAATGAGCTGGCGGCGGTTCTCAACGATGATTTTCGGCACCGCCGCGTGGAGAAAGAGTACCTTGCGGTGGTTCGGGGTTATACGCAGGAGGGGGCGGAGATTGATCATCCGGTGAAGAACAGCCGCGGAAACCCCAAGGATGCGGTAAGTCTTTACGAAAAGGTGGCGGAGGTGGAGCTGCCCATTCCGGTGGGGCGTTACGATACCGCCCGCTACAGCCTGGTTCGTGTCAAACCCCAAACAGGGCGGTACCATCAGATCCGGCAGCACTTTCATCACATTTCGCACCCCATCGCC
>Ga0193955_1000876_pt1 | contig 15374 bp, 11 predicted proteins | sample BB_6_MG_FD_140343 | JGI IMG/M metagenome (GOLD analysis project Ga0193955, IMG submission 140343) | Microbial mat bacterial communities from the Broadkill River, Lewes, Delaware, United States - BB_6_MG | ecosystem: Environmental > Aquatic > Freshwater > River > Microbial mats | place: USA... | reverse complement strand
TTACGTGTTTGGTTTGAACTCTCTGCAAGAGAACTTGTCTGTTCTTGCTGTGTTTCGTTTTGAGCCACACTTGGATCTACTCTTCCAATCTGGACTTGACTTGAATAAGGGGATTGAAAAAGATACTGTTTTACTTCCATCTCTTCCTCCTTGAAGTTAAAAACTCATATCTTTCAATTATAGCATAACTTGTTTGTAGTGTATAATTACATCAAAAAGATACTATCTGATGCAAGAACTTCTCTCTCTTTTAGAAAATAAAACTCCTTTGAGTAAAAAACATATAGCCAATATTTTAGACCTGCTTGAAGAGGGATCGACGATCCCTTTTATCGCCCGCTACCGTAAAGAACTAACAGGGGGAGCAGACGACACCCTTTTGCGTGACTTTGAACTAGAGTACAACAAAGCCAAAAAACTGCTAGAGCGCAAAGAGGAGATCATAGCTATCTTAGAAGATCGTAAACATCTCACCCCTCAGCTTCTTGAAGAGATCAAAGCCACTCAAGAGCTACGAAGCTTAGAAAATATCTACCGCCCTTTTAAAGAGCAAAGAAACTCACGTGCCTCTCTAGCTATAGCACAAGGTTTAACTCCCCTTGCCAATCTCATAGCTCAAGCTAAAATAGATAAAAAAGAGCTACTCTTAAGAGCAAAAAAGTTTATCCATAAAGAGATCAAAAATGAAGAGGAGGCTATTAAAGGCGCTCAAGACATACTTGCTCAGCGATATGCAGAAGATCCTCGTGAGCGTGAAGTGCTACACCAAACACTTTGGCAACATGCACTTTTACAAACAAAAGCTACAAAACATTTTGATCCAAAAGGTGTATACAAAAACTTTGAAGAGCACACAGAAAAAGTTGCAAACATACCATCGTATCGCTACCTTGCAATTATGCGTGGAGCAAAAGAGAAGCAATTAAGTGTCTCTCTCAAAATAGATACTCAAAGGATCTTAGAAAATATTCGCCGTTATAAAATTCCACGTCATGCAAGTGAGCTTGCACAACTCCTCTTTGAGGCTTATCAAGACGGTCTTAAACGCCTTTTGCTTCCATCTTTAGAGCGTGAGATCCATGCAGAGCTTAAAGAACGTAGTGATCTTGGAGCGATTGAGGTCTTTGGTAAAAACCTCTCTCAGCTTCTTTTGACACCTCCTGTAGAAAAGCGAGTCATACTTGGGGTTGATCCTGCTTTTCGCACAGGTTGTAAACTAGCTATTATTGATCAAAACGGAGAGTTTTTACAAAGTGGCGTGATCTATCCCAATGCACCTAAAAATGATTATGCAGGAGCAAAAAAAGTACTTCAAGATCTTCTGCAAAAATATAAGATCGATGCAGTTGCTATTGGGAACGCAACTGCTTCACGGGAGACAATAGAGTTTTTTGCCAAGCTTAGCGAAGATGGTATCAAGCTTCCTTATACAGTTGTAAGCGAAGCGGGAGCTTCTGTTTATAGTGCTTCAGAACTAGCGGCAAAAGAGTATCCACAACTCGATGTCACGATTCGTGGTGCTATCTCAATAGCGCAGAGACTTCGTGATCCTATGGCTACACTTGTCAAAATTGACCCAAAATCTTTAGGGATCGGACAATACCAACACGATGTAGATCAAAAGCTCTTAGCAAAAAAACTTGCAGATACTACGGTAGATATTGTAAATAGAGTGGGTGTGTCACTCAACTCTGCTTCTGCCTCACTGCTCTCTTTTGTAGCAGGTCTTAGCCCAAAAATTGCCCAAAATATTTTAGAACATAAAGAGAAGATCGGTAGCTTTAAACACAAAGCAGAGCTTTTAAAAGTGAAAGGCATAGGTGCTAAAACCTATGAACAAGCAGCAGGTTTTTTACGTATTCGAGAGAGTGAAGATCTTTTAGAAAACAGTGGAGTGCACCCTGAGAGTTATGCCATTGCCCGTAAACTGCAAAAACTCGACCTAAACACTGTTGATAGTAAAGTGTTTGCTCAAGAACATAAAATAGGAGAAGAGACGATAGCAGATATTCTCAAAGAGCTTCGCAAACCTGGATTCGATCCAAGAGAGGAACTCCCATCTATCCCTTTTAAAGAGGGAGTTGTTGATATCTCCTCTCTTCATGAGGGAAGTATCGTCTCTGGTGTGGTGCGTAACATTACAGACTTTGGTGCTTTTGTAGATATTGGGCTGAAAAATGATGGACTGATCCATATCTCAAAAATGGCTAAAAAAAGGATATCTCATCCCCTTGAAGTGCTTTCACTCAATCAATTTTTACCTCAGATAGAAGTACTTGAGATCGATGCAAACACTCAAAAAATCTCTTTAGGAGTTCTCTTATGAATCATCAAACAACACTCTATTTTCTTCGTTCAAGTGAACAGTATATTGTAAATAAAATGCTCTCTTATGCCTATAGACTTGAAGAGATGCATGAAGATCCTGCAAAAGTAGAAGCACTCAAAATTTTTACCGAGTTTTATGGCTTTACCAATAAAGATCTAGGACTTTACCTTATGAGTGACAATGAGGTAGCAGGAGCTATTTGGTCTCGTAAACTCAATAATGGGAAAATCCCCACTATCTCCTTAGCTGTTTTACCCCAGCATAGAAGAAAGGGCTATGCGACTCTTATGCTTGAGCAGTTTTTACTTGAAGCCGCCGCACTCTATGATGCTTTAGACGTAGAACTTATTGAAGAGAGTTTTGTGCAAGAGATCTATAAAAAATTTGGCTTTATACAGTTAGACTATGAGGGAAAGAGTCTTGTTGATGGCAAAAAAACGATCAAACTCAGACGGCAACTCGAACGTGCAGAACCTGCACGTCCAAGCGATGGTTACGATCCACGAAGATGGATGGACTAAGAGAGTTCTAAAACAGTCAGATACACCCTGAGATCAAACTCTAGCTGATGGTACTGTGGTTCCATATATGTACAGAGTTTATAAAACGCTTTATTATGCTCTTTTTGTTTAAAGTGAGCAAGTTCATGTACCACTATCATACGCAAAAACTCCTCTGGAGTTTTTTTAAACATTGAAGCTATCCGTATCTCATTTTTTGCTTTGAGCTTTGAGCCTTGTACACGTGAGATAAAATGGTGTGTGCCTAAAGCATTATGTATCACATTGATTTTTCCATCATATAGCACTTTACTCAAAGGTGCAGTTTTTTTCATATATTCATTTTTGATCTCATTGACATAAGTAAAAAGTAGTTTATCACTTTGCATTGTATGTGAAAAAGTGTACTTACTCTCTAAATAGCTCTGCAAACTCTTTTTCTCTATAAGCTTGCGTACCTGAGCTTGGGTTTCTTCTGGATAGTGACTTAAATATTTGAGCTTTTTCATATCTCTCTTTTCATTTGCTATAAAGCAATCTTACTCAAATTTTCTACTTTTTAGATCATTATTCTATAAAAGTGTAGAGTGTCACTTGACACTTATTATATAAAAAAGCTATACTTGCTTTAATAATTTAAGCAAGGAGATAAAAGATGTCTATAAAAATGAGTGAGTTAGTCAAATTAACAGAGACTCCAAAGTCAACTATTCTTTACTATATAAAAGAGGGATTACTTCCTCAACCGCTAAAACCAAAACCCAATCTTCACCTTTACGATGAAAGTTCTGTAGACCTCATCAAGTTTATCAAATACCTTCAAACTAATTTTGGATCTTCAATTAGTGAGATCAAAGCGATACTCAGTGTTGAAGGCTTTAATTTTGATCGTGGCTATGAGATCATTTTAGAAACACTGAGTATGCTTATGGGTTCAGCACATCAAAACTCATACTCTAAACAGTATATTTATGAACACTACGATATCTCTGAAGAACTCTTAGAACACTATCTTCAAGAGGGGATCTTATTTCAGCGAGATGATGTCTTTACCGCTAAAGAGCTTGAGATCTTAGAGATCCTTTTAAATCTTCACTCACTTGGTATTGCCCAAGAGCTTATCCACACCTATATAAAACATGCAAGAGAGTTAGCAAAGTTTGAGGTAGCTTTTACAAAAGAGTTTTTATCAAAAACAGAAAATAAAAACGATGCGCTCAAAACTCTCTTTGATACAACACTCAGACTCAAGCCATATCTCTTTAATATGCATACATTACGATCATACCAAGAAAGTGAGGAATAGACATGAAATCACTCTTTCGTACAAAAGGATTTTTAGCCTTTGTCATTATCTTATTTATCAATGCGATGCTTGATATTGGACATAAGATCACCATTCAAAACGTACTGCTTAAAAGTTATGAAGGGGATACTCTCATTATTCTCAGTGCACTCATAAATGCGATGATTCTTCTACCATTTATTTTACTGTTTTCACCTGCTGGTTATATAAGTGACCGTTTTGCAAAGACAAAAGTGATCCGTTATGCGGCAGTTAGTGCTGTGTTTTTAACGCTTCTTATTACACTGAGCTACTATCAGGGTTGGTTTTATTTTTCATTTTTCCTTACCTTTGTTTTGGCGATCCAGAGTGCTATCTACTCCCCTTCTAAATATGGACTCCTCAAAGAGCTTATGGGTGTCGAAAACCTTGCGAGTGCAAATGGTTTAGTTCAGGCAACAACTATTGTAGCGATCCTCTTAGGCTCTCTTCTTTTCTCTGTTATCTTTGAAAACTACTATCTAGCTGCTACTGATGTCAACAGTATTTTACAAGAGATAGCACCTATAGCTTGGTTTTTAGTTCTTTTAAGTCTTATTGAGTGCTATAACGCTTTTAGATTGCCAGTGATCCAGACACAAAATAAAGAGAAAAAGTTTCAAATACGAAGCTATTTAGATCTGAGCTACTTAAAACAAAATATCAAACTGATCCGCTCCAATGAAAATATTTGGCTTAGTATTCTTGGCTTAAGTATTTTTTGGGGTGTGGGGCAAGTTATAGTAGCTGCTTTTCCAGCACACTACAAAGAGATGACAGGGGATGAAAATGCTGTCATTATCCAAGCTATCTTAGCTATGAGTGCTATTGGTCTTGTTTTTGGGTCTATCATCGCAGGGCGTATCTCAAAACTGCATATAGAACATGGAATCATCCCACTTGGTGCTATAGGGATCTTTGCTTCTCTTGTTTTGTTTGCCTATGTTCCAAATACTTATATGATGGGGCTCTCTAGTTTTCTTTTTGGGGTGTTTGGTGGTTTATTTATTGTTCCCCTTAATGCAACAATTCAATACTTTGCAAAAGAGTCTCACTTAGGGACTATTCTCGCTGGAAACAACTTCGTACAAAACATTGCAATGTTTGTTTTTTTAACCCTCACTATTTTCTTTGTAAATGTAGGGCTTACAAGCTCTATGCTTTTTACATTTAGTGCTGTTATCACTTTACTTGGAAGCCTCTATAGTATTAAAAAACTTCCACATCTTTTTGTTCGTATCTTGCTCTTTCCGATCTTATACTCACGCTACAAACTAGAGGTACGTGGCTTAAAAAACCTCCCTCGTAGTGGTGGTGTTTTACTTCTTGGAAACCATATAAGTTGGATTGACTGGCTTCTTATTCAAGCGGCTTCTCCACGTGCTATCAAGTTTGTAATGGCAAAGAGTATCTATAGTAAATGGTATATTCGCTGGTTTGTAGATTTTTTTCATGTGATCCCTATCTCTGCTACAGCAGGTAAAGACTCTCTTGAGCAGATCCAACAAAGATTACAAAACGGAGAGGTTGTAGCACTCTTTCCAGAGGGTCGTATAAGTTATAATGGACAACTAGGCGAATTTAAAAAAGGGTATGAAAAAGTGTTGCAAGACACAAACTACCCAATAGTTCCTTTTTATATTCATGGTTTATGGGGTTCTACCTTTTCACGTGCTACAAGCCATTTTAGAAAAATGACAAGAGAGGGGTTTAAGCGTCCTATAGCTGTAAGCTTTGGTGAAGTCTTAGCAGCAGACACAAATGCTGAACTCCTCAAACAAAAAGTAGCTACCCTCTCACATGAGATGTGGGAAAAACAGATAGAGCACACACGACCGCTTCAGTACAACTGGCTCAAACGTGCAAAGTCTCAACTACAGCAACGCTCTATTGTTGATGCTTTAGGAACAGATCTCAATAATGCAAAAGTGATTACCGCTGTTTTACTTTTTGTAAAAGTGCTTAAAACACTTAAAGATAAAAATGTAGGGGTCTTGCTTCCATCCTCTTCTATTGGGTCTATTGTCAATCTCTCTTTACTGATCTTGGGAAAACGTCCAGTAAACCTGAACTACACCTTGAGTGCTTCAGCGATCTCTAGTGCTATTGAAAAAGCGCAGATCACTACAGTTATAAGCTCTGAGAAGTTTATGAAAAAACTCTCGCTTAAAGGTTTTGATCTCTCAGATGTTCTTGAAGATCGTCTTCTTATAGCTGAAGATCTAGCAAAAGAGTTTACGACACAAAAACGACTCTTTGCTTTAGCACAAGCTTATCTATTTCCAGCATGGGTTTTAGAGAAACTCTATTTTGAAGAGATTGATATCAATGACACAGCAACAATCCTCTTTAGTAGTGGAAGTGAAGGCACACCAAAAGGGATCGAGCTTACACATAAAAATCTTATGGCAAATATTAAACAGGTTGCTGCACTTTTAAACTTTGAAGATACAGATGTGATTTTAAACTCTCTGCCAATCTTTCACTCTTTTGGTTTAACCGTGACAACACTCTTGCCACTTTGTGAGGGGGTTACAATGGTAAGTGCGCCAGATCCTACAGATGCTCCGGCTATAGGAAAATTAGCAGCACGTTACCAAGCAACGATAATGTTTGGGACTTCTACATTTTTTCGTCTGTACAATCGCAATAAAAAACTGCACCCTCTTATGTTTGAAAGTATACGTATGGCTGTAGCAGGAGCTGAAAAACTCAAACCTGAGATCAAAAGTGCTTTTAAAGAGAAGTTTGGTGTAGATATTTTCGAGGGCTATGGTGCTACAGAGACCTCTCCTGTGATCTCTGTAAATATGCCTGATGCTTTAGACCTTGATTCTATGCGCCCTGTTGTTGGAAACAAGATAGGTACAGTAGGACAAGCCTTGCCAGGAAGTATAGTAAAAATTGTAGATCCACTCACGCTTAAAGAGCTTGAAGTTGGAGAAGATGGGCTTATTGTCGTTGGTGGTCCACAGGTGATGCAAGGCTATCTTGGTGATGCAGAAAAAACAGCTGAAGTTATCGCAGTTATCGATGGTGTTCGCTACTATAAAACAGGGGATAAAGGGCATGTTGATTCTGATGGTTTTATCACCATAGTTGATCGCTATAGCAGATTTGCAAAAGTTGCAGGAGAGATGATCAGTTTAGGCAGTGTTGAGGAACAACTTGAGAAGATCTTAGGCAGTGATATAGAGCTAATCGCCGTAAACCTCAATGATGAGAAAAAAGGTGAAAAAGTGGTACTTCTTTATAATGCAACACTTTCGCCTCAAGAGATCCAACAACAGATCAAACAAAGTGAGATGCTCCCGATTATGCAACCAAGTCTCTTTTATTTTGTAGAGCAACTACCAAAACTAGCAAGTGGAAAAGCCGACTTTAAAGGTGCAAAAAAACTTGCACAAGAACTTTGTGATTCGGAGCTTTAAATGCAAACTATAGATATTCATGCACATCTTCTTAGCAGTGAAGTGAGCCTGCATCGTATGTATGATAAAGCTGCCCTTCTTTTCTTTGGAAAAAAGATGGGCCTGAATGCAAAAGAGCTTATCAAAAACCCGTATGAGGTGTATACTCGCTCACTCATACAAAATATACGCAATGCACAACACATCAAAAAGAGTGTTCTCTTTGGTGTTGATGCACGTGTAGATGCAAAAGGAGATATATTACACAAAGACCTTACTGTTTGTGCAAGTAATGATGATCTGCTTAAACTCTACCAACAAAACAGCGATATAATTATCCCCTTTTTCTCAATCAATCCTATGCGACCAGATGCCCTTGATCTCATCGATAAATATACGGAATTAGGGTTTAAAGGTGCAAAGTTTTTACAAAACTATTGGGGCGTAAATACAAAAGATCAGCATTACAGAGCCTATTTTGAAAAATTAAAAAGTAAAAATCTCCCCCTCATTGTTCATATAGGGAGTGAAAGCAGTGTACACTCTTTTAAAGAGTGCGAGAGTATAGAGATGTTGCAACATCCTCTTGAGGTTGGGGTAAATGTTATAGCAGCACACATGGCACTAAGTTATGAACCAAAAAAAATCCTCAAAGCTCTCTCTTCAAATCCAAAAAATTTTAATGAAGACTATTTTACTCTTTTAGAAATGTTGCAAAAACACCCAAACCTTTATGCTGATCTCTCTGCACTTCTCACTCCTGTAAGAGCAAAAGTATTACGCCATCTTAGTCAACAAAAAGATGTACACCATAAACTGCTTTTTGGAACAGACTATCCAGTTCCTTTTAGCACCATTTTAAACACGCACGATCTCTCTTATAAAAAACGTTTTGAACTCTCAAAAATACAAAACCCTTTTGATCGTTATAGCAAAACATTTTTGCAATACTTTGAACATACAAGCCCAATTTATAGTAACTATGAGAAGATTCTCCCTTTAGAATGAACGCTATAAAAAGATATTTTTGATAACTATTATCAAAAATTAAGTTTCGATCTCCTATTATTTTAATAATAATTATCAAAAAGGAGATATTATGCGCAAAGTTGGATTTGCTTATCGTAATGAAGAGCTCAAAGAGATATTACCTAAATCGTATAAAATTGAATCGCTTCAAAGTAAAAGGCGGATGTTGTGTATCATGCTCAACCAGTTTCTCTCACCTCAAGCACAGATCTGCTTAGATGATAAAAAACTTTTTAGCGAGGATATTCTAAGTATTTTTATTGCAAAAATAGAATCTTTTTTTCCTCTTTATAAACTTCGTCCTCAAAAATCGCAAAAACTAATACAGCTTTATAGCAAGGAGACTATACTTTTTCATCAGTTTAGCAAAATGAGTAAAAATGTTAAGCTCAATTATTTGAGTCGCTCTTATATCTATGATGCAACTTATAAAATGCCTCAAGGCTTTACACACCCAGTTGCAGAGCTAATCTCTTTGATCTTTAATGGAAAAGAGATCATGATGATGGCAGACCTTGACCTCCTCTTTACGCAAACTGTCTACAAAAGAATACGTCGAGAAAAAGATAAAAAAGTCTCTCTTGATCTTCCATATATTCAGATCGATCAACATGGAATCACTACACGCCTACTTCCAAAATGGAAAAATATAAACCCAAAAAAATTAACACAAAGGAGCGATGAGATCAACAAAGGGTTTGAAGAGATAGCTAAAGAAAAAACTGATCATTACTATCTGATCTACCCAAAAACAGAAAACTTTCAAAAACATATTCGTTTACAAAACAAAGAGATACAAAAAGAGATCAAGATGATCCCCTACTCTTTTACATTTTGCAATAGAAAATAAGGAGAAAAACTATGAAAAAAATTGGACTTTTTTATGCAACCTCAACAGGAAATACAGAAAATATGGCATATAAGATTAAAGAGCAACTAGCAGATCTCAATATCACTATGCACGATGTTGCCACAACAAGTGATACAGCAATAGCTGAGTATGATGCACTTATCTTAGGCACTTCTACTTGGGGAGATGGAGACTTACAAGATGATTGGGAGGAGTATATAGATAACCTCAAAAATGCTGAACTTCATGGTAAAACAGTTGCTCTTTTTGGTCTAGGAGATCAAGAGGAGTACCCTGATTATTTCTTAAACGCTATGGGAACTCTTTATGAAAAAGTCTCTGCACTTGGTGCAAATGTTGTTGGCACATGGTCTACTGATGGCTATGACTTTGATGACTCTACAGCAGTAGTAGATGATATGTTTGTAGGACTTGCTCTTGATGAAGACAATCAAGATGAACTAAGTACGGAGCGTATCAATGCATGGACAGAATCGATTCGTACCCATTTTGAATAAACTTACAAAATCCAGACAGAAAAACGTTTTGCTTTAATTTTTGTTTTGCGAAGCCCTTCGTATGCTTGTTGTAATTGCTCCTTTGCAATTGCAACATAACTTTGTCTATCATAAATAGAGATCTTATCTATATGCTTGGCATCTATACCCACATCACGTGCAAGAGCGCCTAAAATATCGCCTGCTCGTAATTTGTCTTTTTTGCCACCCTCTATAACTAAACTTCCGTATGCCGCTAACATTGTAAAGTTTTCAAGTGAGTCTTGAGATCTTAAAAGTTCAAAACTACGCTTCTCATCTTTATACTCCAAAGCCTTCTGCTCTTCATCTTGTGTGTAAAGGGTAAGTGCTACTCCCTCTTTGCCAGCACGTCCTGTCCTACCAATACGATGAGTATATGTCTCATATGTATGAGGCAGATCATAATTAAGCACCATACGCAACTCCTCTATATCAAGACCTCGAGCCGCAACATCTGTAGCAACAAGAACCCGTGCGCTTTTATTTATAAACTGCACTAAGACATCATCACGCTCATACTGTTCAAGATCCCCATGCAAAGCTAAAGCATCAACATTTGATCTCCTTAACTCTTGCGCTAAAATATCTGCTTCACTTTTTGTATTTGTAAAGACAATTACATTCTCTGGAGTATATTTTGCAAAAAGAGAGAGAGTTGTTTCAAGTTTATTTTCGCAAAGATAAAAAACCTCTTCAATCTTATTTGGCAACTCTACCTCTGTTGTTTTAATAGAGTGTGGAGACTCTTGTACTCGTTTGGAGATCTCTAGTACTTCACCTGTATATGTGGCAGAAAAAAGTAGAGTTTGACGCTTCTTTGGCACATATTCAAGAACTGCATCGATCTCTTCTATAAACCCCATATCAAGCATTCTATCAGCTTCATCAAATACTAGGGTCTTTAAAGAGTCAAGTGCAAGGCTCTCTTTTTTGAGATGCTTTAAAATACGTCCAGGGGTACCTACTACAATATGCGCGCCATGGCGCAAAGAGCCAAACTGAGGACCAAAAGCTGTCCCTCCACAAAGTGTCAGGATCTTAATATTATGTTTAAACTTTGCCAAAAGTCGTAACTCTTTTGCCACTTGGTCTGCAAGCTCTCGTGTAGGACAAAGTACAAGAGATTGTACATCAAAGTTTTTCACATCTAGTTTCTCAAGCAAAGCTATTGCAAAAGCTGCTGTCTTTCCACTTCCTGTTTTTGCTTGTGCTAAAAGGTCATATCCCTCTAAAGCTAAAGGGAGAGCCTGTACCTGTATCTCAGTCAGTGTCTCATATCCTATAGCTTGAAGTTTTTGTACCATAGCTGTACTCAGAGCTAAGGAGGAAAAACTATCTCTATTCACTATTATGCGCCTCTATATTTTGAGCTTATATATTTTTGCCAAAGGGTGTATAATCACTGGTTCAAATAAACTTGGATCATACTTTTCTAGGACAAACATCTGAATAAAAGAGGAGTTATACATTTTTTTGTCAAGAATCACAAATTGATTATAATCTTTCATAAAAATAACATACATTGGAGCATCATGATGTAATAACTGGGAACTCACTTGAAGTTTTTGTTCTTTATCATATGCTGTTACAATAAATCTATTGATCAACACACTTTGATCTCCTATTTGAAGCTCCCCTTTCTCTTTTGAGATACGTACATTATTGCCTAGTTCAATTATTTTACCAGTATCTTGTATATAAGCTGTTGAGTAAAAAAATGGCTTTTTAAACTTTTCTCCTGTCATAAGGTCTAAATTTGAAAAGAGGGATACTGTTGGAAAAATACTCATCATTCTATTTGGAAGATATAGATAGATATCTCTTGTTTTTTCTGGCAACTTTAGATCCGCTTGCAAGCTTAATAAAAAGTCATTTGGATCGGTAAAACCATAATCTACAGTCATCTGTTCTATATTACTCGAAGCAAAAGTTGTATTATTTACCTCACGCAACGCAAACCTTTTTTCTGTATACTCTACATCTAAGCGTGCCATTTTAGCTGCCTCTTGGATAGGTGAAGTTAAAATATAGCTAAGAGGAAAGTTCACTGCACCGCTATGTTTTCCACCATCTGCCAAAGTTTTAACATCACTGTAGTATCTAATAGGGTAACCATAATCCCACCATGTAACTACATAGTCTTCACGATCTGCTATAGACTTTAACTGATCTAAGACTTCGACCTCATTTTTCGTAAACACAGTAGGTACCTTGTACTCTTGAACATGATCAAGGTTTGGATAGAGTGCAAGTGCTGTAAAAACACTCATAAGCATATATTGAAATCTTTTAACAGCAAAATCTTGCACTAAACGTGAACTTAAATATTTTGAAACCTCATAGATTAAAAAACCAAGACCAAGAGCCATTACAGGTACTGCATAAACAGTAAATCTAAGTCCGGCAGGAGCGATTAAACCAGGTATACCATAAGCTAAGAAACCAAGACCAAGCATAGGAAGTGCTAAAAGCATAATAGGATGACGCCTTACAAACCAGATATATCCCACCAAAGAGAGTATAAAAGTAATCGTTTGCCCAGAGATTCTATTCGCAAATGTATCAAAAGGGATAGAACCAGCTTCACGTATAGTTTGCATCACAGTATAAAAGTGTAATCCTAATCCCTCTGTAGCACTTACGGTATCTCTAAATACATAACTTTTGAGTTTTTCTATTATTGGATCTAGTCCACCTGCAATAAGAAACAATACAACTGAAAAAGCAAAAATATAGTAGATATACTTAAAGACTAACTCTTTTTTAAAGTGTAGCACAAGAGAGAGGGTCAAAACACTCATGAGTCTTATCCATCCATCAAGATTTAACATAGCAAGGAGTAAAAAAGAGATCAGCAATAAATTTGTCTGAAATGGTTCTCTCTTTTTTATTTGATATGCTATAAAAAGAGCTATTAATACAATAAATGCAAATTCTAAAGAATAACTTTGAGGATACCACCATCTATACGCAATACTATCAAGTGCAGCAATAAGAAAATATTTCTCTTGCGAACTTTTTAGTGCCCAAATAAGTGACCAGAGTAAAATGGTTGGAAAAAGTATATTTAAAAAGTCAGTATCGTAATATCCTACCATTGTACGGTTATAATAACTCCATGCAATAGAACCTACAAGTGCTGCAATAAATCCAGCTTCTTCTTTATCAAATTCACGTGCTATTAAAAGGATAGGTATCACTATAAGTGAGGAAAAGAAAGCTGGCATATAAAAAATAACTGTTTCAAATGAGAATGGAAGTATTTTAACTAGCCACGCAGTAAGTTGTGGTGCCGCATTTTGTAAAGGCGATAAATCATTTGTATTTTCTGTCTTTCCTGCAAGTATATCTCTTGCACCTTCAGCCCAATAGTAACCATCATTTGTATTAATCATGAATTCACCATTGAATTTATACTGCTCTGTATCAGAAAACTCTTGTACCCAAAAAAGCCTCACTGTAAGACTAAATATGAATGCTATAAAGATTAGTAGTATTGTTTTTTTGTTTTGTGTTAGAACCATAATGTGTTTCCATTTTTTAATTAAGTATATTTGAAAAATAAGTTTGCACGAACTATAACATATATATTCTTATTGGGATTTTTCTCGATACTATTTCCCTTCTAAAATTGAAAGAAATCTATCTGCCAGCTTTTCATAAGTAAAATTCTCTAATACATGTCGCTTTGCATTTTGTCCTAAAGCTTTTCTCTCTTCGTCGTTCATATTATATAATTGCATTACAGCACCCGCTATCGCTTCTATATTTTCAGCTTCTACACATACACCACAATGAGATTTTTCAACTATATCGTTTTTTATATCAATAGCTTGAAGAATAGGTGTGCCACTATACATATAATCAAAAAGTTTATTTGGTGAAATTCCATATTGAAAAAGTTCTTCCTTCTGAAGTCCCAGATAACATACATCAAAAAGTTTCAACATGGATGGTATCACTTGCTTTTGAATTGAATCTATAAAAATAATATTTTTTCTACCATAAGCAAAAGTTTTCAAGTTTTCTTTTTCTTGCCCATCTCCTACTATCACAAAAACAATTTTTTCATAATGTTCTAATCTTTTTGCAGCTTCTAACAAATATATAACAGCATTAGAGACTCCTAATTTGCCAGTATAACCTACAATAAACTTATCTCTAGGTATTTTACTTTCGATCTCTGTGGGAAGTTTTTCAGTTTTTGTCATCTCATCAAGATCTATTCCATTTGAGATCCAAAAAGCTTTACGATCAATACCAAGTTCCTGTATATGTTGTGTATAGTTTGACAAGTTTGATACAATAAGATCTGATTTTTGAAGTGAAAACTTCTCAAACCATCCCATAAATCTAATAAAAAGATTATTTTCTGAAAATTTTCCTATACTAATCAATGTCAATGGCCAAATATCTCTTACTTCAAATACCAACTTTGCCTTATATTTTTTAGCAAGATAGTAAGCAGGTAAAATAGCAAAAAGAGGTGTTGAAGAGCAAATAACCACATCTGGTTTAGCCTGTAAATGTTTAGATATAAAAAAAAGCTTACTAGCAAACTCAAACCATTTGAATACTCTTTTTTTATCGTAAGACCTTGTATAGTGGATCACTTTCACCCACAGAAAATTAACCCCTTCAACATTTTCACTTTGAAAGGTTTTGGCATGCATATCAGGATATTTTTTTAAAAAATGTGAATAAGACCCACTTACAATAGTAGTACTATGCCCTTTTTTTATAAATTCTTTTGCCAAATAAAAATGACGAAAAGTCATGCCGTATGATGGGCTACCTGCATATTCGTTTATAATTAATATATTTTTAGACATCGTATGACAACAACTCTTTTATAATTTTTTCACTTGCCTTACCATTGCCATAGAGTTCTGAAGTAAAGCTTGCTTTGTTACTTTTTACTTCATTTAAATAGGTATCAAGTATCTTGGTTTTATCTGCTCCCACTAAGGTATTGGCACCACATGCTAAGAGTTCTACCCACTCCGTTTCATCTCGTAATGTAATACATTGTTTTTGAAAAAAGTATGCCTCTTTTTGAAGACCTCCACTATCTGTTACAACTAATGAACAATTATCAATGAGCCATACCATCTCTAAGTATCCTAAAGGTTCTACTATAGTTATATTGTGCGTCTCTATATTCAATTGCTGTAATATTTTTTTTGTTCTTGGATGAAGAGGTAAAATGATCTGCTGATCTTTTCCTATTTGCTCTAACGATTCAAAAATACTTCGTAATCTCGTTGCTTCATTTGTATTTTCAGCTCTATGTACTGTACATAAAATAAAATTTTCTTGGAGAGAAACAGCCGGTTTAAAAGAGAGAGTTTTATAAAACATTGCTCCATCTTGCATGACATCACCACACTTTA
>Ga0193955_1000871_pt1 | contig 15417 bp, 8 predicted proteins | sample BB_6_MG_FD_140343 | JGI IMG/M metagenome (GOLD analysis project Ga0193955, IMG submission 140343) | Microbial mat bacterial communities from the Broadkill River, Lewes, Delaware, United States - BB_6_MG | ecosystem: Environmental > Aquatic > Freshwater > River > Microbial mats | place: USA... | reverse complement strand
TCTTTTATTTTTTTAAAATACTTATTAAATTCATTCAAAAGTAAAGGAGAGGTCTTTCTAAAAGCAACTCCCATTAATTGGTTTTCAGAAATTGGACCTATTACTTTTATCTCACCTGGCCATTTATTAATAGCAATTAAGGCATCAGGAACATCAAGTAAGGTTGTTTCTGCTTCATTTTTTATAATTGCTGGAATTAATTCTATAATATCTGGATTTTTGTTATCTAGTAATTTAATAGTTACATTACTTGTATTATTTATATCATATAGTTTTGGATTTAAGCCTGTCTTTTTAAGAGCTAATACACTTCTCCCTGAAAGCTTTCTTTTTACCAAAGATATATCATTTTCTATAGAATTAGTTGGTTTAATTGGAGTCAAAGTTGAATCAGCTCTAGCTATTAACCAAACGCCTGAGGGAAAAGTTGGATTTGAGAAATTTAGTATTTCTTTTCTCCAATTTAAAATAGTCATACCATTAGCAATAAGATCACCTTTGGGATTAGTTTTATTTAACAAAGTCGCGTCTTTACTATTTTTTTGCTCTTGACCTATTAGATAATCATATAAATCTATCCAAGAGCAAGGAACATAGCGATATTTAAGACCTAAGTGTTTTGCAAAGCCTTTTATTAATTCAACGTCTAATCCATCACCTAAACCAGTAACAAAATTAGCGTAAGGAACCCCAATATGTCGAAGTTCACCTCTTTTTTTAATTTCATCTAAATCATTTGAGTATAATATGGAAGTAAAAATAGTTAAAAGTAATAATTTACACAATAAAAATTTCTTCTTCATAAAACTCCTTTAAAATAGAAACTAAGCAAATTATAGCCAAATAAATTGCAACTAAGTAGCTAAATTATTAGTATTATTATTTAATGATTTATGATTAAGAAATATAAAGAAATTGATAAAAGAATTGAAACTTTGAACTTTGTTATAAAATCACCTCTAAAACTTTTTTAGCTAATTTTAAAGCTTGACTTCTATGTGAAAATTCTTTCTTAACTTCATGAGGAAGTTCACCTAAAGTTTTATCAAATCCTTTTGGAATAAACATAGGATCATATCCAAAACCTTGGCTTCCTACTTCTTTATTGATAACTTCTCCATGCATCCAACCATGAACGGTATAGGTTTCATTTTTATATACAATTGCTATACAAGCTGTATAATATGCTTCTGTTTTTTCTAAGTTTTTTTCATTTAATTTTAAGATTAGTTTTTTAATATTATCTTTGTCATTTGCCTCAACTCCTGCATATCTTGCAGAATATATTCCAGGTTCATTATTTATTTTTGGAACAGTTATACCGCTATCATCAGAGATTACTAGAATCTCTTCATTTAAATTTAGAGAGATTAATTTTTTATAAATCTCTTGGGCTTTTTTTATTGCATTTCCTTGAAAAGTCTCTTTATCTTCTTCTACTTCATATTCACCAATTAGTTCTTTAAATGCAATAACTTCATCATTTGGCATTAGTTTTTTAAATTCAGAAATTTTTCCTTTATTTCCTGTAGCTAAAACTATTTTCATAAATTTTCCTTAATATTTTTTATCTGTGCATTGAGCAAAGTAATTGGATTATTGAGGGACATCAATAATAAAACATGCTCCTGTGTACTCTACATTTTCATATATATATTTTTCATTTTTTACGCTTAATATTCCATTCATATGATTTTTAATTATCTCTTCACTCATATATAGTCCAATTCCTGTACCAATTGATTGATGTTTTGTTGTAAAATATGGTTCAAAAATTCTATCTATTATTAGAGGTGGAACTCCACCAGCATTATCTTTAATCTTAATATATACATGCTTGTTTTCTTTATATGCTTCTATAAATATATTCTTTGAAATAATTTTCTTTCCTTTTAATTCATCTTTTGCATTATTTATAATATTAATCAAAACTTGAATAAATTCATTTTTAATTCCACATATTTCAATATCTTTTAAATCAAGAACTAAATTTATTTCATTACTATTTACTTTTATTCCTGAGTGAGATATTGCTTTTTCAATAGCTTCACTTACTTTAAATAAATATAACTTGGTATCATGTTTTAAATAATTTCTAAAATCATCAATTGTTTTAGATAAATACTGACTATATTCATTTATTACTGTTAAAGATTCCTTTTCATTCTCTTCAGTTGATAGATTCAACTCTTTTTGTAATAAAATACCTGTTGCAGAACTTGATATAGCAGATAAGGGTTGTCTCCATTGATGGGCAATATTTTCAATCATTTCTCCCATTGAAGCCATTTTACTTTGTTGATAAAGTAGCTTATTATTTTCACTCATTAATTTTTCTTTTAGTTTTTGCTCGGTTATATCACTAAATACTCCAATATAATTTATAATTTCACCCTTTTCATCAAATATAGTATTTATAGTCAGCCATTCTGTATATTCTTTTCCACTCTTGTTTATATTAGTGATTTCACCTTCCCAGTATCCATCTATTAAAATACAATCCCATATGTTTTTGTGAAAATCCTCACTATGTATCTTTGATTTTAAAATATTTATTTTTTTATTAATTACTTCATCTTTTTTATAACCAGTTATTTTTTCAAAGGCTTGGTTTACATCAATTAATTTAGTGGTATGATCAGTAATAATAATTCCATCTCTTGTATTACTAAAGACGGTATATGCTTGTTTAAGCTTTTTCTCGCCCTCTTTCCTTTTTGTTATATCTAATCCCATAGCAAGCAAAATTTTTTCATCTTCAAATTCAACGGAAGACAAAGAGAAATCTATTATTTTTTCTTTTTTATCTTTATTTATTGCACAAAATTCATATTCTAATCTATCACTAGTATAATTTTTTATTAATTTTTTTATTTTACTTCTATTCTCTTCTGGCCAGCACTCTAATTCCCAAAAGTTTTTTCCTTTTACAGACTCTTGTGTCTCTCCTATAAAATTTAAAGCAGGAATATTCATTTCAACTATTTCACCTAAACTATTCATTATAGTACTTAAAAAATATGAATTTTGAAAAAGTATTTTGAATTTTTCATGTTCTTGTACTTGAAGTTTTTGCCACTTTATTTCTTCTTCTCTTTTTTTATTATATAAAAAGAAAAAAATAAGAGCTATTAAAATACTAATAATTACAATAATTGTTGTAATTATAAAAAAGTTATATTGTTTTTTATTCCAAGTTAGTAGATTTTTTTCATAATCTAATCTTACAACTAAACTTATAGGATAATTATCAGTTATGATATGTGTGACAATATATTTTTTACCATCAATTATTTCAATATCAGTAATTTGATTATTTTCAATAGTTCTTTCTAATAAATTTTTCATCTCATGTATTTTGCCAACTATTTTCAATTTTTCAGTACTTAATAATAAAATCCCATCAAGTCTAATTAATTCAAAAATTATATTATTGTCTTTAATGTGATTTTGAAATCTATTTATAAAATAATCACTATTTAAATTTACAATAACATTATATTCACCTCTTTTTGAAATTATTTTTTTTGAAATAGGAATGAAAGAAGATTCTTTATAATTAATTTTTTTTTGGTAAGTTGATATTTGATTACCACTAACAAAATCTCTGCCAATCCATGGTTTTGATATTTTTAAAATTTCATCATCAAAAATAGCTTCTGGAAATAAATCAATATTCTTAACAAGAATTTTAAGATTATCATAATTTGAACTATAAATAATTTTATCATTTTGCAGAACATTAATTGATCTAATTTGAGGGTAATTTTGCAAGCTATCAGCTAATTTATCATTGATTTTTTGATCATTTGTATGTAAATCAATAATAGATGATACATTTATCATTGTTTTTTCAATATTATTTATGTCTTGGTTTAATTCTTTAGAAAAAACTTTTGCATTTAGTTTTGAAATAGTTAAATAATTTTTTACTGCTTCATCTTTTAATATAACTAATGAAGCCATAATAGTAGTAATAACAATTAAAAATACAATAATAGAACCTATTATTATCTTGCTTATTCTTTTCATAAAAATGAAAATCTCCCTAATCTTTTGTAGATTATTTTAACTTTACTATTTCTTCTAAACCATTTATTCTAGCTATTTTTAGAAGTCTACCATCTCTTTTTATATCTTGAATAAATTTTTCCACTCTTTCATAAAATTTATCATTACCATATGCCATAGTCCAAGCATAAGGAGTTAAATAATAAATTTCATTAGGAGCAATAAGCTTAGCCCAATCTGTTTTTGCAATCATTTTTTTTGCATAAGGAAAATCTGTCATAAATACATCCGCACGACCTGATTGAACTTCATCTTCTCTTTGTTTAAAGCCTTTTATTACTTGTAATTTGGCATATTTTAATTTTTCTTTCATTACAGGTTCATGATAAGTTCCTTTAGCTACACTAACCACAACACCTTTTTTATCAATATCATCCCAAGATTTAATTTTTCTATTTGCTTTTGTAGTTATTGCATAAATATCACTTCTTAAATGTGGAGTTGTAAATCTCATTTTGGCTCTTCTATCTTTTGTATTACCAATTGCAAACATTGCAATGTCACATTTATCATTTCTAATATCATTTATTAAAGTAGGAAAAGAACTTTTAACTAACTTTAATTTTACACCTAAATCTTTGGCTAATTCTATAGCTAAATCGCTATCAATTCCTACTAAATTTTGAGTTCTTGGATCTATGTAAGATATTCCATAATATTGTGGCCAAATACATACTCTTATCTCAGCACTTGTTTTTATATTTTCAAGCTTATTTCCTTGAGCTAACAAATTTAGATTCATATAAATTAAAATATTTACTAAAATAAAAATTATTTTCATTTTTTACTCTTTACTATATTTCTCTCTGGAATGACCAGTATTCAATTATATCTCAAATAGACTATTTAGAGAATTAAAATATTAGCTTGAAAAAAATATTATTAAAAATAACTTTTAAAGAATGAAGATATATTATAAGACTTTGCTTAAGCTTATCGATAAGATAGGCTTTTTCTTTTAACGTATAATTAATTTTATTAATATATAATCTTTCCCTATTTTAATAATGACGGGATTATATATGCTTAAATCTATTTTACCTCTTAGTTTGATTATTTCACTAAGATTTTTTGGACTATTTATAGTTCTACCAGTTTTGTCAGTTTATGCATTAAATTTACAAGGTGCAACGACTACTTTAGTTGGAATTGTTGTTGGTGGTTATGCCTTAACACAAATGATTTTTCAAATTCCTTTTGGTGTAATGAGTGATAAACTTGGACGAAAAGGTACAATTATTACAGGTCTTTTATTATTTGCAATTGGTTCAATTTTTTGTGCAATAGCAGATGATATTTTAATGCTTTTAGTGGGAAGATTTTTACAAGGTGCTGGTGCTATTGGTGCAGTTGTAACTGCAACTATTAGTGATTTAGTTAAAGAAGAACAAAGACCAAAAGCTATGGCTACAATGGGAATGTTCATAGGTGTTGCTTTTGCAGCTTCAATGATTGCAGGTCCAACAATTGCTTCTTATTCAGGAGTAGAATCTTTATTTTATCTAACTGCAGTGATTGCATTAGGTTCAATCGTTGTACTTTTAAAAGCAGTTCCTAATCCTCCTAAAATCACACATACTTATAATAAAAAAGCTCAACTTTCTCAAGTTTTAGGAAACTCTAATCTAATTAAAATGAATATCACAAACTTTTTACAAAAGGGTTTAATGACTTTTGCTTTTATGATTATTCCAATGATGTTAATTAATAACTTTCAATGGGTAATGTCTGATCTTTGGAAAGTATATTTACCTGCTATGATTTTTGGTTTCCTTGCTATGGCACCTGCTGCAATAATAGCTGAGAAGAAAGGTAAATTTAAAGAAATTCTTGCAATTGGAATTATTTTCTTTGCAGTTTCATATTTAATCATTGGAATGAGTACAGACTCAACAATGTTTGTAATTGGGGTTGTAATTTTCTTTATTGGTTTTAATATGCATGAACCTATTATGCAATCACTTGCTACAAAATTTGCAAAAGTTCACCAAAGAGGATTAGTTCTTGGAATTTTTAATTCATTTGGATATTTTGGTACATTTTTAGGTGGTGTTTTAGGAGGAATATTCTTTGAAAAAGTTTCATTATCTTCACTTGTTATTGTAATTGCAATTATTTGTGTTTTATGGATTATTTTAATTTTGACAATGCCAAATCCATCTAAGAAAAAAATATCTTATATTCCTCTAACAGAAGAATATACGAAAAACACACATAAACTACATTCACTAAATGAAATTGATGAATGGTATATTAATGACACAGAAAATATTATTATTGTTAAATATGATAGTGATAAAATTCAGGAAGATGCTATACTAAATATTCTAAAATAATAAATTAACTACATCAATACACAGGAGAAATTTTGAAAAAAATATTATTAATATCTTTTTTCACTATTTCTTTTGTATTTACTCTAATAAATGCTCAGAAAACCTATAATATTTCCCAAAAAAAACTTGATGCCATAAATACAAAATATGGAGAAAAAGCCAAAAGAAGAGCTGAAATTTGGGATAAAATAATTCAAAATGCCAAAAATAAAGATATATTAAATAAATTAAAAGACGTAAATGATTTTTGGAATAAAATAAAATATCGTAGAGATAGTGCCCACTGGGGACAAAAAGATTATTGGGCTGCTCCTTTTGAATTCTTAGGTTCAGGGGCAGGAGATTGTGAAGATTATGCAATTGCAAAATATTTTTCTTTAATAAAGTTAGGAATTCCTGATGATAAGTTAAGAATTACATATGTTATTTACAAAAAAGCGAATAGTAGATTTGAGCAAGCTCATATGGTTTTAACTTATTATCATAAACCAGGGGCTACACCGATTGTTTTAGATAATATTAATAAAAAACTAATGCTTGCAACAAAAAGAACTGATTTAAGGCCTGTTTATAGCTTTAATGCAAGTGGCTTATGGCAAGCAAAAAACAAAGGAAAAACTTCTATTAAAGTTGGCAAAAACAATTTAAAAAATTGGAAAAAACTTATGAGTAGAATTTAAAAGGAAAAAATATGTCTTTATCAAAACAACTGTATATTATCATTGCATTTATATTTTTTATAATCTTTAGTGGAAATTTTATAATTAGTGTAAAAAATACAAAAGAGTATTTAGAACTTGAATCAATAACAAAAGCTCAAGATACGGCAACGTCTTTGGGCATGAGTTTAAGACCACTTATAAGTGATAAATATGATCCTGAAATAGAAGTAATAATTAAAGCAATTTCAAATCGTGGTTTTTACAATGAAATTAGACTAGAAGATGCAAATTTTACAATCTCAAAAAAAGATTTGATAGAAGCATCAACTGAGCTTTATGACTCAAATTGGCAAATAGAAACAGTTTCAGTTGATTCTAAATATGGTCGGATAGAAAAAATAGAATCTGACGAAAAAATGAATGAACAACTTTTAAAACTAGAAAATAATGAAGAACTAGCTTTTCAAGAAGAAGGCCAAGAATCTGAGACTTTATATAGATATATTCCAAGTGAAGCTTATAAAAATGGTGGAAATATAACTTTTGATTTTGTAGCTTCAAATAAAAATAATAATATTGATACTTTTGCTAATCTTAATATAAATAAAATACTTATAAGTGAAAAACGAGATATAAAGTTTGAATCTGTTCCTCAATGGTTTATAGAAATGATTCCCATAAATTTAACAGAAAAATATAGTGAAATATCAAATGGTTGGAATACCTCTGCAATTATTTATGTGAGTACAAATCCAGGTGAAGCTTATGCAAAATTGTATGAACAAGCTAAGAATTCAATTATTTACGCAATTATTGCTTTTGTTATTTCAATGATTGTACTTTTTATTTTTGTTCAATATTTATTAAGACCTTTAAAGAAAATAGAAACTCTTGCTAAAGATATTGCAAAAGGAAAATTTGGAGTAATTGAAGACTTGCCTTGGACAACTGAAATTAAAAATGTTGCAATATCAATGAATGATATGTCAAGAAAAATTGAAGCCATAATCAATAAACTAAATAAAAACCTTGATGTTCTATCAAAAAAATTATCTCAAGATGAATTAACTGGATTAAATTTAAAATCTTCATTTGAAACAGATATGAAAAATATGTTTATACATAAAGAAAATGGATATATTTTTAATGTAAAAATCCAAGACTTATCAAAATATGCGAAAACACATACAAATAAAGAGATAAATGAATTTATTTTAGATTTCTCAAATATCTTAAAAAAACTTTCATTAAGTAAAAAGAAAAAAATTGGAGTTTATAGATTTTTTGGTTCAGAATTTTTTATAATCGTAAAAGATTGTGATTATAATTATGCTATTGAACTTACTTCTAAATTAAAAAAATTATTTGAAGAACTATCAAAAAAATATACTTTAAAAGAAGTTGCACATATTGGAGCAACGCCATTTAATCAATTAGGAACAATCCCTGAAATGATTCATGCTTCAAATGAGGCTTATGAAAAAGCAAAACTAATTGGACCAAATGAAGCTTTTATAAGAAACTCAAATGATTTATCAAGAGATATGGATGCATGGAAAGATTTAGTATTCGAAATTATCGAACATCTAAACTTTAATGTTAATTTCATCAATGATGCTTATTCTTTAGAGCAAAAAACTATAATCATGCAAGAAGCCTTTACAAACGCAAAAGATAAAAGTAATAATGATATTCCTATTGGAACTTTTGTCTCAATTGCAGAAAAATACGAAAAAGTAATTGATTTTGATAAAGCTGTTATTCAAAAAGTTATCGCACATATTATAAGTAATGATATAAAACATGATATTTGTATAAATCTATCTTTAGATTCAATTTCAAATAATGATTTTATTATATGGTTACAAAAAGAGATTTCAAAAAATAGAAAAATTTCAAACCAATTAGTCTTTTCAATTACTGCTTATAGTGTCGCAAAAGATAGCGAATTATTTAGAAAATTTTGTGAATATATTCATACTTGTGGAGCTAAAACAATAGTAAAAAGATACGAAACTAAATTTATATCTCCTGAAAATTTAAAAGATTTTGATATTGATTATATAAGACTTGCTAGAGATTATACCTTTGAAGTTTCTAATGACAAATCTAAGAAAGAATTTATTGAGTCAATTAATCAACTAGGTCATTTATTAAATATAAAAGTTATTGCAGAAAATGTAAAAGAAGATAAAGATTTAGATCTTTTAAAAGAGTATAAGTTGCATGGAGCGAGCAGATAATAGCTTAATTAAGGACATTTATTAAACTCCTATTAATAATGCTATATTATAATTCTTTTCTAAATATGAAGGTTATAAATGTTTGAAAAAATTTTAAGATTTTTTGTAGAAAACTCACGAATGAATTATACTTTATTTGTGTTAGTTTTTGGTATTGGTATTTGGTCATATAATAATACTCCAAAAGAGATTTTCCCAAGTTTTGATTTAGATATGATTTCAATTAGAGGCTCGTATGTTGGAGCCTCAGTTGATATCTTAGATAAAATGGCTGTAAATGAGATTGAAGACAATGTTAAAAATATTGATAGTGTTGATGAAATTACAACTATAATAAGCCCAGGAAGTTTTTCTATAGTTTTAGAACTTAAAAAGGGAAAAGACAAATATAACGAAGCAAATAAAGTAAAAGATGCTATTGCTCTTGTGCAAAGTAATCTTCCTTCTGATATGGATGAACCTACTGTAAATGTCTTAGAACGTTCAAGGTCTTTAATTGATGTCTCTTTAACTTCAACTAAATATACTACTGATGAATTAAAACCCTTTGCAGACAAATTAAAAAGTAGACTTTTAGGTATTAATGGAATTAATGACATCACAATTTTTGGGGATTCTGATAAATATTTTGAAATTCTATTAGATGATAAAAAAATCGATGCTTTAAATCTTAATAAAAATGAAATCTTTCAAGCAATCTCAACCTTATCTTATATTTTCCCAATAGGAAAAATAGAAGGCGGAAGCAAACACTATTATTTATCCACCTACAATGGAGCAAAAACTGCGCAAGCTTTTGCAAGCACAATGATAAAGCTTGGAAATAAAAATATTTATTTAAGTGATATTGCTTTTATATCTAAAAAATATGAGGATTCTTCAACACTTTATTCTTTTAACGGTAAAAATGCTCTATCTTTAGCAATTGAACAAAGTGAAACAGCAGATGCTATTAAAGTTGCACAAGAAATAAATAAAATGCTTCCTTTTATTAATAAACTAGATAAAGATATAACTCTTACGGTTGCTGATGATAATAGTGAAAGAATTCTAGATAGATTAAATATCGTTGTTTCAAATATTTTACTTGGTATTATTTTAATTACAATACTTGTAGCAATTTTAATTAACTTTAGAATGTCAGCAATTATAGCAATTGGTATTCCAACTTCTTTTGTAATAGCAGCTATTTATATGTATTTAAGTGGATATACAATAAATATGATTTCACTAGTTGGCGTTTTAATTGCAATTGGTATAGTTGTTGATGATGCTATTGTTGTAAGTGAAAATATACAACAATATATTGAAGAAGGCTATGAGCCAAAAGAAGCAGCTATTATAGGTGCTAAAGAGATGTTTAAACCAGTTGCAGTAGCTTCAGTTACTACTTTGTTTTCATTTTTACCAATTTTGATGATTAGTGGAACTATGGGCGAGGTTATGAAATTAATTCCAATTGCCTTAAGTGCTTTAGTTATAGCATCACTTATCGAATCATTTGTTTTTCTTCCTATTCATGCAGCACACACTTTAAAAAATAATTCAAAAGTTACTTCATGGGAAAAAGCTAATAATATTTATAGTTCTATTATTCATTTTTTCATGAATTGGAAAAAAACATTTTTGATAATATTTGTTATTTTAGTTCCCCTCTCAACTGTGATGGCTATAAAAACTTCAAAATTCCAATTATTTCCAAAGTTTGATGCAACTGATGTAAAAATATCTATAAAAGCAAATAAAAATACAAAACTAGAAGATGCTTTTAAAATTGTTCAATCAATTGAAGATGATATGATTAAAAATAGTGAGAAGTTTTTTATTAGAAGTATAGATTCTGTTGCGGGATTTAGACGAGATACAGGGAATAGTACTGAAAGATATCCTTATGTTATGTATATGACAGTTGAACTTCAAAAACTAAAAGCTGATAATATTGTTGATAAATATATAACTCCTTATTTAAGTTTTTATTATGATAAAGAAGGAAGAACTAGAACAGAAAAATCACTAGAAATTTCAAATAAATTAAAGAAATTTATTCAAGAAAAAGAATATAAGAAAAAATTTAATTTAGAAGAGATTGAAATTTTAGAAAGAAAAGTAGGCCCTGTAAAAGCTGATATAAAAATTGGTTTAGTTTCAAATGATAATGAAAAAATTATATCAAGTATAGAAACACTTCAAAAACAAATTGAGAAAATGAAAGGGATAAAATCCTCATCAAATTCATTAAAATTTGGAATTGATGAAATTAAAATAAAAGTAAATTCATATGGAGAACAATTAGGACTTGATGAAGCATTTATTGGTTCATATTTATCAAATATGTATCTTTCAAAGAAAAAAGGTGTTACTTTTGATGAAATAGAAATGCTTGATATAAAAATAGAAAGTATTAATAAAGATGATTTTGAGAATTTTAAAAATCTTGAAATTCCTCTAAGTGATGGTACTTTTATAGCTCTTAATCAAGTAGCAGATTTTAATGTAATTAAAGGTTTTGAACAACTTATAAAAGATAATGCAGAAAAAAACTTTTATATTTTTGCAAATGTGGATCCTGATATTATTACTGCAACTGAAGTACTAGAAAAACTAAAACCAACACTTGATAAAATCGAGAAAGAGGGAATAAAACTTATTTTCAAAGGTGAGGCTGAAAAACAAAGAGATTTAAAAAATGATATGCTTTTAGCTACAGCCTTAGCAATTGTTTTAATCATGCTTGCAATGCTTTATTTATTTAACTCTTTTAGAGAAACATTCATTTTAATGAGTGTTATTCCTTTCTCTATTTTAGGTGTGTTAATCGGTCATAAGATAATGGGCTTAAACTTATCAATGCCTTCAATGATTGGAGCTCTTGGACTTGCAGGAGTTGTAATTAATGATGGAATTATTATGATGACCTATCTTAAAAAAGCAAAGACTTTAAATGATGTATTTTTAAGAGCTACAAAAAGATTTAGACCAATTATATTAACAACAATTACGACCTTAATTGGAATGAGTTCATTGATTTTCTTCCCAACAGGACAAGCGGTTATTTTCCAACCAATTGCTATTGGACTTGGTTTTGGACTTTTATGGGGAACGGTGCTTAATCTTATTTACTTGCCTGTTTTATATTCAATATCTCATAAATTAAAAGGTGACAAGTAATTAAGAAAAAGACTTAGGAATAAAAAGCTTAAAGAAACAAAAAGACACTTCTTAAAGCACTTATACTTAAGTTTTGAGGCTCTTCTCCAAGAGCCCTTAAAGAATCCCCTACTCTATCAAGCATTTGGGTTAAGATAACCTCAAAAGAAAAATTAGAAGAATCAAACATTGTCTCAGTATTTTCATTAATTGCTTTTAGCATTTTTATTTCATCTAAAGATAATTTTTCATTGTTTTTTAATTTTTTCTCTAATTGAATTTGCCAATTATTTTGCCATGTTAAAAATAAATAATCTTCGTTAAGATCCTTATCTACTTTTATTTTCCATTTTATTATTTGTAAATTTTTATACAACTTACTTAACTTAATTTTATCATATTGCAAAGCAGTTAATCTATGTCCATCATCCATTTCATAAGAAGAGTCAATTAAATAATACAATCCTAAAACTAAATAATCATTTCTAGGGAAGACTTCACCTTTACTAAAAGCAATTTGTAGATAATCTTTGTAATTCTTTAAAACATTATCTTTATATCTTAAGTACAATTTTTTATTTTCTGTTTTAATAGTTTTGTTAATTTTTGATTCTAGTTTTTTACTAAAATTATTTGGGTTTCTTTTATCAAGCTTTTTTTTAAATTTTACTAAAAGCTTTAGTAAGTCTTTTGAGTCATTTTTAATAGAAGTGGCTGAATTTGTTTGAAAAACACTTTTAACCTCATCCTTAGTTGGTACACAAGAGGAAAAAAATAGCGAAACCATTATAAGTGTTATCATCCCAAAATATTTAGCCATTTTCTTCCTTTTTTATTTTCTATTTTTAACTATTAAGAAATAGCCTCTAATTCATTTTCAATTTTTTCTAATTTTACTCTTGCTTCTTCTAAAGCTTTTTTGTTTTCAAGAACAACAGCTTCAGGTGCATTTGCTATAAATCTTTCGTTTGAAAGCATTCCATTTAGTTTATCAAACTCTTTTTTAGTTTTCTCTTTTTGTTTTGTTAACTTATCAATAATTGGACTCATATCAATTTCAGAAGTTGGAAGATAAACCTCAAGATTATTACTAACATCAGTGATTGAATTCTCAATTTTTGCATCAACAAACTCTATATTTCCAACTTTTGCAAGTCTTTCAATAAAAGGTTTTGCCATATTTGTATCAATTTTTTTATCTAATTTTATATATGCTTTTTCAATCTTACTATTACCCATATCAATAATTACTTTTGCACGTCTAACACTAGTAATTGCCTCTTCAATAATAGTAAACATATCTTCAATCTCTTTATTTTTAGATATATTTTTAGGGAATTTTGTAATCATTAAAGATTCACCCTCTTCTAAACTTGTTCCTGATAATTTATGATATAGGAAATCTGAAATAAATGGCATAAATGGAGATGTCATTTTAAGTGTTTCTTTGAAGATTGCCCCTAATTCAACTACTGAATCTTTTGAAGCCTTAGCATACTCAATTCCCCAGTCACAAAATTCATTCCATACAAATTTATATAAAACACTTGCCGCTTCATTAAATTTGTAAGTATCAAGTGCAACTCTTAATTCATCAACTGTATCACTTAATTTACTTTGCATATAAATACCAAGTGGAGTTTTAATTTCAATATCATTTAAATCAGGGAAAGTATCTACATTTAACTGTAAAAAGTTACTTGCATTATAAAGTTTATTTGTAAAGTTTCTAAACTGTTCTAAATTTTTAGCCCCAAGTTTAATATCTCTACCTTGAACACATAAATAAGCTAATGTAAATCTAATAATATCTGCACTATGTTCTTCAACCATATCTAAAGGATCAATTACATTTCCTTTTGATTTAGACATTTTAGCACCAGTTTCATCACGAACTAGAGCATGCATATAAATATCTTCAAAAGGTAACTCTTTTTTAAAGTGTTCACCCATCATCATCATACGAGCTACCCAGAAGAACATAATATCAAAGCCTGTAATTAATAAAGAGTTTGGATAAAAATCAGCTTCATCTGTTTTATTATAAAGATCCTCGAGTTTTCCATTATTTCCCCAACCTAATGGAGACATAGCCCAAAGTGCTGATGAGAACCAAGTATCTAAAACATCAGGATCTTGTGTGTATTCTTTACTTGAACATTTAGGACAAGCTTCTGGTTCATCATTTTTGTCAGCCCATTGATGATTACAAGCTGGGTTTGTACAAGTGAAAACTGGAATTCTATGTCCCCACCAAAGTTGTCTAGAAATACACCAAGGTCTTAATTCATCCATCCAAGCTGTATATGAATTTATCCAATGAGAAGGATGAAACAGTGTTCCATTATGAGTTCCATCTTCTGCTCTTTGTTTTGTAGTCTCTTTTGTTTTTTTAATAGATTCTTGAGCCATATCTGAGCTTAAAAACCATTGTTGTGAAATAAAAGGTTCTACAATATTTTTACATCTATAACAATGTCCTACTTGATGAACATGCTCTTCAATTTTTACTATATAACCCTCTTTTTGAAGTTTTTCAACAATTGGTTTTCTAGCTTCTAATCTTTCTAAACCAGCAAACTCTTGTGCATAATCATTTAAAATACCTTTTTCATCAAACACTTTTATAAACTCTAAATTATGTCTTTTCCCTACTTCGTAGTCATTTTGATCATGAGCTGGTGTTACTTTTACAACACCTGTTCCAAACTCCATATCAACATGAGAATCTGTTATTACTTTTATTGTTCTATTTGTAAGAGGTAAAAGAACTTCACGTCCTACAATATCAGTATATCTAGTATCGTCAGGATGAACCATAATAGCTGTATCACCAAAATATGTTTCAGGTCGTGTAGTTGCAACTTGAAGATGTCCACTTCCATCTGCAAATTTATAAATCATATGATAAAACTTACCATTAACTTCTTCATGTTCAACTTCAATATCAGATAAAGC
>Ga0193955_1000859_pt1 | contig 15515 bp, 13 predicted proteins | sample BB_6_MG_FD_140343 | JGI IMG/M metagenome (GOLD analysis project Ga0193955, IMG submission 140343) | Microbial mat bacterial communities from the Broadkill River, Lewes, Delaware, United States - BB_6_MG | ecosystem: Environmental > Aquatic > Freshwater > River > Microbial mats | place: USA... | reverse complement strand
CGATATGAATTGTTTTCATGAAGATTTTTTCTCCAAAATAGTCCCGTGTTTAAAATTTATCCATTTCATACTTCATCCGGGCATCCCTTGTCAAAAAGCTTTTGACATTTTACAGGCTTTGGGCGTATTATTGACGACTTTGAAGGGATTAACAGATCTTATAAGATTTCCATAGGTGAGACAAGATGAACGATTCTTTGACATATGCGGATTCCGGCGTTGATATCGATAAAGCCACTGAGCTTGTAGACCGGATTAAAAATATTGCCAAATCCACACCACGAGCCGGTGTCATGGGAGACATTGGCGGTTTTGGTGGACTTTTTTCCTTGAACCTGACCAATATTTCCAATCCGGTACTGGTCAGTTCCACAGACGGTGTTGGCACCAAGCTCAAAATCGCATTCCAGATGGACAAACACGACACTATTGGTATAGACCTTGTGGCCATGTGCGTCAACGATATTATTGTCCAGGGGGCCAAGCCCTTATTTTTTCTGGACTATCTTGCCATGGGCGAACTGGATAACGCCGTGGCTGAAAAAGTTATAGCAGGTATTGCCCAGGGCTGCACCCAGGCCGGGTGTGCGTTGATCGGCGGCGAAACAGCTGAAATGCCGGGCATGTATCAAAAAGGCGAATATGACCTGTCAGGTTTTTCCGTTGGCATGGTTGATAATGACAAAATCATTGACGGCTCTGAGATTCGACCGGGTCACAAACTCATTGGTCTTGCCTCTTCAGGCGTTCATTCCAATGGATTTTCCCTGGTTCGCAAGGTGTTCTTTGATAAGTGCGGCTATGACGTCAATACCCGCCTGGAAGATCTGGAAGGGACCCTTGGCGAAGAACTCTTAAAACCCACCATTATTTATGTATCCACTATTTTAAGCCTGTTGCGCGACCTGCCCATTCACGGACTGGTTCACATTACAGGCGGCGGCATAGATGAAAATATCATCCGGGTCATCCCCCAGGCATGCAAGGCCATCATCCACAAAGGATCATGGCAGGCACCTGCTATATTCGACATCATCCAGCGGGAAGGCAATGTGCCGGAACATGATATGCACAGGACCTTTAACAACGGCATCGGCATGGTGATGGTCGTACCTGAAAAATCCGCCCAGGAAGTCATGGACAGACTCAGTGCCATGGACGAACGTGCTTATTTTATCGGTGAAATTCTGGAACGGAAAAACAACGAGAACCAGACCCAGTACGTCTGATTCCCCTGCCGGAAAGTAAATTCATGCTCATTCTCGGGATTGAATCCTCCTGCGACGAAACTGCGGCCGCAGTCGTAGAAGACGGTTTACGCATTCGTTCTTCCATTGTCTCTTCCCAGGTCTCCACGCACGCCATATACGGCGGCGTGGTACCTGAACTTGCATCGCGCATGCATCTTGAAGCCATAGATCCGGTGGTGGACCAGGCGCTTGATCAGGCCGGCGTCAGTTTGGATGACATTGACGGCATTGCCGCCACCCAGGGCCCTGGACTCATCGGCGCACTGCTGGTTGGATTTTCCTATGCCAAGGCTTTGGCCTGGGCACGAGACCTGCCCCTGGCAGGGGTAAATCACCTGGAAGCCCATATCTGTTCGTTACAGCTTTTGGAAAATTCCCCCGACTTCCCGTTTATCGCCCTTGTGGTATCGGGCGGCCATACCAATATCTATCATGTCAAAGGCCCCGGACAGTTTACGCTCATGGGCCAGACCCGTGATGATGCTGCAGGCGAAGCCTTTGACAAAGTGGCCAAAATGATGGGATTAAGCTATCCGGGGGGGCCCGCCATTGAAGCCCTGGCAAAACAGGGTGATCCCGAAACAATCAAATTTCCCCGAAGCATGATCAAAAAAAATAACTTTGACTTCAGTTTCAGTGGTCTGAAATCCGCAGTTCACAGATACCTGCACGAAAATTCTGATACGGGGGCGGAAATAAACGAAGACAAGTTGGCCCATGTGGCGGCCGGATTCCAAATGGCAGCCATTGATGTTCTGTCCACCAAACTGATTGCTGCCGCCAAAGAGAAAAATTGTACCGCCATCGGCGTTGCCGGCGGGGTTTCGGCCAACCGCACCTTTGTTGACGATCTTCGCAAAAGGGCCGAACGGCATCAGATGAAAGTATTTTCACCGCCTTTGTCCCTGTGCGGAGATAATGCAGCCATGATTGCAGCCAGGGGCTGGGAAATGATCCAAAACAAACAGGTCTGCAGCCTGGGAGATGATGTATATTCCCGGGTGAAGTCGGTGGTGGGCGCCACCGGATAAAATTTACTATTCAAGAAACCGTTTCTTTGCCGCTAAAATCCTTTTTACACAGGCCTGGCCGGATTCAAACAATAGTTCGTCCGTTTCAAGATATTTTATCACCGCATTTCGGGCGTCGGCAATATTGGGGCCGGCATGACACACAAGCGCCATGTCGATTTGGGCCGTCATGATCCTGTGAATACAGGTCCCCATATCATGGCTGATGGCCTTCATATCAAGATCATCGGTCATGACAAGGCCTTGGTACCCCATATCCCGTCGCAAAAGATCGTATGCAATGGTCTTTGACAGGCTGGCCTGCCATTCCGGGTCTATTTGCGGGTACAGAATATGGGACAGCATGACCCCTGACACCTGGACTTTTTTTGCCGCCTCAAAAGGGACCAGATCCGTTTGTTCCAGATCCGACAGCGGCGCATCCAGTTCCGGCAGAAAAAAATGGGAATCTTTTACGGTTCTGCCGATCCCGGGAAAATGTTTGGCCACAGCCATGACCCCACCTTTTTGAAGCCCTTGGATCACGTTAGTCCCCAGTTCAGCCACACGGTGCGCATCCCCTGTAAACACCCGGTCTTTCATGATGGAATTCACATTCGGCGGGGACACATCCATTACCGGGGCCATATTCATGTTAATCCCCATGTCAGACAACTCAGATGCCGTAATCCGGGCAAACTCCCGGGCATCTTCAATGGATTTCATATGGGGGTTGCCGGGAAACTCGGTGAAAGGCTTGCGCAGTCTTGCAACCTGCCCCCCCTCCTGATCCACGGCAACAAACAAATCCGGCAAACCTTTATCCAGGGCATAATTCCGAGCATCCATGCACAAACGCCGCAATTGATCGGGCGATTCGATATTGGGCCGAAACAGAATAATCCCCCCAGCCCTGTATTCATTGATCAAATGTTTTAGTTCAGTATTGAGGGTCCGGCCGTCAAATCCGAGCATCAACCGCTGTCCGGCCAGATCAGGGATTGATTGAAAATTAAATGGAGTCATAAAAAATCATAATATCTGCACGCCGTGCAAATGCTGTTCAAGGGTTACTATTTTCGGCATATACTGATAAATGGGTTTCCACCTGGATATGCCGTTCAGTTCGATACCGTTATATATGATTGAAATCGGTCTGTCAGCAGAAACGACAATCACAATCACTTTTGATGTTGTGGCCGAAAATCTCAATGCCGAGTTGTATCTGGCCCCCCGGGCCATGTTTTCCCAGGTAACAGACTGCCCGTCCAGAAGGCACCCGAATCCGCGGATTTTAGCATCCGGTGTGATTTGAACGGCACCGTCAATGCGCATGAACGCCGAGGCAAGTTCATAATTATCTGAATTCATAAGACATAACGGGGGCTCCAGGACATGGCCGGACAACACCAGAGGCTCTTCGTTCAGATCAATCACCACGGTGCTGCCGTAATGTGAATGCCCGGCCTTGTGTATCAATCCGGAAACCACACTGAACAAACTGCCGGCCGTTTCCATATCAAGCGGTGAATCCAGCAGCAACTCTTCCAGCTCCACCAGCTTATTTTCCCGGGTGGTGGAATAAAAATAACCGTCACAAAAGGAGGCTATTTTCTGGGTGCCCAGACTCAAAAAGCCATGATCGCCCCTGAAATCAGCGATGATCGCATATTCAGGCGCACGGGCCAGTGTGATCCCCACCACATAATCACCATCGGAGACCAGTTTGCGATTTGACCGCTCCACGCTGACAAGCAGTTTTCTGATGTGTTTGATATTTGAAATCACAGGCCTTTCATTGCGCCGGAACATGGTTAGAAAATCAATGGCCTCGATGTTGATCGGATCCGTAAAAAAAAGCCCGCCCCTTGCCCAAGCGCCCTCTTCCCGGGTTTTTGAAATGGAAAGAATATAATTCAGGATCGTGGGGATCTGAATTTTAGTATCATAGCCCAGATGGCTATTACGCTCGTCCACCATATAATCGGAGATGGCCTGGAGTGCATAATTTTTAAGCACATAATCCGAGCAATTGATGGGCGGACTGCCCGAAGTATAGTCGTGTATCAGCAAAGAGGCCGCCTGTTCCAGCCACTTTTCGGTGGGCTTTATGGAACACATGTCCGGATGGTGCTCGGTAAACCAGACCTGGTAAAAAAATTCACTGCTTGCGCCCGCAAAGGCAATCAGGCCTGACAAGCCTAAGGTTTCCAAGGGGATCAAAAGACCTCTGGGCTGACGTTCTATCTGTTCGGCAATCTCCTGGCGCCAGCGTTCCGCGTTCACAAGAAATACTTCGCTGAGCACCGTTTCATGTCCAAACAAAAGATCCTGGGGGTCAAAGACCTGGACCGGATCATCCGGGCCCGGTGCAAACAGCAGGGCAACGCGGCTGGGATTTGAATACATGCGCAACCCGTCGGACACCCCGTTAAGGATATTGGCAATACACAATTTCTTGGAAGAGTTCTGGTTCATACGCCAACCATTTAAATTCAACAGACTGTAATTAATGAAAGGGGATAGTCATTGATCCCATGTTCCATGCGGTTTGGCAAGTTTTTTTTACATACCGGGTGTTGTAAAAACCGAGAAGGACTGATAATTAAGTAGAAACTGCTAAGGAGGCTACAAATAATGATAAAACTGTTTTCGCGAATTTGCGCGGTTGTTCTAATTATTGTCGGGACTACAGCGTTATGTCATGCCCAGACCGCTTATGTCTCTGATATGCTCATACTCACATTCAGGGAGGGGCCGGGACCCAACTATCCTGTACTCTCCGCCTTAAAAAGCGATACCCCGTTAACCGTCATTGAAGAAAAAAACGGTTACCTTAAGGTAGCGTTGTCATCCGGAGAAAAAGGATGGGTGGACAAGAGTTATGTTGTAACAGATCCGCCTAAATCAATCATCATAGAGCAATTAAAAAAGGAGAATGCCGCCCTTGAAGAAAAAATAAAGGTATTGTCCGAAAAATCAGACCAGGCACTCATGGCCCAGCTTAAAAAAGAGAATCAGTCCCTGATCCAAACTGTTGAAACTTTGAAGTCAAGGTATACGACACTCAAAACAGCCTCTGCCAACATAACCGATGTTTTAGAAGAAAACAAACAGCTTAAAACCCAAAATTCATCCTTGTCCGCCACACTGGACCAACAAAAGGGAAAAAATAAATTTTTGTATAAGACCGGGATGATTAAATGGTTTCTGGCCGGCGTGGGCGTGCTTCTTCTTGGCTGGCTCATTGGGCTGAGCATATCTTCCCGGCAGGGTGGATCAAGCTCTTTGTTGGACTGAGTCGGATCTTTTTGTTTTAAAATCATAGTGGGCTTCAATGCAAGGTTGCAACCCACTATGGTTTTACAAATTTTAACATATTTTAATGCTCTCCTACTTTTTCCTTGACAGGACAATTCATTTATTTTTATCACTTACTATACTATTCATGTTTTTTATTTTCTTATAAGTTTTCAATATTTCTTAAATTCAAGAGGAGAAAGCCTTGTCCGACGCAAGCGCTTACGCAAATAAAATCTGGACCAAATCCTATGCCCAAGGCGTTCCCCGGCACATTGATTATCAGGAGATTCTGATCCCCCAGTATCTTGAGCAGTCTGCAATGAGATTCCCCGATAATCCGGCATTACTCTTCCAGGGCTATGCCATGACCTATGCACAGCTCAATGATACTGTCTGTAGGTTCGCTGCGGCCCTCGGGGAATTGGGCTTTAAAAAAGGGGACCGTGTGGCCATTTTGCTGCCCAATATCATCCCCTGCGTGGTCGCTTACTATGCCGCATTAAAAATCGGCGGCATCGTTGTATTGAACAATCCTTTATACGCAGACAGGGAACTTGAGTGCCAGTTTACGGATTCGGGCGCCACACTTTTGATCACCCAGGATATTTTTGTTGACCGTATGGTAAAACTGCGGGAAAAAACCAATATTACGACCATTATTTATGCATCCATCGGTAATTATATGCCCTTTTTCAAGCGCCTGCTTTTTCCCCTGGCCGCACCCAAAAAAGGGCTGACCAAAGACGTTGCCCCAGCCCCCGGCCTTTATAATTTCCAGGACTTGATTGCCGAATCCGCCCCGGACACAAGCCAGGCTGATGTGACCATGGACGATGTGGCCATGTACCAATACACCGGGGGCACCACAGGGGCCTCCAAGGGGGTCATGCTCACCCACAGGAATATCTCCTGCCAGGTTCAGCAGCTTGACGCCTGGTTCCCCGAATTTGTGGAAGGCCAGGAAACCATGCTCGGCGCCCTGCCCTTTTTCCATGTGTTCGGCATGTCCACATCCATGAACTATGCCATCAAAAAGGGATGGCGCAATGTTCTGTTGCCCAAACCCCAGTCCAAACAGCTTTTGGAGGCCATCTCCAAATTCAAAGTATCCTTTGCCCCCATGGTGCCCACCATGTACATCGGGATATTGGAGCACCCGGATATTGAAAAAACGGATCTAAGTTCAATACGGGCCAGTTTCTCAGGTTCGGCCCCTCTGCCCCTGGAGATCATCAATAATTTTCAGGAAAAAACAGACTCTATTATCGTGGAGGGTTTCGGCCAGACCGAATGCACCCCGGTCACCCATATGAACCCTTTCCATGGCAAACGGGTTGTGGGCAGTATCGGACTTCCCCTCCCGGACACGATCTGTAAAATTGTGGACCTTGAAGACCATACCAGGCAAGTGCCCATAGGAGAATCCGGCGAGCTTCTCATTAAAGGCCCCCAGGTGATGAAAGGCTATCTGAACCAGCCGGATGCCACAGCCGAAACCATCACCAAAGATGGATTTCTGCGATCGGGGGACATCGCACAGATGGACGAAAACGGTTATTTTTATGTTGTTGACCGCATAAAGGATATAATCATCTCCAGCGGATTTAGCGTCTATCCACGAGACATCGACGAGGTGCTGTGCGAACATCCTAAAATCATTGAAGCGTGTGCGGTCGGTATTCCCCATCCCAAGCGTGGTGAAGCCGTCAAAGCCTTTGTTGTTCTCAAAGACGAAGAGACCATGACGGAACAGGAGGTCATTGACTATTGTGCCACCAAGCTTGCCAGGTACAAGCTGCCTGTGGCCGTGGCATTCAGAAATGAGCTACCCAAATCCAATGTAGGAAAAATTTTAAAAAAAGAATTGAGGATTCAGGAGTACAACAAGCAATCACCCTTTTCAGTGAATTTTTAATTTACCCCCAAAAAATTATCCCTGGGGTCGCGGTATTCCTTTTTGAAATTATAGTGAATTTTGTTATATAACAAGCCATGGGGTAATATGGTCGATCCCCATTTAGATGCAATCGGCAACAAAAGTGAATAGATCAGTATAGGTTGCACTTAACTTTGTACAGCGTGACGTAAAAAAGGTAAAAGATGAAAACGCTTAAACTCTGGGTTCAAACGTTAGCTTTTCTGATTTTTGGACTTGCTGCCCAAGGGCTTTGTGAACCATCATACACACTGAAACAATTGTGCAAAGTGGCCAATGACAATGCAGAAACCATCCAGATTGCCAGAGAAAATACATACATCGCAGAGCAGGACAAAAAACGGGCACAGTCAGTACTCATACCGACAGCAAGTTTATACGGCAGTTATCTCAACTATAAAAATGACGATTCTTACACACCGGATGTCAATACCTTGGGCGGAAAACTGACCCAATCATTTACCCTGAACGGTAAGGAGCTGATTGCCTATGATGTCAGTAAAAAAAATATTGAAAAGGCAAAATTTTCAGAGCAGGCCATTCGAAGCGATTATATATTCCAGGTGGCCCAGGCCTATATCCAGGCCCTAAACCTAAAACGCCTGGTGACCGTGGCGGATGCCGAAGTGAAACGACTGGACACATACAAAGAGTCGGTAGATGAAAAGCTCTCGGTGGGCAGTGTGACAAAGACGGCCCTGTACCGGGCCCAGGCTGAATTGTCAAAGGCAAAAACCAATCAGATTGTGGCCAAGAATAATGTTCAGACGGCCAAGGCCGGTATAGTTCGCCTCACAGGCATTAAAGATACGTTCTCCATTCCGGACGAGGACATCAAAGCGGTAGATAATTTTTCCATCACCTTTGAGGACATAAAAACCCGGGCCCTTGAAGAGCGCTATGAAATCCAGGAGGCTTCGAAAGACGTTGAGATTGCCCGGCGGACCATTGCCTATGAAAGGGGGGGATACTGGCCGCGCATTGAGCTGGAAGGCGGCTACCGGGAAAAAGATATCGACTATGATACCACAGGTGGCACCCGGGACGAATATGATACCGAAGAGGCATATATCCAGGCCCAGCTTGTATTTACCCTGTATGACGGTGGCCTGCGCAGAGCCCAGGTACGCCAGGCTGCGGCCAGGCTGCGCCAGGCCAAACAGTTTCTGGCCAATGAAAAAAAAGCGGTAATTCTTGAATCAAAGCAGTCTTTTCTGGAATTCAGCACCGCGAAATCCACCCTGACCAACCTTGCCGACGAAGTAAAATCCGCCGAGGAAAATTTCAATGCGGTCCAGATGCAGTTCAAATACGGCATGGCCGACAGCATTGATATCATGGACGCCAACACCCTGCTTGTGGATGCCCAGCGGAGAATCTCCAATGCCCGCTCCTCCTTTTATCTGTCCATATTGAAAATTATTTACACCCAGGGAAAAATTCTGGATTATTTTTTAACAGAAGAATAAAATGAATTTTCATTCAAACATACAAAATAAAACAAACACCGTTTAAAGACGAATATTAAGGTATTGTTAGGATAATACACGGGAAAATTCAGCCTGAATATCTAATGTTCTCAACATCTAAGCTTGACTAACACCTGCCGCCCGCTTATCCTTCACAAAATTTGATGGCCTCGTAAAAAAGCTTTCGCCGATTGTGTTGTGGTACATCACCAAAAGGCGCACACACCATACGGGCAAAATGTTCAGACAGCCATCGGTTGGATTTTTTTAATGAAAAGGAGCACAAACTATGTACGAAATCATCGCCAATCCCCAGGAGTATCAGATTGACCACTTGATTAACGGCACAGACAATGCAGATATCGAACTGACAAGGGAAGAACGGGACAAGTGGGCAAAGCAGATTGTTCAATTCAGTGACCGGTTGTCCGGGTTTGCCCAAAAAGCAGACATGTTTTCGTCACTTCTTGCGTCGGAAGAAAAAATCGCGGCCACCCCGGCCTCATTAAAAACACTGAAAATTCAACTTTTCATGATTAACGATGCCCTGAATTCCGCTTTGAATATCGCCGATATGATGGAAAACGATATGATCAAAACCCCCCAGGGTGTATAAATAAGACGTTTAAAATCGTTCGCAAAATCCCAGGCACCATATTTCAGTTAGAACATGGTGCCTGGGATTTTTTTATCCAAGAACATGTTTTTCCAGTACAAAACAGGAAAACTCACCTTTAAAAACCACCTCTTCCCCGCGTTGAACCGTAACAGTGACCATCTGCTTTTTACCAGGTTCTGATGTGACGTCGGCCTGGGCATGGACTGATTCGCCCGCTTTCACAGGCTTTAAAAATTTAACATCTGCAGCGCCAAGCACAACATTGGGGTGATTGACTGCAAGCATGGCCGCATAATCGGCAAGGCCGAAAATAAATCCGCCATGCACCAGCCCAGAGTCATCGGCCGCCATTCTGGACGTGGTCGTCAATTCCACCTGGCTTTTCCCGTTTTCCACCATAACCGGCGTTCCGCACAATTCATTATCAATTGATTGATGGGTATCTATATTCATAAATAGTTCTCCTTTTTTTACTCATGGTTGCGTGTACTACAGGCCAAGTTCGGCGATAATCTGCAATGCCGCCGCTTTTGGATCGTATTTTTCCGTGTCAATGGATATTCCGGCAAGTGCCTGGTATAATGGATTTCTGATCTCAAGCATCTTTTGTGTTTCAAGGGCAAGGCTGTCATGGGTCAGATCCGGTCTTCGCTCGGTATTGTTCGCATCCTTGCGAATTCTGTCCGTCAAAACGGATGCCGGGGCATAAAGATAGACAACCGTACCCTTTTCTTTTAAAAACTGTCTGTTTTCTTCTGCCAGAATGATCCCGCCGCCCGTGGCAATAACAGGCGCGTCTGTCAAATCCAGATTCATAAGGGTTTCTGTCTCTTTTGCCCTGAAATAAGACCAGTCATGCCGTTCCACCATCTGTGCAATGGTGGTGTCGTAAGTTGATTCCAACACCAGATCCGTATCCACAAACCCTTTGTTTAAAAGTTCGGCAAGATACTTTCCTGTACTGGTTTTGCCGGTACACCGGTATCCGATAAGAAAAATGGGGCCCATGGCCTCTCCTATGTGCATGATAAAGCCTTCTCAATAAATGGGAGACTTAACTATCTGTATTATAGTCCAAAAATTAACGTGTATATGCCCCAAAGACGGCCTGTGCCCGTTAGAGGGATTCAAAAAGCTGCCAGAATGTGGGGAATGATTTTTCCACGCACACGGGATTCTCAATCTTCATGCCATCCACCCGCAACCCTGCAACCGCAAATGCCATGGCAATGCGATGGTCGTTGAAGGTTTCAATGACTGCCCCATGGGGTGTGCCGCCGGTAATTTCCATGAAATCCGGTCCCTGGGCAGCTTTAATTCCCATTTTAGCCAGCTGGGAACACACCGCATCAATGCGGTCACACTCTTTGACCCGAAGATGAGCGATATTGGAAATCCGGGTGGTGCCCTGGGCAAATGCGGCGGTTACAGCCACAGCCGGCACGGCATCCGGCGTATCGGACATATCCACATCCACGGCATTTAAAGCATCCCCTTTGACCCGCAGTATCCGGCCGTCATGAGTGACCTTACATCCCATTTTTTCAAATATATACGCCTGTTTCAAATCCCCCTGCAACGAGGCTGTGCCGATATTATCCACGCCGATGTCTGCCCCGGTTATCGCACCGGCTTCCCAGAAATAACCGGCATTGGAAAGATCGGGTTCCACGGATCTGGTGCCGGCCGTGTACGCCTGGGCACCCGGAACCTCATAACGGGTGTCGGATACCTGGAAGGCACTGACATTAAACTGATTCATTACATCCAAAGTTAAATCGATATAAGGCTGGGACACGGCAGGCCCGGTCAAATCAATCACAAGGCCCTGGTCAAAAAAGGCTCCTGCCATGAGCAGCGCAGACAGATACTGGCTCGACCGGGAGCAGTCAAGAAGGGTTCGCCCTCCGGTCCGGTCACCGCCCTGAATCACCACCGGCGGTGTGCCATCATCGTTCTGGGAGGATGCACTGATTTTTATCCGGCCAAGGGCATCCAAAAGTTCACCCATGGGGCGTTGGCGCATGCGCTCATCCCCGGTCAGGGTATATGGGCTGCTGCCAAGGGCGGCGATGCCTGCCAAAAGACGCATGGATGTGCCTGAATTACCCAGATGGATGGGATCCGGCCAGGGTTTTGGCCGTCCGGCGAATCCCGTGACCGACAGCACCCCGTCTTCTCTGCTTTCAATTTGTGCCCCCATGCACGTAAGGGTTTTGCGGGTAAGGGAAATATCCTGGCTGTCCAGCACATTATAAATTTCAGATGTACCATCGGCCAGGGCGGCGCAGATCAGCATCCGGTGTGAAATACTCTTGGAGCCTGGGATTTGGACCACCTGGTCCTGGATATTTCTGGGAACTACCAGCTTCATAGCCATCTCCTTTAATTATTAATAACAATATTGCGCATCAGATCCGTATCAGGGGATATTCCGGTCCAGAATTCAAACTGGGCGGCCGCCTGGGCAATGAACATGGACAGACCGTCGATGGTGGTGCATCCTTTTTGTTCCGCCGTTTCAAGCAACCGGGTCCTCAGCGGGGTATACACCACGTCCATGACCACCATATCGGCGGTTAACAATTCGGGTGGAAAACTTATTTGGTCCGCCTGGGGTGTCATACCGATGCTTGTGGTGTTAATTACCACATCCGCCCCGATGTTTGCCAGATCATCGGCACTGACAAACCGGGCGTTTACCGATTCGGCCAGGGCCCGGCCCTTTGTTTGCGTTCGATTGGTAATGATGATATCCCCATTTTGGGCGGCAATACCATGGGCAACCGCCCGGGCTGCGCCACCGGCTCCCACGATGCAGACGGTTTTCCCAGCAATACCAAAGGGGATAAGGGGGGCAACCGCCGCCTGACAATCGGTATTATAGCCTTTTAATACGCCGGCATCATTAACGATGGTGTTTACGGCACCAATGGCCTTGGCCACGGGGTCGATCCAGTCAAGATGTTCCATGATGGATTCCTTGAAAGGAATGGTTACCGACGCGCCCTGGATGGGAAGCGTTCGGACCGCCTGTGCAGCACCGGCGGCATCCTGCACCTCAAAGGCAAGATAGACGGCATTGATCTGCTTGTCTTTAAACGCTGCATTATGGATCAATGGCCCTTTGGAGTGTCGTGCAGGATTGCCGAAAACACAATATAGCCGGGTGTCTGCGTCGATCATTCTATGGCCTCCTGTTTTTCAAAAATCGGGTATGACCCCAGCACCTTTAAATATAGGGCCTGGCTGCGAATCTGTTCAATGGTTTGAAATACGATTTCGTCCTGGATGTGCCCTTCAATATCCATAAAAAAATGATAACTCCAGTTATAGTGACGTGTGGGCCGGGATTCAAGCTTCACCATATTCAGACCGGATCGGTTCACAGGAGAAAGCGCCCTGAAAAGAGCGCCCGGCGTATGGTTGGTGGCAAACATGATCGATGTTTTGTCATTGCCTGTCCTTTCCGGACGATCCCCCCCGACCACAAGAAACCGGGTAATATTGCCTGCACGATCCTGGATTTTTGATGCCACCGGCAAAAGGTTATAAAAATGAGCAGCCTTGCCCGAAGCAATGGCTGCAATCTGTTCATCCTTAGAGGCCATGAGCGCCGCATTGGATGTGGACGTGGTCTCCATGACTATGGCATGGGGCAGATGTTTCTTCAACCAGTTTTTGCACTGGGCAATGGCCTGGGGATGGGAGTAAACGGTTTTAACATCTTTGAGATCCCCAGAGATGGATAACAGATCGTGGGAAACAGGCTCATAATGCTCTGCCGTAATTTCAATATCAAATTCAGCAAACAGATCAAGGGTGGAGTTGACAGCCCCTTCAATGGAGTTTTCAACGGGAACAATGCCGAAATGCAGCTCTTTTCGCTCAAGATTATTGAAAATATCAAAGAAACCGGGTTGTTCTACAAATTGTCCGCAGTGGTTGAAATAATGAAGGGCGGCAATATGGGAATGACTGGCCAGGGGGCCTAAAAAACCAATGGCTCGGGGTCTCTGGATTTCCCGTGTGGCTGTAATGATTACGTTGAAAAGATACTGGATCAAGCTTTCGTCCGCAGGGCCGGGATTTAATTGAAAAAGCCGTTCGATCACCATACGTTCCCGGGTGCGGTCCAGCACCTGACTACCCTCTTGCCGTTTGATCTCCCCGACCTTTTTACCAATTTCAAGGCGCTGATTGATCAATTCAAGAATTCGCACATCAATGCGGTCAATTTCATCACGGAGCGGAGACAGGGCAGCAGGGCTGTCGCCTGTCTGTTTTTGATTGTCTTGATTTTTGGCTTCACGGTCTGTCATGTTAACTTCCTTTTTATCATTAACTTTTAATAACGAATACCTGAACAAAAACCTTCCTGTTTAAACAAAAAAAAACCGCATCAGGTTTTGCCTGCTGCGGTTTTAGTGATTTTAGCTAAATGTGTTTTTTTGGGGGGAAAATCAATCGTCCACAGGCAGGTTGTCCTCTCTATAAAATCGAGTGCTAAAATAAAAATTTTTGCTAAAGCTAAAGATCATGCCCTGTGTTTCCCTTATATTTTTTTAGACCATATACGTTGAATCTGCTTCTGTCAATAGATTCAATGATCTCCGGCGGCATTTTTATCAATGGATTTAAGCCACTTTTTTGCCTGGGGGAGGTTGGACCGTTCAAGCCATTTTTTTGCCTCGGTATAATCCTTTTTTACCCCCCCTTCACCGGCAATATAAATCAGACCTATATTATATGCCGTTTCATCCTCCGGCTCGATTTTATAGGCTTTCAAATACAGATCCAGGGCCTTTTTGATTTCGGGTTTTCCACCCTTCCCGGTCTGGTATAAAAAGCCCAGCTTTCTTTGGGCCAGGGTCACGCCGGATGCGACAGCGGATTTGAACGTTTCACGGGCTTTGGCATACTCTTTTTTATCCATATAGTATTCGCCCAGGTTGGTGGCGGCATAGGGATTATAATTGGCAACCGTTTTAAACAGGGCTGCGGCCTTTTCCCGGTCCTGTTTGAGACCGCCATATCCGTGAAGGTAAAATATTCCAAGCAGGTTGGTGCATCCTGAAATTTTGGCCCGGCTTCCCTTTTCTATGTATGAAAGGGCTTTGGCGTCATCCTTTTGGAGGACGTTGTCCCCGAAATACAGGTGGGCCAGCCCCTCATATGCCTGATCATTTCCCTGGGCCAGGGAAAGCTCAAAATAGGTTCTTGCTTTTTCCAGATCACAGGCATCCCCGGCCCCGTAATGATAATACCAGCCAAGATAATAATTGGCATCCGCCTGCCCCATTGCCGCTGCTGTTTCCAAATAGGACAGCCCCTCCTGGGCAGTTATCAATCCAAGGGGATTACACGTGGGACAGACAAACTTCTGCCCCAGTGAAATTAATGTATCGACATCACCCAGCTGGGCCGCCCGCTTGTAGCAGGCGATGGAACGCGTTTCATCCGCTTTGATACCGCTTTTATAGGGCGGAGAATGATAGAATTTGCCCAGGCGCTTGAGGCCTCTGACACTGCCCTTGTCCCCGAGCGCCGTCAAAAGCTCAATGCCTTTTTGTTCTTGGCCCGGACGGCCCAGGTACAGATCGGCCAGGTCCAGTACAGATTTGACATCCCCAGCGTTTGCGGCCCTTTCAAGGTACACCAATGCTTCGGTACGGCCGTCCCCGTATAAATCCTGTTTGTATAGAAGACGCAACACATGGATATCCCCAAATGCGCTGGCCTGATCACCTATGGACTTGAAAAGATCAGGCTGCGCCATGTCGATGTTGACTGCCCGATCAACAAAGGCCCGCCAGAGGGCAAAATCACGACCGGATAAACTATATGCCTGCCATTTTTCTGCCGCTGCATGGGCCTCCGGATTATATGGCAGATCTTCTGGCATCAGTGCAAGTGTTATAATGGCCT
>Ga0193955_1000852_pt1 | contig 15617 bp, 14 predicted proteins | sample BB_6_MG_FD_140343 | JGI IMG/M metagenome (GOLD analysis project Ga0193955, IMG submission 140343) | Microbial mat bacterial communities from the Broadkill River, Lewes, Delaware, United States - BB_6_MG | ecosystem: Environmental > Aquatic > Freshwater > River > Microbial mats | place: USA... | reverse complement strand
GACATCAAGGGGTCATTTCCTGATCCAAGCTGCATTTAGGCCTCCAGCTTTTTAAGAACATCCCGTTCAATAATATTCAAAAGATCCGACGCGAAACTTTGAAGCTCTGAATTCAGTACCCGTATACGGTCATTGAAATAATTATATGCAATAACCGATGGGATTGCCACAGCAAGGCCGGCCGCCGTAGCCACCAAAGCTTCGGAAATACCGGGTGCCACAACAGCAAGACTGGCAGACCCCGAAAGCCCGATCCCCTGAAAGGTGCTCATGATTCCCCACACCGTACCGAACAGCCCGATAAACGGGGCCGTATTACCGGCAGTGGCCAGAAAGGAAATCAGCTGGGTCAAACGCCGGTTTTCCACATTAATGGCGCGATTGAGCGTGCGCTTGACACTTCCCATGGTCTGAAGGGTCGATCCGGTATGTTTCTTTGCGGCAAGATCATCCTTATTTTCGGTCCTTGCCGCCTCCATGTAAGCGGCAAGAAAAATCCGGGCCAAAGGACTTGACCGAAGCGCCTTGGCCTTGGAAAAGGCGTCAGCCAGGGTCCGGCACTGCCAGAACACTTCGGTAAAATCAGCCGAATCCCTGAATGCCTTTCTCACATACCGAAATTTAATGAATATGATAGACCAGGAGATAATGGAAAAAAACAGCAGCAACAACATGATAAATTTTACTACGGGACCTGCATTGGTGAGCATATATAACAGGCCGACGGATTCAGTGGTCATAGATCCTTTTCCTTAAACTATGTTGGCACCTTGGAAAACATAACAGATAAGAAGACATAAATCTACTTGGTGTTCGGGTGGAAAGTCACCCATCTGTGGTGTTGCAGAAGAATTTGCAACGATCGCAGCCTTAGGCGTGCTAAAAGGCTGCAATTTTCTTTGCTTCTTGCATCCGGACAGCGTTTAAGTCCGGGCACAAGGTTAAAGTTCAAATAATACATATGCGATCCGATGCCCTCACGTCAATAAAAAAAGCCCCTTTGTCCAAGACAAAGGGGCTTGATATCACAAAATGCTCCCATGGGCGGGCAAAAACCCACCCATGAAATAAAGGGCTTAATTACATCATGCCGGGCATTCCGCCGCCCATGCCGCCCATGCCGCCGCCCATACCGGCAGGCATTCCGCCACCAGCATTTTCCTCAGGCTTCTCAGCAATCATGGCTTCGGTGGTCAGCATAACAGATGCAACGGAAGCTGCGTTCTGAAGTGCATAACGAACCACTTTTTTAGGATCAATAACACCAGCTTCGATGAGATCTTGATACACGTCGGTTCTGGCGTTGTATCCGAATGCGCCCTCACCTTCTTTAACTTTATTGATGACAACAGAACCTTCAACGCCTGCGTTATCAGCAATCTTGCGCAATGGCCATTCAATGGCTCTGGCAATAACCTCAACACCCAGTTTTTCTTCACCTTCAACATCAAGGGAGTCAAGTGAAGGGATGCATCTAACCAGCGCCACGCCGCCGCCAGGAACAATGCCCTCTTCAACAGCTGCACGGGTTGCATTCAAAGCATCTTCCACGCGGGCTTTCTTTTCTTTCATTTCGGTTTCAGTGGCAGCACCAACATTAATTACAGCCACACCGCCGACCAGTTTGGCCAGACGTTCCTGCAGTTTTTCACGGTCATAATCAGAAGAAGTTTCATCAATCTGGGCACGAATTTGTTTTACGCGGCCTTCAAGGGCTTCTCTTGCGCCGGCACCGTCAACAATAGTGGTATTGTCTTTGTCGATGGTGATTGATGTGGCCTGGCCAAGATCCTGGAGGGTGACGTTTTCCAGTTTGATACCGATATCTTCGGAGACAACCTGACCACCGGTAAGAATGGCAATATCTTCAAGCATGGCTTTTCTTCTGTCACCAAAACCAGGGGCTTTAACAGCAGCTACGTTCAATGTACCGCGCAGTTTGTTGACAACCAGAGTAGCCAGCGCTTCGCCTTCCACATCTTCTGCAATAATAACAAGGGGCTTACCTGTTTTTGCAATTTCTTCGAGCACAGGAAGCAGATCTTTCATGGAAGATACTTTTTTATCGCAAATCAGGACAAAAGGATTTTCCAGGGCAGCGACCATTTTTTCGGTATCGGTTGCGAAATAAGGAGAAAGGTACCCGCGGTCAAACTGCATACCTTCAACGACATCAAGGGTGGTATCCATGGATTTGGCTTCTTCAACGGTGATAACACCTTCTTTGCCTACTTTGTCCATGGCTTCTGCAATGATGTTACCAATGGTTTCATCATTGTTGGCGGAAATGGTACCGACCTGGGCGATTTCGTTCTGGTCTTTGGTGGGTTTGGCAAGTTCGCCAAGGCCTTCAATGATTTTAGCGACAGCCTTGTCAATGCCTCTTTTAATACCCATGGGATTGTTGCCGGCAACGACCAGTTTCTGGCCTTCTTCGTAAATTGCCCGGGCAAGGACAGTAGCTGTGGTGGTACCGTCACCCGCCATATCAGAGGTTTTTGAAGAGACTTCTTTAACCATCTGGGCACCCATGTTTTCAAACTTATCTTCGAGATCAATTTCTTTGGCAACGGTTACACCGTCTTTTGTGACGTTGGGAGATCCCCAGGATTTATCAATAACAACATTTCTCCCTTTGGGACCAAGGGTAACCACTACTGCATCGGCAAGGGCCTGGACGCCTTTGAGCATTGCTTCACGTGCTTTGGCATCGTATTTAATTTCTTTAGCCATTGTATTTTATCTCCGTAAAATCTTTAAATTTAGATTGAATTGTATATCAACTTTAAGTCCGGCAATCCTGAAACAATAAGCTTCAGGATCTTAACGCAACATTAGTCAACAACGCCCAGTACATCGTCCTGGCGCATGATCAGATAATCAATTCCGTCAATTTTAACTTCTGTGCCGCCGTATTTACTGAACAATACGCGATCGCCAACTTTCACATCCATGGGCAGCAGTTTTCCGTCTTCGCCCATGCGGCCGTTACCGGTTGCAACCACTTTACCCTCGGCAGGTTTTTCCTTGGCTGTGTCCGGAATAAAGATACCGCCTTTGGTTTTTTCCTCTTCTTCAACACGTTCAACAAGAATTCTGTCGCTCAATGGTCTGAAACTCATGATACAATTCTCCTTTAATTATAAAAGTTGAGCATTAAATTTTATTTTTTAATTAAGCCAGTTAAGCAGATCGCCAACTACTTTGAATCTGATTTTGACGCCGGCTTTTCCGACTTTGACGATGACTGGTCTTTGGGTTTGGAACCTGCATTGGCCCCACCGTAATCCGTTACATACCACCCGGACCCTTTGAGATGAAAGGTGCTTTGGGAAATAATCTTTTTTAGGCTACCACTGCACCTGGGACAAACTTCCAGGGGGGACTCCGAAATTTTTTGAAAAACCTCTTCTATATGTCCGCACCCACTGCATTGGTACTCGTAAACCGGCATTTTTGTTTTTCCTTCCTCTAAATTCCTGAAACCGCCTATTTTGCGGGACTCCTTGCTTGAAAAACAAAACTAAAATAATAAGTCTTTGTTCCTTGTCAAGGATGGGATCTTAAAATTTTTAAGGATATTTTTATTTTGCGATATTAATACCATTTTTCATAAAATTCAAAAACTTGAGGCATCCCGGATACGGTTTTGGCGGCAATAATATCACGTGTAATGCCGTGCACTTTTTTTTCTTCTTCCAGGGTTACTTCTGATTCACATGCGTTTTCATAACGATGTTCAAACCGTGCAAACCGAACCACATGAACAAGTTCATGAACAAGAATATATAAAAGAAAAGGCGGCAGACAGATCCCAGGATTTTGAGCAATACACAAAACAATCGCAGGATCCTGGATACATACATGATAGAGGCTGAAGACCGAAGACCCTAAAGACAAATCCTGCCGCCGCCCTTCATACTTAAGTACCTGAGCAAACGGCCCGTCCACCCGTTCATGGGCAAGCAAGTCCCTGGCTGTTTTAATGTCATACCTGTTTTTAAGCCACTGGGAGGAAGAAAGCTTAAAATAATTGTAGACCATCTCCTCGGCCCGCAGAGCTGCTGTGGCCACCTGCTCAAGCTCGCTTTCATTGAAAAACCGTGCCATTTACACACCGGCCCCATGAAACAAAAGAATGGACACTTGATCAAAATTTATGCTATAGTCGAAATTTAGCATATTAAATGACCGTTTTACTGATTTTAAAAGGAGGTGATTTTTTTGGGTAGCGTTATTAAAAAGAGAAGAAAAAAAATGCGCAAGCATAAACATAGAAAGCTCCTTGCCAAAACCAGGCATCAAAGAAAGAAAAAATAGGTTCTAAAGAAACAGGATTCGCCTTTTTCTTTCCTAAGCCCGTGGGGAGTATTGAGTTGCATCAACCCAGCTCAATACTCATATCCCACATATCGCATTTACAGCCCGCCTAATTTGAACTTTTCTTAAAATACTTCATCAACTCGGAATCTGTTGACAAAATAACTGTACTGTCCTTTTCAAGCGTCTTTTGATAGAGATCCATGGTTTTGACAAATGCATAGAACTCAGGATCTTTGCCATAGGCTTCGGCATAGATCCGGGCCGCCTTGGCATCGGCATCACCTTTTACCTCCTGGGCCTGCTTATATGCCTGGGACTTAATAACCTGCAACTCCCTTTCTTTCTCACCTCGGATATTGCTGGCCTCACCCTTACCCTCTGCCCTAAATTTTTCGGCAATCTGATTTCGCTCGGCAATCATCCGGTCATAGACAGAACTACGAACACTGTCGATATAATTAATGCGCTTAATCTTAACATCCTCGACCTGAATCCCGAATTCCGCCAATTTCTCCCCAGCCTGCTTTTCGATCTGACGGGCAATCTCAGCCCGACCCAGATCCACCTGGTAGCGAACCTTGCGCTTGGGCGAATCCTCACCCTCCTTAGCCTCCAAACCCTGAATTGCATCAAAGGTATCCATGGGGCGATCAGTATTTCGCACACTCTCCACAAGCGGGTACGCAGAGATCAAATCCCGCATGGCCGGGTCAATAATATCATCCAGCCTCTTAAGCGCGGAAAATTCATCTTTCACTGTCTGGAAGTAGACGATGGGATCACTGATCCGCCACCGGGCAAAGGTATCCACCCAGATATAAGTTTTATCTTTTGTGGGAATCTGACCCGGGTCCCCATCCCATTCAAGCAAAATTTTTGGGAAAAAATTGACCTTCTGGATAAATGGAACCTTAAACTTTAATCCCGGGGTTGTTTTCGCATCTCCCACAATACGTCCGAACTGGGTAATGACCACCTGCTCGGTTTCATCTACCACATATGCAGAATTATACAGAACAAACGCCGCAATAATTACAATCCCCAGCAGAACGGCAGGCACCCTTCCCACATTATTATTTGTTTCTTCCATTGCTATTCACCTTTCTGAAGGGTTTGACCGGACAACTTTGCCCCCATATTAACGAACGGCAGCAAGTTTTTCTGATCTGAATCAATAATATATTTATTTTCAAGTTTAGGCAGCACCTCAAGCATAGATTCCAGGTATATCCGTTTGCGTGTTACATCCTTAGCCAGGACATACTCATCATAGATCGCCTTGAATTTGACAGCATCACCCTGGGCGCGGTTCACCCGGTCAATGGCGTAGCCTTCAGCATCTTTGATTACACGTTTTGCCTCGCCCCGGGCCAGCGGAATCGCCTTGTTATACTCTTCCCGAGCCTTGTATATGGTCTGCTCTTTTTCCTGAATGGCCTGGTTGACCTCATTAAAAGAAGCCTGCACAGGTTCCGGCACATTGGTTTTTTTCATCTCAATGTTGACGATGCTGATACCCGCCTGGGCATTATCCATTTCCGTTTGAAGCATTTGCTTGGCCGCGCTGGCAATTTCAGCACGACTTGAAATAACTTCATTGATACTCCTGTCTCCCACAACGGTTCTCATGGTTGCTTCGGACATATGCCTTAAAAGAGATCTGACATCCTTGACATTAAACAGATATGCCCGGGGATCGGATCTCCGATACTGAACAATCCAGGGAACAACAGCAACGTTAAGGTCACCGGTGAGCATTAAAGAAGCCTCCTGCCGGGAAGACTCCGCAGGAGAACGATACGATCCGCTTCCGTTATACGTTTTAAATCCGAACTCTTCGGTTTCAACTTGCCTGACGTTCACCTTGGTCACTTTTTCAATACCTGCGGGCAACTTAAAATTCAGACCGGGCTGGGCCAGACGATTGTACTCGCCGAAGCGCTGAATCACCCCGACCTCACTTCGGCCGATGGTAAATACGGTGGAAACACCCATTATCAGAATAATGATAAAAATAATAACAAAAAAAATGCCGGAAAACTTAAATCCCTTAAATTTGTTTAACAGATCATCCATCTGGGGCGGTGTGGGCATTCCCGGCCCGCCGCCGCCTTGTTTCTGTTCGTATTTTTTTTGATTTTCTCGAAGTTTTTCCCAATCCCAATTCATAAAATCATGTCCTGTTAGTGAATGACCAATTTGATAAAATTATTGTATCTGTATTGGTACGCTTGAATATTTTATTTAGGCAAAATATTACTCTAATTATAAGAATCAAGGTTAAAAGGCAATATTTATTTAGTAGAACGCCTGCGAAAAAGGGGATCCGTCACATTTTTAAGATAATTACACCGGACCTTAAGATTCCTTATCCGCTTATATTATGGTATGACATTATAAAGTCATAAAACACCAATTGGAAGTCAAAACATGAACAAAAAGACAAACAGCGCCCACTTGACGCATATCAGCGATATACTGGCAAAGGCGCTGCCAAAGTACAGGCCCGCACAAAAAAATGAAATTACGCTGATATGGGACATATGGGATTTGGCGTTGGGAAATCCCATTGCACAGAACACAAAGCCCGATACCTTTAAAAACGGCCTTTTGCAGGTCACCGTATCAAGCTCGGTATGGATACAGCAACTCAAATTCATGGAAAAAGAGATGATTACGAGTCTCAACGCAAAACTCAACGCCCCCTTAATTTCAAAGCTGCGGTTTAAAATTGGAGAAATACACTACTGATTGGCTTTTTGAAGGAAAGCTGTCTTTGTTACAGCCGACACAGGGATATCGTTACAGCATGGACCCCTTTGTGCTGTGCAGCCAGGTGCCGGCCGACTGTTCGACCGACCGCATCCTTGATGTCGGATGTGGCTGCGGTATTATTCCTGCCATCCTGGGGCACTGCTTTCCCCAGGCCCGTATTACCGGCGTTGAAATCCAAACGACACTTGCAGGTATTGCCGTAAAAAACGTTATCAACAACAACCTTGAAGAAACGATATCAATTGTTAATGCGGACATTAAAAATTTTACCCCTCCCCAAGGTGAACGATTTGAGCTTGTGATCTCAAATCCACCGTATAAAAAGCATAATACCGGAAGATTAAACCCGGACATTCAAAAAGCCATCGCCCGGCATGAAATAGCAATGGACATCCAGACCCTTGCCGCAAAAGCAGACACACTGCTTGGACACGGTGGCCGCTTTATGATTATATTTCCGTGCGAACGGCTACAGGACATAGAGCAGGCGGTTCAGACAACCTCCATCCATCCGGAATGGATACGCTACGTTCATACAGGGCGACAAAAAACACCCAAGCTCGTTATCTTTTCAGGGCGCAAGGATATAAGCATCACCAAACGTATTTTGCCCCCCATTTTCGTGTCGCCCGACAACAGCGCAGATATGAATTTCTTACCCAAACGCATTAACCCTTGACACATGAATGAAAAGATACTATTTTGCTTGGGTCTTTCGGAGAGGTGACCGAGCTGGCTGAAGGTGCACGCCTGGAAAGCGTGTGTACTCTAACCGGGTACCGGGGGTTCGAATCCCCCCTTCTCCGCCATTAAAAAATAAAAGCTGCTGTATTTACAGTGGCTTTTTTTATTTTGTGGCCGTTTTTCTTCGATGAAGCCCCCAGATCATTACACGATTGCAGCCCACAACAAAAGTTGAAAATCCATATAAAGTGGAACGACCGTCTTATCAATCGCCCAATAACCTGGTAAAAGATTAGGCCATGAAAAGCAAAACAACACATACCAATTCCAAAACTGCCTTAGCGGCAGAAGAAAACAGTACGGCCGTGTGGAAAAAATTGGTGTCCGACGCGGTACACGATCCTGCTGAATTATGCCGCCGATTAGGAATTTCAGACGAAAATGTGAATTTGGATCCGGGCTTCCCAATGCTTGTGCCGGAACCGTTCTTACAGCGAATAACGCCCCAAAACCCCCTGGACCCGCTCTTACTTCAGGTCCTTCCCAGAAAGGAAGAATCAATCGTCACGCCGGGGTTTACAACCGATCCGGTTGGTGAAAACGGTCATTTAAACCCCGAAGGCACCCTGTCTAAATACTACGGGCGTTCCCTTATCGTAACAGGCAATCTGTGCAGTAGCCACTGCCGGTTCTGCTTCAGGAGACATATGCTGCGCCCAGGGGTAGAAAAAAACCGTCTGCCGGTTGGTTTCAACCTAGATTCGAAAACCATTGCGGCACGATTTGAGGCGGATCCCACACTTCACGAGGTCATTCTCAGCGGCGGCGATCCCCTGATGCTGGGTGACGGACAACTTGAAAACCTTATGTACCACCTCAACCAGGTGCCAAGTATAAAACGAATCAGAATTCACACCAGGATGCCGATCATAATTCCCCAGCGAATTACTGAAGATCTGCTCAAGGTTTTTGGGAAAAAAAATCGTTCCGGCAAAAGCGCCCAAACAATAATAGTCCTGCACACCAACCACCCCAATGAGCTTGATACCGAGGTTTGCCGGTCAATCGAAAAATTAATTGATTCAGGAATTGTTTTATTGAGCCAAACCGTACTTTTACGACAGGTAAATGACACAGTAACTGCTTTGGCAGAACTATTTGAACGCCTTATCAATGTAGGGGTGATACCCTATTATCTTCACCAACTGGACCGGGTTGCAGGCGCCGCTCATTTTGAAGTTTCCCCTGAAAAGGGATGTGATTTGATCACACAATTGAGAACACAGCTGCCGGGATATGCAGTCCCACGCTATGTCAGAGAAATACCAGGGGAACCGGGAAAGGTTGTATTAAATTAGGATGAGGTTGAGTATCGGTCTAAATCAGGGACAGAGGAATATTATTGGGGGGGCTGCTACTCAGCGCCTTTGTCCTGGTTGAGTGCTTTGGAAATTTCCTTGATAATTTCATCGGCCTCGTCAATGGGCACCTGACAGGTTCCCACACGCCGGTGACCTCCGCCGCCATATTTGAGCATCAAAGATCCCACATCCGCTGTTGCGCTTTTATTGATAATACTGTAACCGCAGGTAATAACGATATTCTGCCGCTGAAATCCCCACATGATCTGCATGGAGATATTCGCATCGGGAAACAAACTGTACAGCAAAAAACGGTTGCCGGTGTAAATTTCGTCCTGGTTTCTTAAATCAAGAACCACAACGTTGCCTTGCATACGGCCGTTGTCAAGAAGCATCTGGCGAAACGGTTTGTCCTGTTCAAAATAACGTACGGTGCGTTCCTTGATATCGGGAATCTCAAGAATTTCTTTATCGCTCTTACTGCGGCAATAATCGATCATATCCATCATCAGCGCGTAATTGCTGATGCGGTAATCCTTGTAGCGGCCAAGACCTGTTCGCGGATCCATGATAAACGACAACAGCACCCAGCCTTGGGGGTTTAGAATCTCCTCTTTGGTAAACCGGGCCGCATCTGCTTTATCAACGGCCCGGACCAGTTCATCAAGGTGCGCGTTTTTAAAATATTCCAAGCCGCCATAATAGTCATAAATCACCCGGGCCGCACTCGGCGCCGAAGGTTCGCTGCATCCTTCAAAGCCTCCGAAAGCCTTTCGTTCCTGCTCGCTGGAGTGATGGTCAAACCAAACACCGCACTCGGGAACGAAAGGAATGTTTGCCAGAATGTCGTCGCAGGTGATTTCAATTTTGCCGTCCTGAATATCCTTGGGGTGGACGAATTTTATGTCATCAATAATTCCTTTTTCTTTGAGAATGGCTGCACAGCCAAGGCCATCAAAGTCGGATCGGGTAACCAATCGCATGATCGTCTCCTTTTGATGCAAATATTTATAAGATAAGGATATGATTACATTAGCATAAAACCCGCACGAACCCCAAATAGTTTTAAACTCCAGACGTTACAAGAAAAAATTTTATCCCAATTCCCTTCCGATACCATGATACTCAAACCCGGCCTCTTTGATTTCGTCAGGGTCATACTGGTTTCTACCGTCAAAAATCACCCGTTCTTTCATCAAAGCAGCCATCTTTTTAAAATCGGGCTGCCTGAAGGCCTTCCACTCGGTAACCAGAATGCAGGCATCCGTGCCGTCCAGTGCAGAATACTGGTCCTGGGCGAAATTCATCTTTGACTGCTCTTGTACCGGGATCTCCTTTTTAGCCTGTTCCATGGCCACGGGGTCATAGACATTGACCCGGGCACCCGCATCCACAAGGGTTTTAATCAAGACCCGGGAAGAGGCTTCACGCATGTCATCGGTGCCGGGCTTAAACGCCAGCCCCCAGATACCAAATGTCCGCCCGGTCAAATCCTCCCCGAATCGTTGTGTCACCTTTACGCCGAGCACCTGTTTTTGAAGGTTGTTTCTCTCTTCCACCGCCTCCAGGAGCGTGGGGGTAAAATCGGCATCCCGACTGGTTTTCACAAGGGCTTTGACATCTTTTGGAAAACACGACCCCCCGTATCCGCACCCGGGGTAAATAAATGAATACCCGATGCGGGAATCCGAACCGATTCCCTTACGCACGTTCTCCACATCCACACCCAGCCGTTCGCACAAATTGGATATTTCATTCATGAATGATATCTTTGTGGCCAGCATCGAGTTGGCCGCATATTTGGTCATCTCAGCGTCCTTGACGTTCATGAACAGCATTTTGTCCCGGTTTCTTGAAAACGGTGCATAAAGTCTGCGCATCAGCTTTTCAGCCCGGTCGGAATCCGCGCCGACAATAATCCGGTCCGGTTTAAGAAAATCATTCACCGCGGCCCCTTCTTTAAGAAACTCTGGATTTGACACCACATCGAACGCAATATTTTCACCCCGTGCCTCAAGTTCCTTGCGGACCTGGGCACGTACCTTGTCCGCCGTCCCCACGGGCACCGTGGATTTATCCACTATCACGGCATAATCTTCAATCACCGAACCGATCTGCCTTGCCACTTCCAGCACATACTTCAAATCAGCAGACCCGTCTTCTCCAGGCGGGGTCCCCACGGCAATGAAAAATACATTGCAGTCCTTTGCAGCCAGGGAGAGGTCAGTCGTGAATTCAAGGGTCCCTTCCTCATAATTATTGAGAACGATGGACTCAAGGCCCGGTTCATAGATGGGCAAAATTCCCTTTTTCAAATTTTCTATTTTTTCCTGGTCAATGTCCACACAAGTAACATGACTTCCCATTTCAGAAAAACATGCGCCCGTGACAAGACCTACATATCCGGTACCGATAATCGTTAATTTCATTGTTCGTGCTACCTTTCGTTTGTTGCAACGCCGGACCCAGAGGCTTTAGGTCCTGTATAAATTGAATTTGATTTTATAAGAAAATGTAAATTTAAGTTAGTAAATTACTTTCATTTTAGGTTGTACGTTGAACCTGGGAGCAATGGACCAGGTGTCGGCCCATGCTCGTTGGTTGAATCGTGCCGGACAACGAATCTGAACCTTGTGCAATGGTAATTAATCCGTAGTTGGATGTCAATCCAGATCATGTGATACTTGACCTATTAGGGCATGGTTCCCGTTTCAGAAAATCTGAAAACCACTTCACAAATTGCTTGTCAACTCAATTTCTTTCTGGTAGGGGGAAAATAGACGAGTTTTTCAGGTCGTATTTTGAAAACCATGGCTATGATAGTCTATTCAAATCTGTTTTTTCAAAATTAATTAAAAACAAACTTTTTAAAATTAGGGGTAAGGTATGGGAAAGAAAATTGGCGTATTATTGGCAGGATGTGGCGTATATGACGGTTCCGAAATTCATGAAGCTGTATTGACAATGCTGTACCTGGATCAGGCCGGTGCAGATATCATTTGCATGGCACCGAACATGGATCAATTTCACGTTATTGATCATTTATCAGGCACAGAAACATCGGAGACAAGAAATGTACTTGTGGAATCCGCCCGAATTGCAAGAGGAGATATCAAGGATTTAAAAGATGTCCAAGCCGGAGAGATGGATGCCCTCATCATTCCAGGTGGATTTGGTGCCGCCAAAAATTTAAGTGATTTTGCAATTAACAATGTTGAAGCCAAAGTTCACCCGGAAGTCCAAAGAATCATCACCGACATGGTCAACAGCGACAAGCCCGTCGGCGCCCTTTGCATTGCGCCGGCCACATTGACCAAGGCACTTGCAGACAAACAGCCTGAAGTCACCATTGGCACCGACCAGGGTACCGCAGACGCCATCGAGCAGATGGGCGGCAAACATGTGTCATGCGCCGTTGATCAGATCCATATAGACAAAGGCAAAAAAATTGTGACCACACCGGCTTACATGCTTGGGCCCAACATTAAAGATGTTGCAAAGGGCATCGAAAAATTAGTCGCTGAAGTGATGGCCATGGCATAATCCCCCCCTGACACAATCCGAATTCGCCGGCGAAGTAAAAATCTTCGCCGGCAATGCATCTTAATTGACATGGGTGCAGGCCGGTTGTATTTTAACTTGTATTATGAATGAACACAAAAAAATACAGTTAAAAGACTACCGGCCTTTTGAATTCATTGTCGACCATGTTGACCTGATCTTTGACATTTGGGACGACCACACCCGGGTGACATCCAAACTTAAAATGAGAAAAGATCCAGCCTGGGCAGATGAAACAACGCCTTTGGTACTCAACAAAGGGAAGTTTGACATTGTTTCCGTGGTTGCCGGCGATATGGTACTTTTGCCGGGTGAATACAAAAGCGATGATGAAACCTTTACCCTCGTTGCCACCCCGGATGTGTTTGACCTTGAAATCACAAACATACTTAAACCCGATGAAAATACAGCCTTAGAAGGGTTATACCGTTCGGGTAATATCTTATGCACCCAGTGCGAGGCCCAGGGTTTTCGCAATATGACGCCATACCCGGACCGTCCAGATGTGATGGCGCCTTTTTCATGCACCATTGTGGCGGATAAAACCCGTTATCCGGTCCTGTTATCCAACGGGAATCCCGTCAAGTCAGGTGATCTTGACAACAACCGCCATTTTGCCGTATGGGAAGACCCTTTTAAAAAACCCTGCTATCTGTTTGCCCTGGTGGCAGGCGACCTTGCCGTGCTGGAAGATCAGTTCACAACCGCGTCGGGCAGCGATGTGGCCCTTAAAATCTACTCTGAGCAAGAGAATATCCATCTTTGCGGCCATGCCATGACCTCTTTGAAACAGTCCATGGCCTGGGATGAAGAACGGTTTGGCCGGGAATATGATCTGGACCTGTATCAAATTGTGGCCATCAATGACTTCAACGCCGGGGCCATGGAAAACAAAGGGCTGAACATATTTAACGCTAAGTATGTACTGGCAGATCCCCAGACAGCTACGGACGATGATTTCATGGGCATCCAGGGGGTTATTGCCCACGAATATTTCCACAACTGGACCGGCAACCGGATCACCCTGAAAAACTGGTTCCAGCTGAGCCTCAAAGAAGGCCTCACCGTTTTCCGGGACCAGGAATTTTCATCGGACATGAACTCTCGGCCGGTGAAGCGCATCAGTGATGTAAAAAATCTGATGGCCGCCCAGTTCCCCGAAGACGGCGGCCCCATGACCCACCCGGTAAGACCGGACTCATACATCAAGATGGACAACTTTTACACCATGACCGTGTATGAAAAAGGCGCCGAAGTGATCCGCATGATCTATCAACTTCTGGGGCAGGATCTGTTCCGGAAAGGCATGGATCTCTATTTTGAAAAATTCGACGGCATGGCCGTCACCCTTGAGGATTTTGTCGGCGTCATGGCCGAGGTCTCCGGCCGCAACCTGGAGCAGTTTTTCCTGTGGTACACCCAGTCCGGAACACCGGCCGTATCCATGACCCGGCAATATGATGAAAACGCTAAGACCCTGTCTTTGACCTTCACCCAGACCACGACACCCGACCGGAATCAATCCGAAAAAAAACCGTTTCACATCCCCGTTAAAATCTCTTTGATCGACAAGGCCGGAGTAACCGTTAAGCAAGAGACGTTGTACGAGCTGACCAAAAAAACAGACACCGTTGAATTTGACAATGTGCCTGCCGACGTCTACCCGTCCGTATTCAGGGAATTTACGGCACCGATCCGTCTGACCACGGACTTTTCAGATCAGGATCTGACCTTTCTCATGTCCCGGGATACCGATCCTTTTAACCAGTGGCGCGCCGCCCAGACCTTGTTTATTAATGAGATAAAAAATCTGGTAACGGCCATCCAGACCCAAAACCCCATGGCCGTATCGCAGGGGCTGATTGATGCCTTTTCCCTGGCACTGGAAGACCAAGAAAAAGACAGAGCCTTTCTTGCCAAGGCCCTGGCCCTGCCGTTGGAAACAGAGATAAAAGATCATTTTGAGATCATAGATGTTGAGGCCATTCACCAGGCAAGAACCTTTTTAGAACAGACCCTGGCCGAGAAACTGGCATCAAAATTTACAACCGTATATGACATGTGCAGCGCCGCAGACCCCAATGATCTATCCGGTGAAGCCATGGCGGACAGAAGTCTTAAAAACTTATGTCTTTCTTATATTGGCTGCCTGACGACCGACAAAAAATTCCAGGCACTTGTACAAAAACAGTTTGAGACAGCCGGCAACATGACAGATGAATTTGCCGCCTTTAAAATTATGAGTCACATGAATTCGGACATGCGTGACAAGGCATGCAGATCCTTTTATGACAAATGGCAGTCCCGCACCCTGGTGATCGACAAATGGTTTTCCGTCCAGGCCCAGTCCAGCCTTGGAGACACCTTGGATCGGGTAAAAACCTTAACCGGCCACAAAGATTTTACCATGGCCAACCCCAACAAGGTTCGGGCGCTCATATTTGCCTTTGCCATGACCAACCCCATGCATTTTCACAGGGCTGACGGCCAGGGGTATGAATTTGTTGCCGAACGGATTCTGACCCTGGATAAACTTAACCACCAGACCGCAGCGCGGCTCTGCGCCTGTTTTAATCTTTGGAAACGCTACGATGAGAACAGGCAGGCAATGATGAAAACGCAGCTGGAAAATATGGCAGGACAAAAAGATCTATCCAGAAATCTTTATGAAATCGTATCCAGGGCGTTAGAATAAACCTAGTATCTAAATTCTAAGCCCCGCAGTCACAACTGCGGGGCTTTATTTTAGGCATAATACGCTTTATACCAATTCACAAAATTCTGAACACCCTCTTTTACCGACATGGCCGGCTTAAACCCGGTATCGGCAATCAGATCATCCACATCCGCCCATGTGGCAGGCACATCACCGGCCTGCATGGGCAGATAGTCAATTTTTGCCTTTTTGCCCAG
>Ga0193955_1000851_pt1 | contig 15649 bp, 29 predicted proteins | sample BB_6_MG_FD_140343 | JGI IMG/M metagenome (GOLD analysis project Ga0193955, IMG submission 140343) | Microbial mat bacterial communities from the Broadkill River, Lewes, Delaware, United States - BB_6_MG | ecosystem: Environmental > Aquatic > Freshwater > River > Microbial mats | place: USA... | reverse complement strand
TATGCTTTTCAAAAAAATCTTCTAAAGAACTATCAGCTGCTGGTCTGCTATAATTAAAGCTAAAATTTTTACAAATTAATCCTGCTATTTTAACATCATCAGACTCAACTTCATCTTCTTTAATTCCGTAATTTCCAATATGTGCATTGGTAGTTACCATAAGTTGACCGTAATAAGAAGGATCTGTGAATATTTCCTGATAACCTGTAGTACCAGTATTAAAACAGACTTCGCCAAAAGCAGAACCTTCTTTTCCTATGGATTTACCATGAAAAATTGTACCGTCTGCTAAAAGAATAAGGGCTTTTTTTCTTTGTTTGTATTTCATTGTTGTTGTGTTGAATCGTTTATTGCTATTAAATCGATGTTTTTACTCGTTGTTCTGAAGGCTTTTTACAACCTATGATTTGCGTTAGCGATTGAACGGTCTGTTTGAGCTCCTCGCAGAGAGCGAGTAGTGAAAGCGCGGCCGAATAAGTTTTCTTAAAAACTTGTTGGGAAACGCCCAAGTTGTTCATCTAAACTTTGCAAAAATCCAAAAAAAAAGGATAAACTGAAACAGTCTATCCTTTATATTTATCAATGCTTATTAACACGCGATAATCGCGATTTGTGAAATGCAAAAAACGATTTCAAATTTTGATCAGTGTTGATTTCAAATTCCATTCGTTTTTTTACTAGCATTTTTACTCTTCTTCGTTAGAAGCTTTAGTTTCCGTAGGTGCAGGTGTAGCAGCTTTTGCTTTACTTCCTCCTCTTCTACTTCTACGTGTTTTCTTCTCTGGTTTAGCAGCTGAATAAAGTTCGTTATAATCTACTAACTCTATCATTGCCATATCAGCGTTATCACCTAATCTGTTTCCTAATTTGATGATACGTGTATATCCACCTGGACGATCTCCAATTTTTGGTGCTACATCTCTAAACAATTCTGCAACGGCATCTTTTTGTCTAAGCTTAGCCATAACAATACGTCTGTTGTGAGTTGTATCTGCTTTAGATTTTGTAATCATTGGCTCAACAAACTGCTTTAAAGCTTTTGCTTTAGCTACTGTTGTGTTAATACGTTTGTGCTCAATTAATGAACAAGCCATATTAGCTAACATTGCTTTTCTGTGTGCTGTTTGTCTTCCTAAGTGGTTGAATTTTTTTCCGTGTCTCATGACATTTGTTTTATCATCTTGCTACTAAACTCGCAAATCGAGGAGCAAAATATGATTAATTAATCTTTATCTAATTTATATTTACTTAAATCCATTCCGAAGTTTAACCCTTTAACGTTTACTAGTTCTTCTAGCTCTGTTAAAGACTTCTTACCGAAGTTTCTGAATTTCATTAAATCGTTTTTATTGAATGATACTAAATCTCCTAAAGTATCTACTTCTGCAGCTTTTAAACAATTAAGTGCACGTACAGAAAGATCCATATCAACTAATTTAGTTTTCAATAGTTGTCTCATGTGAAGTGATTCTTCATCATAAGTTTCAGTCTGTGCAATTTCATCAGCTTCTAAAGTGATACGCTCATCAGAGAATAACATGAAGTGGTGAATTAATATTTTAGCAGCTTCAGTTAAAGCATCTTTTGGATTGATTGATCCGTCAGTTTGAATTTCGAAAACTAATTTTTCGTAATCCGTTTTTTGTTCTACACGGAAGTTTTCAATAGCATACTTTACATTTTTTATAGGTGTAAAAATTGAATCTGTAAAGATGGTTCCAATTGGTGCTGAAGCTTTCTTATTTTCTTCTGCAGGAACATAACCTCTTCCTTTTTCAATAGTTAATTCCATATTGATGTTTACTTTAGGGTCTAAGTTACAGATAACTAAGTCTGTGTTTAATACTTGGAACCCAGATATAAACTTCTGAAAATCACCAGCTGTAATTTGATTTTGTCCTGAAATAGAGATAGTAACAGTTTCGTTATCTATTTCATCTATTTGACGCTTAAAGTTAACTTGCTTTAAGTTCAAAATCATTTCAGTAACATCTTCAACTACACCAGAAATTGTAGAAAATTCGTGATCTACACCTTCTATTCTAACTGAAGTTATTGCAAAACCTTCTAAAGAAGATAATAATACTCTTCGCAAAGCATTACCTACTGTTAATCCGTATCCTGGTTCTAAAGGTCTGAATTCGAATTTACCTTCGAAATCAGTAGAATCAATCATGATTACTTTATCCGGCTTTTGAAAATTTAATATTGCCATATTATTCTTCGTTTTAATTGTTATTTAGTTGCGCGATTTATAAGTATGAAGAAGACAAATAAATCCTTTGGCCAAATACCAATATGATTAGTTTATTATTTAGAGTAAAGTTCAACGATGAATTGCTCGTTGATTTGTTCTGGAATTTGAATTCTTGCAGGAACAGCAACATAAGTACCTTCCATTGAACCTGTATTCCATGTAATCCATTCAAAAACATTGCTAGAGTTTGCTAATGAATTTTGAATAGCTTCTAATGATTTTGATTTTTCTCTAACACCAACTACATCACCAGCTTTTAATTGGTACGAAGGAATATTTACCTTTTCACCATTTACTGTAATGTGTCTGTGAGATACTAATTGTCTTGCAGCACTTCTTGTTGGTGCAATACCCATTCTGTATACCACATTATCTAAACGAGATTCACATAATTGAAGTAATACTTCACCTGTAATTCCTTTAGATGCTGTTGCTCTTTTGAACATGTTTCTGAATTGCTTTTCTAATATACCATAAGTATATTTTGCTTTTTGCTTCTCCATTAATTGGATTGCATATTCAGATTTTTTACCACGACGACGGTTATTTCCGTGTTGTCCTGGAGGGTAATTTCTTTTTTCGAAGGCTTTATCATCTCCGAAGATCGCTTGTCCGAATTTACGGGCGATTTTAGTTTTAGGACCAGTATATCTTGCCATTTTAAATTTGTTTAGAGAGTGAGTAAAGAATTAAGGTCTTAATCTTATCCTTCTTTAATCGTTAACCTCTCGATTGATACTTGTTATTTTTCAGTTTGCAAATTTATGCAAAATAAACTAATATCAATACATAAATGAATGATATTAGTTTATTTAAAATTTGTGTGAGTTTTTTTAACTAAGACTGACTTAGAAAACTGAATACGATTCAGATTATACTCTACGTCTTTTTGGTGGACGACAGCCGTTATGTGGCATTGGAGTTACATCAATAATTTCTGAAACTTCAATTCCTGCATTGTGAATAGATCTGATAGCAGATTCTCTACCATTACCAGGTCCTTTAACGTATGCTTTCACTTTCTTTAAACCTGCTTCTTTTGCTACGCCTGCAGCATCTTCAGCAGCTAATTGAGCAGCGTAAGGAGTGTTCTTTTTAGAACCTCTAAATCCCATTTTACCTGCCGATGACCATGAAATAACGTCACCTTTTTTGTTTGTTAAAGAAATAATGATATTGTTAAAAGAAGCTGTGATATGAGCTTCACCTATTGCATCAACTATAACTTTACGTTTTTTTGTACTTGCCTTTGCCATTTTATTTTTAGCTTTTAGTATTAGTTAATAGTCGCTAGAATCCTAAACCGTTAAATTTCAAACAGATTCTTTCCAACGTCTAAAGACTAAAGACTATTTATTATTTAGTTACTTTCTTCTTGTTAGCAACCGTTTTTCTTCTACCTTTTCTTGTACGAGAATTATTCTTAGTACGTTGTCCTCTTAATGGAAGACCAGATCTATGACGAATACCTCTGTAACATCCAATATCCATTAATCGCTTAATGTTCATTTGTGTTTCAGAACGTAATTCACCTTCGATTTTAAAAGTTCCAACAGCGTCACGGATTGCTCCTATTTCGTCGTCAGTCCAATCTTGTACTTTTGTGCTTTCGTCAACTTTAGCCGCAGCTAAAATTTCCTTTGATCTACTTCTACCTACTCCGTAGATATAAGTTAAAGAAATCACTCCTCTTTTTTGTTTTGGTATGTCTACACCTGCAATTCTTGCCATATTTACCCTTGTCTTTGTTTGAATCTAGGATTCTTTTTGTTAATGACGTAAAGTCTACCTTTTCTGCGCACTAATTTACAGTCTGCGCTTCTTTTCTTTACTGATGCTCTTACTTTCATCTTGTATTATTTATTACTACTATAGTATGATAGAACCTTTCGGCTATACCTTGTATTAGTATCTATAAGTTATGCGAGCCTTAGTTAAATCGTAAGGACTCATTTCTAATTTCACCTTATCTCCTGGTAATAACTTTATGTAATGCATACGCATTTTACCAGAGATATGTGCAGTCACTATATGACCATTTTCTAATTCTACACGAAACATTGCATTTGATAATGCTTCTATGATTGTTCCGTCTTGTTCTATTGCTGCTTGTTTTGCCATAATATATATTTAGTATTCAGTGATTAAATGCAAATACCTTGCCTAATTTTTAACACTGACATTCTAATGTTTAACATCTTATTGCGCAACCGCTTTTCTATTCTTACCTGTCTTCATCAAGCCATCATAATGCTTATTTAATAAATAAGAATTAATCTGCTGCATTGTATCAATAGCTACACCTACCATAATTAAAAGTGATGTACCACCAAAGAATAATGCCCAACCTTGTTGCACGCTCATTAACTTAACGATAAATGCTGGAAAAATAGCAACTAATGCTAAGAATATAGAACCTGGTAAGGTAATCTGTGACATAATTTTATCTAAATACTCAGATGTTTCAGATCCTGGACGTATACCTGGAATAAATCCACCACTACGTTTTAAATCATCAGCCATTTTGTTTGTCGGTACTGTAATTGCTGTATAAAAATATGTAAATATTATAATTAATAAAGCAAATATTAAGTTGTACCAAAATCCAAACATATCTTGGAAGTTAGATTGCATCCAAATGCCTGTACTTGTATCTTTCAACCAAGCAGAGCTACCTATTAAACTTGGAACAAACATAATTGCTTGTGCAAAGATAATTGGCATTACACCAGAAGCATTTAATTTTAATGGTAAAAACTGACGTGATCCAAATACATTCTTTTCATAACCACCAGAAGCTGTTCTTCTTGCATATTGCACAGCAATTTTTCTAACTGCCATAACCAAGAAAACAGAAGCTAATATGATTAAGAACCATATAACCATTTCAATTAAAATCATCATAAAACCACCATTACCACCTTCAAGTCTAGAGTACATATTTTGTACAAACGATTGTGGTAACGTTGCTATAATACCAACCATAATTAATAATGAAATACCATTACCTATACCTTTATCTGTAATTTTTTCACCTAACCACATAGCGAATACACACCCTGTTACTAGAATAATTACTGATGAGAAGTAAAACATATTTTCATTAAAACCAGGTACTAACATAGCATTAATTGATGACAATCCTGATAATGAAGGAATACTAGCTAAATAACCTGGTGCTTGAACTAAACAAATACCTATAGTTAACCAACGTGTAATTTGAGTGATCTTTTTCTGACCACTAGCACCTTCTTTCTGAAGTTTTTGTAGATAAGGAATCGCAATACCCATTAACTGAACAACAATGGAAGCAGAGATATATGGCATAATACCTAATGCGAATACAGAAGCATTAGCAAATGCTCCACCTGTAAAGGCATTTAATAATCCCATGATACCACCATCCATACCTGCTTGTAATCCACCTAAAGCATCAATATTGATACCAGGTAATACCACCTGAGCACCAAAACGATAAACCAAAAGCAAACCTAAGGTTAGAATAATTCTATCCTTAAGTTCTGTGATTTTCCAAACGTTTTTTAATGTTTCTATTATTTTCATCCTATAATCTTATAAAGTTACAGCTTCACCACCAGCAGCTTCTATAGCTGCCTTTGCCGTAGCAGTAAATTTATGAGCAGTTACTGTTAATTTTGTTTTTAACTCACCTCTACCTAAAATTTTAACTAGCTCGTTTTTACCAACTAATCCCATAGATACAAGTGTTTCAAAATCAACACTATCTTTGATTACTTTTTCATCTACTAACTTTTGTAAAGTATCTAAGTTTATACCTTGGTATTCTACTCTGTTAATATTTGTAAATCCAAATTTAGGTACACGTCTTTGTAATGGCATTTGACCACCTTCAAATCCTAATTTCTTAGAATAACCTGAACGAGATTTAGCTCCTTTGTGACCACGTGTTGCCGTACCACCTTTACCAGAACCTTGACCACGACCAATACGTTTACCTTGATTTTTTACTGAACCTTCTGCAGGTTTTAAATTACTTAAATCCATTGTTAAGTTATATTTTTAAGCTTCCTCTACAGAAACTAAATGTTCAACTTTCTTAACCATACCAAGGATGTTTGGTGTGGCGTCGTGCTCTACTACTTGACCAATCTTTTTTAGACCTAAAGCTAATAATGTTAGCTTTTGTCTTTTAGTACGATTGATTGCACTTTTTACTTTCTTTACTTTAATCTTTGCCATCTTATCCTATCGATTATCCGTTAAATACTTTTTCAAGTGAAATTCCACGCTCTTTAGCTACAGACTTAGCATCTCTTAATTGTAATAAAGCGTCAAAAGTTGCTTTTACTACGTTATGAGGATTAGAAGATCCTTGAGATTTAGATAATACATCGTGTACACCTACTGCTTCAAGAACAATTCTTACCGCACCACCTGCAATAACTCCTGTACCAGGTGCAGCTGGAATAATGTTAACTCTTGCTCCACCATATTTACCTTTTTGCTCATGAGGAATAGTTCCATTAAGAATAGGTATTCTTACTAAGTTTTTCTTAGCGTCTTCAACAGCTTTAGCAATTGCAGTAGCAACATCTTTAGATTTACCTAATCCTTGTCCTACAACATTTGTTTCGTCACCTACAACAACAATAGCAGAAAAACCAAATGCTCTACCACCTTTTGTTACTTTAGTTACACGCTGAACGCCAACTAAGCGATCTTTTAATTCTAGTCCGCCTGGTTTAACAAGCTCTGCGTTTTTATATTTTTGATACATAATGTCTTAAAATTTAAGTCCTGCTTCTCTAGCACCTTCTGCTAATGATTTTACTCTTCCATGATATAAATAACCACCTCTATCAAAAGAAATAGTTTCAACACCAGCTTTCATAGCTTTCTCTGCTACAGATTTACCTACTAATGCAGCTACTTCTGTTTTGTTTCCTTTAGATGCTGCTATGTCTTTATCTCTTGAAGATGCAGCAACTAAAGTTTTACCAGTTACATCATCTACGAGTTGAGCATAAATTTCTCTATTACTTCTAAAAACAGCTAATCTAGGTTTTGTTTCTGTACCAGAAACAACCTTACGGATTCTGTTTTTAATTCTTATTCTTCTTTCGTTCTTTGTCAATGCCATAACTTAATTATTAAGCTGATTTACCTGCTTTTCTTCTAATTTCTTCACCAACAAACTTGATACCTTTTCCTTTGTAAGGTTCTGGTCTTCTAAAACCGCGAATCTTAGCTGCAACTTGGCCAACCAATTGTTTGTCAAAAGACGTTAATTTAATAATTGGATTTTTACCTTTTTCTGATACTGTCTCAACTTTTACTTCTGGAGCAATATCCATAACGATGTTATGAGAAAAACCAACGGCTAAATCTAATTTTTGTCCTTGATTTGATGCTCTATAACCTACACCAACCATTTCTAGTTCTTTGGTCCAGCCTTTTGAAACACCTTCTATCATATTAGCAATTAATGCTCTGTAAAGACCATGTTTTGCTCTTAAATCTTTCTTATCAGAAGCACGCTCTAATGTAATAGTACCGTCTTCTAATTTAATCTGAATATCTGAATACTCTTGAGTTAATTCACCTAATTTACCTTTAGCAGTAATTAAATTATCCTTAATCTCAACTGTGACACCTTCAGGAACTGTTATTGGGTTTTTACCTATTCTTGACATAATTTCCTGTTTTTAGTATACGTAACATAAAACTTCACCACCTACATTTTCTCTCTGCGCTTGTTTTCCTGTCATCACTCCGTGAGACGTAGAAACAATTGCAATACCTAATCCGTTAAGGATTCTTGGCATTTCTTTAGATGAAGCATACTTACGTAAACCTGGTTTACTGATTCTTTGAATTTTTTTAATGACAGACTCTTTAGTCTCTTTACTGTACTTCAAAGCAATTTTGATTGTACCTTGTACTGTAGAGTCGTCAAACTTATAACTTAAGATATATCCTTGGTCGAATAAAATCTTAGTTATTTCTTTTTTTAAGTTAGATGCAGGGATCTCAACCACTCTGTGGTTGGCCTTAACTGCATTTCTAACTCGCGTTAAATAATCCGCTATTGGATCTGTATACATAGTTATTAATTTGCGGTAGCGGTTTTCGGCACTATTGCCAAACCTGAAACCAATTTATAATTTTACCAACTTGCCTTCTTAACACCTGGTATTAAACCTTGGTTGGCCATTTCTCTAAACATTACACGAGAAATTCCAAATTGTCTCATATAACCTTTAGGCCTTCCTGTAAGTTTACAACGGTTGTGTTGACGTATAGGTGATGCATTTTTTGGTAATTTCTGTAATGCTTCATAATCGCCAGCTTCTTTTAAAGCTTTACGTTTTTCTGCATATTTAGCTACCGTTTTAGAACGCTTCACCTCACGGGCTTTCATTGATTCTTTAGCCATAATTAATTCTTTTTAAAAGGTAATCCTAATTCTGTTAATAAAGACTTCGCTTCCTTGTCTGTATCCGCAGAAGTCACAAATGTAATATCCATTCCTGAAATTTTATTGATTTTATCAATATCTATTTCTGGAAAAATAATTTGTTCTACAACACCTAAATTATAGTTTCCACGTCCATCAAAACCTGTAGCTTTAATACCGTTAAAATCTCTAACTCTTGGTAAAGCTGAAGTTACCAAACGATCTAAGAATTCATACATTTGTTCACCTCTTAAAGTTACTTTGGCACCAATTGGCATTCCTTTTCGTAACTTGAAAGATGCAACATCCTTCTTAGACATTGTGTGTATAGCTTTCTGTCCAGATATTTTTGTAAGCTCTTCTACCGCGTGATCAATTAACTTTTTATCCGCAACAGCAGCACCAACACCTTTAGATATTACTATCTTAGTAAGCTTAGGTACTTGCATTACATTTTTATATCCAAATTCTTCCGTAAGAGCAGGAATTACTTTTTCCTGATACTCTTTTTTTAATCTTGCAACGTAAGCCATATTAAATTACTTCATTAGATTTTTTTGAAAATCTCACTTTATTATCACCTTCCATTTTATAACCAACTCTTGTTGCTTCACCTTTTGAAGTTAACAACGATAAGTTTGAAATATGTATAGAGGCTTCTTTCTCTACAATTCCACCTTGAGGATTTTGTGCACTTGGTTTCGTATGTTTCTTAACCATGTTTACGCCTTCTACAATGGCTTTGTTTTTATCTATTAATACTTTAAGTACTTTACCTTCTGATCCTTTGTGATCACCAGCTATTACTTTTACTGTATCTCCTGATTTTATTTTAAGCTTTGTCATCTTATTTATCAATTAAAGCACTTCAGGTGCCAATGATACAATTTTCATGAATTGTTTATCACGAAGTTCTCTAGCTACAGGTCCAAAAACACGAGTTCCTCTCATTTCCCCTTGAGGATTTAATAGTACACATGCATTGTCGTCAAATCTAATATAAGACCCATCTGGACGTCTTACTTCTTTAGCTGTACGAACTACAACTGCTGTAGATACAGCACCTTTTTTGATTTGTCCGTTTGGAGTAGCATCTTTAACAGATACAACTATTTTATCTCCTACAGAAGCATACCTTCTTTTAGTTCCACCTAGTACACGGATAGTTAAAACTTCCTTTGCACCAGTATTATCAGCTACTTTTAATCTTGATTCTTGTTGTAACATAATTACTTCGCTCTTTCAATTATTTCTACTAATCTCCAACATTTAGATTTACTTAAAGGTCGTGTTTCCATGATCTTTACAGTATCTCCTTCGTTGCAGTCATTTGTCTCATCGTGTGCGACATATTTCTTTGTCTTTAACACGAATTTTCCATACATAGGGTGTTTTACTTTCTTAACTTCAGCAACAACAATAGATTTCTCCATTTTGTTACTCGTTACGATCCCTATACGTTCTTTTCTTAAGTTTCTTTTTTCCATCTTTCAGCAGAATACGATTATTGTACGTCTCTTTTAGTTAATTCTGTTGCCATTCTAGCTACTGCGCGACGTGCAACTCGTAACTGGATTGGGTTATCTAAAGGAGAAATAGTATGAGCCATTTTCAGGTCCGTATAACTCTTTTTAGATTCACTAAGTTTCTCTTGTAACTCAGCTGTTGAAAGCTGTTTAATTTCTGATTGCTTCATAATATCTTTCTATTAAGCTTCGTAATCTCTAGCTATGATAAACTTAGTTTTTACCGGAAGTTTCTGTGCTGCTAAACGTAAAGCTTCTTGAGCTACGTCTAATGGCACTCCACTTATTTCAAATAACATACGTCCTGGTTTTACAACGGCTGCCCAATATTCTACACCACCTTTACCTTTACCCATACGTACTTCAAGAGGTTTCTTTGTGATCGGCTTGTCTGGAAAAATTTTAATCCATAACGATCCTTCTCTTTTCATATAACGAGTAGCTGCAATACGCGCTGCTTCTATTTGACGTGCAGTTATAAAAGTTGACTCTAATGATTTAATACCGAAAGTACCATTTGATAACAAATGACCTCTTCCCGCATTTCCTTTCATACGTCCTTTTTGCTGCTTACGAAATTTTGTTCTTTTAGGCTGTAACATTTTGTCTTTTCTTTAAAAAATTACTTTCTACGACGAGATTGGTTCTTGTTTCCACCACGTCCACCTTTACCTTTTTGTTTAGATAAGCCAACTAGTGGTGATAATTCTCTTTTACCATACACTTCGCCTTTCATTATCCAAACTTTGATGCCCAATCTACCATAAGTAGTATGTGCTTCTACTAGAGCATAATCAATATCAGCTCTAAAGGTAGATAAAGGAATACGTCCTTCTTTGTAGTGTTCAGAACGTGCCATTTCAGCACCATTTAAACGACCACTAATTTGAATTTTGATTCCTTCTGCATTCATACGAATAGCAGCTGCGATAGCCATTTTTATAGCACGTCTGTAAGAAATTCTACTTTCTATTTGACGAGCTACACTTGCTGCTACTAAATAAGCATCTAGTTCAGGTCTTTTGATTTCAAAGATGTTCAATTGAACTTCTTTACCAGTAATTTTCTTAAGCTCTTCTTTTAACTTATCTACCTCTTGGCCACCTTTTCCGATAATAATACCAGGTCTAGCAGTAGTGATAGTAACGGTTACAAGTTTAAGCGTACGCTCAATAATTACTCTACTTACACTAGCTTTAGATAAACGCGCGTGAACGTATTTTCTAATCTTATCGTCTTCGGCAAGCTTATCACCATAATCGTTTCCTCCGTACCAGTTAGATTCCCATCCTCTGATAATTCCTAAGCGATTTCCGATTGGATTTGTCTTTTGTCCCATATCTCTATCTTAGCTTTGTGTTTTATTTATTGCATCTACAACCACTGTTACGTGATTAGATCTTTTTCTTATTCTGTGTGCTCTACCTTGAGGTGCTGGACGCAATCTCTTTAACATAGAACCACCATCTACTCTAATTTCTTTGATAAACAATTTAGCTTCTTCAACATCAGCGTCTTCGTTTTTAGCTTGCCAATTTGCAATTGCAGATATTACAAGTTTCTCTAAACGACGAGATGCTTCTTTTTGACTAAATCTAAGAATCTGAAGAGCTTTATCTGCCTTCTCACCTCTAATTAAATCCGCAACTAAACGCATTTTTCTTGGTGATGTAGGACAGTTATTTAGCTTAGCAAAAGCAACCTGCTTTTTCTCAGCCTTAATAGCTTCCGCCATTTGTTTTTTACGACTTCCCATGATTCTTATTTTTTACCTTTATTCTTAGCACCTGCATGACCTCTAAAAGATCGTGTTGGTGAAAATTCTCCTAATTTGTGACCTACCATATTCTCAGTAACATAAACTGGAACAAATTGACGACCATTGTGAACTGCTATAGTCTGACCAACGAAATCTGGAGAAATCATTGATGCTCTAGACCAAGTTTTAATTACCGTCTTTTTGTTTGAAGCTACATTTTCTGCAACTTTCTTTTCTAGCTTATAGTGGATATAAGGTCCTTTCTTTAATGAACGTGCCATACTATCTTAATTATTTCTTTCTACGTTCTACAATATACTTATTACTCGCCTTTGTCTTAGAACGTGTTCTAAATCCTTTAGCAGGAATACCGTTTCTATTTCTTGGATGACCACCTGAAGATTTACCTTCACCACCACCCATTGGGTGATCGACTGGGTTCATCACTACTGGTCTTACTCTTGGACGTCTTCCTAACCATCTACTTCTACCTGCTTTACCAGATACTAATAATTGATGATCTGAATTTGAAATCGCTCCAATAGTAGCCATACATGTTACTAGAATCATTCTAGTTTCACCAGACGGTAACTTTACTGTAGCAAACTTATCACCTCTTGCCATTAATTGAGCAAATGCACCAGCACTACGAGCCATTACAGCTCCTTGCCCAGGACGTAACTCAATACAAGAAATAATTGTTCCTAATGGTATTTCACTTAAAGGCATTGCGTTTCCAATTTCTGGAGCGATACCTGTTTCACCAGACACTATATTTTGCCCTACTTGTAAACCATTTTGAGCGATAACATAACGTTTCTCTCCATCTTGGTAGTTTAATAGCGCAATAAATGCTGTTCTGTTTGGATCGTATTCAATTGTTTTAACTTCCGCTGGAACTCCAGTTTTGTTACGTTTGAAATCGATAATACGATAACGTTTCTTATGACCTCCACCTAATTGGCGCATGGTCATTTTTCCTTGACTGTTTCTACCACCAGATCTCTTTTTCGGAGCAAGCAAGCTTTTCTCCGGCTTATCAGTAGTAATGGCGTCAAATCCATTTACTACTCTAAATCGCTGACCTGATGTGATCGGTTTTAATTTTCTTACTGACATTAATGTCTAAAATTACATGTTAGTGTATAAATCTATTACTTCACCTTCCGCCAGTTGTACAATTGCCTTTTTAACAGCATTTGTTTTACCATGTTGAATACCAGTCTTTGTGTGACGTGTTCTTCTTTCTGGACGGACATTTATTGTACGAACTTTTTCAACAGAAACTCCATAAGCAGCTTCCACCGCTTTTTTGATTTCTACCTTGTTCGCCTTTGTATTCACTTCAAATGCATATGCATTTAACAACTCACTTTGCATGGTTGCTTTTTCTGTGATGATAGGTTTTATTAAGATACTCATCTGTTCTATTTACTTAAATTCGATTCAATTCCTTCTAATGCACTCTCAATTAGAATAACTTTATTAGCATTCATAATTTTATAAGTACTTAATTCTGAGGTCTTTATGACTTCAGACCCTTTAAAATTGCGTGATGACAAATATACATTATTATTTGTTTCACCCAACACAATAAGAGATTTTTTGTTTTCTACCTCTAAAGCCTTTAATACATTAACAAAGTTTTTAGTCTTTGGAGCATCAAAACTGAAGTCTTCCATTACTAAAATTGATTTGTCATTTGCCTTAATACTTAATGCAGATTTACGTGCTAATCGTTTTACGTTTTTGTTTAATTTAAAACCGTAATTTCTTGGTCTAGGACCAAACATACGACCACCACCTCTAAATACACCAGATTTAATACTACCTGCTCTCGCAGTACCAGTACCTTTCTGTTTTTTTATCTTACGTGTACTTCCAGAGATATCTGCTCTTTCTTTAGCCTTATGTGTACCTTGTCTTTGATTTGCTAAGTATTGCTTAACATCTAAATAGACAGCGTGATTATTAGGCTCTATAGCGAACACTTCTTTAGAAAGCTCAGCTTTTCTTCCAGTGTCTTTTCCGTTTATATCTAAAACTGCTACCTTCATTACTTCTGAATAATTACATAAGAGTTTTTATGACCAGGAACACATCCTTTAACCACAAGTAAGTTCTTTTCTGGAACTACTTTGTAAACTCTTAAATTTTGAACTTTTACTGTTTCACCACCCATTCTTCCGGCCATCTTCATTCCTTTGAATACTCTCGCAGGATAAGAAGCTGCACCAATAGAACCTGGAGCTCTTAAACGGTTATGTTGACCATGCGTTGCTTGACCTACACCTCCGAATCCGTGACGTTTTACTACACCTTGAAAACCTTTACCTTTTGAAGTACCTGCGACATCCACAAATTCTCCTTCAGTAAATTGCTCTACAGTGATTGCATCACCTAATTTGTACTCCTCATCAAAACCTTTGAATTCAACAACTTTGCGTTTTACAGAAGTACCCGCTTTTTTAGCATGACCTAAGTCTGCTTTAGTAGCGCTTTTTTCTGTCGCGTCATCGAAACCTAATTGAAGGGCAGAATAACCATCCACTTCTTCAGTTCTGACTTGGGTAACGATACATGGTCCAGCTTCGATTACTGTACAAGGAATGTTCTTCCCATTTTCATCGAAAATGCTGGTCATACCGATTTTTTTTCCAATTAACCCAGACATAATTATTATTTATTTGTTATTATTATTTATTTACTAAACTTTGCTGTAAACTGAACTGAAGTATCATTTCCAGAATCAGCACTTGTATGGAAATAACTTGTATAAATTAAAGTTATTTCATTTCCACTAATAGCTAAGATATTTTGCTCATCATCAATAGTAGAAATTAAACTTCCGTCTTCTACTGTATAAGTTCCAGATTCAGTATAACTCTGACATTCTACTAATTCTAAATCTAATTCTACTCCTTCAGGACCAGATGAAACCGTTGCTGGTTGGTACACTGAAAAATCATCCATGTTGATGGTAATAGTATTATCTGTAAGTACTATTTTAAAATCACAATTGATGAGATCAATAATATCTTCTGTAGTAAAAGTTCCATTAGCATCAGCATCTATAGTAGAGCTTGGCACTAAACTATCTAATGTATATGTTCCTGAAACCGATGAACCTCCATCGTTAGAATTATCATCGTCACTGCTACAAGAAAAACTAAATACTACTGCTAGTAAAAGAATATATTTATTTATTTTATTCATTTGATCTATTTTATTTATAAATATTCAAGGCTGAAATACGTTTCAGCCTTGAATTGTATTTTTTACCGTTTTTCCTTCGCTCGCAGCTTGGGACATGTTAATGCTAATTACACTTTGATTTCAACTTCAACTCCACTTGGTAATTCAAGCTTCATTAAAGCGTCAATTGTCTTAGAAGACGAAGAGTAAATATCTAAAAGTCTCTTATAAGAGCTTAATTGAAATTGTTCTCTTGACTTCTTGTTTACGTGTGGTGAACGTAATACAGTGAAAATTTTCTTGTGTGTTGGTAAAGGAATTGGTCCTGTTACTACTGCACCTGTACTTTTTACTGTTTTTACAATCTTATCAGCAGACTTGTCTACTAAGTTGTGATCGTAAGACTTTAATTTTATTCTGATTTTTTGACTCATTTTCTTAAGATTTACGATTCAACTCCTTTAGCTGCTTTT
>Ga0193955_1000849_pt1 | contig 15698 bp, 17 predicted proteins | sample BB_6_MG_FD_140343 | JGI IMG/M metagenome (GOLD analysis project Ga0193955, IMG submission 140343) | Microbial mat bacterial communities from the Broadkill River, Lewes, Delaware, United States - BB_6_MG | ecosystem: Environmental > Aquatic > Freshwater > River > Microbial mats | place: USA... | reverse complement strand
ATTATCAGAAACTTTTCCTAATATTTGAATAAATCATCTTCTGCTTTTATATTTTTTAAAGCATTAGAAATAGTCTGATCTTTTACATTATTTGGAACATTTTTAAAAGAACTACTAAATAAATCTTTGCAATTATAAGCTAAAGCTTGAGCAACAGCACTAGCTGTTGTGGTACCACTTGGAACTGATTCTCCTAAAATTATATATTCATTATTATCAAATTTTTGAGCAAATTTTTGAGCAAAATCTAAACCCTTTTGAAAAATTTCAATTGCATTTATTCCAGCATCCAAAGCAATACTTTTTGAAGGTGCAAATCCAAAATCATGAATTTTAAAATATTCAATTTTAGGTTTTACTTCTAAGCCCAAATTTAAAAGTTCGATATTTTTATATGGATGTAAAAGATGAACAGCCCTCGAAAGCAAGGCAGGAGTTGGGACATTTTTAAGAGTTGTAGGAACATTATCTAAACTTCTAACTTCTCCTGTACATAAAAATTCACCATCAAGAGTTGGGGTTAAGTATATTTTTCCAGGAATTCCAGCTTGGGTTATTCCTCTTATATTTGCTGTTTGTGTATTACTTAAAGCCAATAAAAAAGTAGCTTCTTTTCCTCTTAAACTCTCTATAAAATCACTATTTCCTATAATATTTTTAATCATTCATTTTCCTATATAATTTTAATATCTTTTAAACTTTTTTTCTTTTCCCAACCAATAGTCTCTAATTCTGGTTTATCTAAAAATTCATCCACATAACCAAGAGTTAAATATCCTACTAATTTATACTCTTTTTTTATTCCCAAAATCTTTTTCACTTTTTTAGGATTTAAAATACTTACCCAACCTAGTCCAATATTATAAGCTCTTGCCATTAGCCATAGATTTTGAATAGCACAAACAACACTATATTCACCCATCTTTTTTTGACTTGTTTGACCCAAGATTTCTTTTTTAGGCTTCTCGTAAAATACTGCAAGATTTAAATATGATTCTTTAATTCCTTCAAGTTTTAACTTTGAATAGATTTTTTTATTCTTAAAAATCTTTTTTGCTTTTTCATTTTCTTTTACAAATTCCTGATAAATTTCATCTCTTTTTTCTTTATTTTTAACAATCACAAATTTCCAAGGTTGAGAAAAACCAACAGAAGGAGCACAATTTGCTGCACTTAATATTTCATCTAAAATATCATTATCTATTCTCTTTTTTATAAATTTATTCCCTCTTATATCTCTTCTTGAAAGCATGATTTGCTTTAAAATATTTATATTGTCTTTAGTAAATTTTTTCATTTATTTGTTCCATTAAAAAGATTTTCTAAAATATCAAATTTAATTTGATACTCTTTGTAATCTTTCATTTTATTTTCTCTGGTGATTCTTTGAACAGTATAATAAAGACAAGCAAAAAGTAAATATTCTTTTATTTCATCTTTTGAAATGCTAAGTTCTCTATTTTTTGAATAAACTTCTAGTATTTTTTCAAAATATCTTTCATTAAAAGTATATTCATCAAAACACCAACTAATAATAAGTACAGCTAAATCGAAATAATCATTTCCAAAAGATGCTTGGGCAAAATCATACACTCCACTTAATTTTCCATCAATAAATTTTGCATTATCAGGAAATAAATCTCCATGAATAAGACTATTATTTTTTAAATCAATATTTCTAATTACTTGATATTTATTTTTTAATATTAATTTTAAATTTTTATCAGCCGTTTTATTTAGCATTTTTTCAAAATAATCTTTTGTATATATATTTTCATTACTTGTTTTTATATTTTTTTTACTATGAAGTTTAAATAAAAAAGTTGTTATCTCTTCAATTTCTTTAAGAGTAATCTTTTTTGTGATTTTACCTTCTATAAAAGAGAATTATATTGTAGGTTTATTTTCATATACAACAATCTCTTTTGATATTACTTTTGGTACTTTTAAATCTTTTATACTTTCTAATATAGACACTTTATTTTTCACATTAGCCAAAGTAGAATTTTCAAAAATTTTAAATATATATTTTGTCATATTTACAGAAGTACCAATATAAGTAGAATCTGTAATTCCATTCTTTGTTTCTTGTAAAGAGATAAACTTTATATTAGTTTTTTTTATAAGTTCATTTATTTGTTCAATTGAAACTCTTGTTATTACACCCAAGAATAAGCCTTTTTATAGTAATATTCTTAAAAAATTAAAGAAGATTTTATTTTGAATAAATTTCAACATGGCGGAGATGTAAACTCTTTTGCAAAACAATTAAAATGCAAAAAAAAAGAGATTATTGATCTTTCCTCAAATATAAACTTTGTAAAACCAAAAATCAATATTGATTTTAATAAACTTGATATTAAAGCATATCCAAAATATGAAAAATTATATAAGATTATATCAAAACAATATAGTGTAAAAGCTTCAGAAATTGAGCTTTTCAATGGTGGAAGTAACGCAATTTTTACAATCTTTAGACATCTTAATTTAAAAGATTGTCTTATTTATTCTCCTGCTTATTTAGAATACAAAAAAGCTGTAGATATTTTTTCTTATAAACTAAAAAAAATCAATAGGTTTAAAAATATCTATAAAGAGAAAAAGATAAAAGAGAATTCTTTAGTTGTATTTGTAAATCCCTCAACTCCTGATGGAAGATATTACAATCTTGAACATTTGATGAAAACTTGGATATCAAAAAATTGTACAATTTTTATTGATGAAAGTTTCTTAGATTTTACTCAAAAAGAATCTGCTATAAAATATTTAGAATCCTATGATAAATTATATATTCTTAAATCAATGACAAAAATTTATTCAAGTGCAGGAATTAGAATTGGAACTATAATTTCATCAAAAGAAAACATCAAAAATATTAGAAAAAAAGAAGCAATGTGGAAATTGTCAAGTTTTGATATGAATTATTTAATTGAAGCCATGAAAGATAAAAATTTTGAACAAGAAAGTACAAATAAAAATTCTAAAAATAAAAGACTGCTTTTTAAGTTACTTTCAAAATATCTAAAAGAACAATCTTTTATAGAAAAAATATATAAAAGTGATGCAAATTTTTTCTTAGTAAAATTAAAAAAAATAGATGCAAAAGAGTTACAAACTAAACTTTTAAAATATAAAATTCTAATAAGAGATTGTTCAAATTTTGATTTTTTAAATAGTTCTTTTATAAGAATTGCTGTGAAAAACAAAAACTCTATAAAAATACTTAAAAAAGCTTTTAAAGAAATAGATAAAAATGTATATTGAGATATTTTTACTAGCTTATTTAATAGATGCTATTTTTTCAGAATTTCAGCAAATAAAATATTTAAAACACCCTATTATACTAATGGGAAATTATATTTCTTGGTTTGAAAAGAAATTTTATAAAGATTCTGTTTTTATAGGATTTTTACTTACTATTACTCTTCTTATTCTTGTATTCTTTTTAACATATTTTTTGACCATGATAGATAATATTTTATTTCAAGCTTTTTTAGCCTCATTTACAATTTCTCAAAAAATGTTATATGATAGCGTTAAAAATGTAATAGAAGCAAAAGACCCAAAGTTTGCAATTTCTATGCTTGTAAGTAGAGATACAAAAGAAATGTCTCAAAGTGATATAAATAAAGCAAGTATTGAAACTTATGCTGAGAACCTAAGTGATGGGGTTATTGCCCCTATTTTTTATCTTTTATTTTTTGGTCTTATTGGAGCTTTTATTTATAAAGCTATTAATACTTTAGATTCTATGGTGGGATATAGAAATAAAAAATATGAAAATTTTGGAAAATTCTCAGCAAAATTAGATGATATAGTAAACTATATTCCATCACGAATTACAGCTATTTTAATTGCAATATTATTTAAATCAAGCTTTGCTTTTAAAAACTTTTATAACTTTGCAAAATTACATGATAGCCCAAATGCAGGACATCCAATTTCAGCTATGGCTTTAGCTATAAAAGTAAAACTAGGAGGCCCTACTTCTTATTTTGGGAAAATAAAAGATAAGGCATATTTTGGGATAGGAAAAGAAAATATCGAAATCAAAGATGTCAAAGAAGCCTTGAAGTTTAAGGCAAGATTTGATTTTCTAATCATTTTTATAGCTATTATTTACCTTTTGAACTTCTTCTTATAAGTAAATATACAAAAAATGGAGCTCCTATAAATGAAGTTACAACTCCAATTGGTAAACTTGAAGCAGTATTTAAATTCCTAGCAATAAGATCAGAAAAGACTAAAAATACACCGCCATAAAAGAAAACAGGAAAAATTAATTTATGGGCACTTTGTTTATAGATTATTTTTATAATATGAGGAATCACAAGCCCTACAAAACCAATAGGTCCTACAAAACTAATACTTATTCCAACTGCAAGAGAAATTACAATTAGAAGAGTTAAATTTAATCTATTTACATTTAAACCTTTTAATAAAGCTGTGTCATTTGATATAAGAAGTAGCTTTATTTTATCTTTATAAAAAGTAACTGTGAAATACAAAATCATTGCAACAAAAAGTACAATTAAAGATGAACTAAATCCAACCACATCTAGACTTCCTAAAGTAAATCTAACTATTGAATAATTTTCTTGTAAATCACTCATAAAAAATATCAACATCAAACCAGAAGAATAGAAAAATGATAAAGCAATTCCAATAAGAAGTATAGAATTGGTAGAGATAACAATTGAACTTCTATTTATTTTTTGAGAAATTAAATATAAAATTATAATAGTAAAAAAAGAACCAGCAACTCCAGAAATAGCAAGTATTAAACTTGGAAAAAAGACTATAGAAATAGCAGTAAAAAGTGTAGTTCCACTAGCAATTCCTAAAGTATAAGGAGTTATTAAAGCATTCTTAAAAATTGTTTGAAAAATTAGTCCACTAAGACTTAAAATACTTCCTACAAAAAAACCTAAAACTATTCTGGGAACTCTTAAATCCCAAAAAATAGTATATGTTGAAGAAGAAGGTTCAAATATCTCTTTATAGTTTAAACTAGTATCTCCTAAAAAAGGAGATAAACTTATTATTAAAAAACCAAATAAATATAATAGTTTTTTCATAAATTTATTACCAAATGATTATCTACAAATTTAATACTATCATTATAAAACTCACTTAGATTTTTACTTGTAAAAAAGTCTTCACTTGAACCAAAAAATTTCACTCTTCCCTCTTCTAAAAAAAGAATTTTATATTTTAAATTGTATGCTAAGTCAAGATTATGTGTAATTATAATTTTTTGTTCTAACTTACAAGACTTAAATATATCAAATACCTCTTTTATCCTTGATATATCTAAATTTGCTGTTAATTCATCAAATATTGTAATCTTTGCATTATGGATAAGTGCCGAGGATAGAAGAAGAAGCTGTTGTTCTCCACTACTCAAAGTTGCACAATATCTATTTTTTACATGTTCTAATTTTAATAAAGTGATGATTTCTTCAATATTTTCTTTTTTAATCTCACCAATTGCGCAGATTTCTAAGTATTCAAAAACTGTAATATATTCATCAAAAATTTCAAGCTTTGGAGGAATATAGTTTATTAAATGAGTTCTGGTATTTTCATCAAAAGAAGAGATGTTTTTATCAAAAAGTTTTACATTTGGATTTGAAAGCAAGTTACATAATACTTTTGCCAAAGTTGACTTTCCAGCACCATTTTGTCCTAAAACAATGAGGTTTTCATCAATATCTAGTTTAAAAGATATATCTTGTAAGATTTCATTGCTAAAATTATTTATTTCTAACATCTATTAATATATCCTTATAATCTTTTATAAAATTAACCACTCTATTGCTAGGAATTCCAGCATATTCTTTATCAATAATATAAATCATTTTTTTCTTAGCTGCAGTTATAGGCAAATCTAACCAATTTTTCTTTAAATTTTCAGGTCTTATATTTCTTTGATTTATATATGGAGCTAGCATTATAATTATATCTGGATTCATTTTAATAATTTTCTCCACATTTACAATTGGCTGTGATAAAGAAGACGAAACATAGGCATTTTTATTGTTTGAAGCTTCAATTATATCATTGAAATAAAGATTGTTTCCTGCTACATATATAATTTTATTTAAATCTTTTCTTGGACTAATTACTATTAGAATCTTCTTATTTAAGACAATATTTTTTATACTTTTTAAACTATTATCAATATCTTGCGTTAATTCTTTAGCTTTATTCTCTTTATCTAAAAGTTTTCCAATAGTAGTAATGGTTGTTTTAATAGATTTTAAATTATTTGTCTTAAATGTTTTTACATTCAAATTTAATTTTTTTATATTTGATATTAGTTTCTCATCATAATTTTGAGCCAAAATAATACTAGGTTTTGCAATAAGAATTTTTTCCAAAGAAACACTTGAATACCCACCTACTTTTAGTATAGCTTTTGATTCTTCTGGAAAATTACAATACTCTGTATTTGCAACAATATCTTTTCCACTTCCAAGTGCAAAAACTATTTCATTTATTGAAGGAGAGAGAGTTATAATTCTCTGCTCTCCAAATAAATTTAAACTAAAAAAAAGTATTAAATAAATTAATTTTTTCATTAGAATTTGTAATTTAACCCAACATAAGCGCTTCTTTGTGCTGTTGCATATCCATCAACTGTTTGATAATTTTTATCAAAAATATTATCAAGTTTTAAATAAATTCCTAAATCCTCATTTATATTATAATTTATCACAGAATTCCAAACAGTATAATTACCTGTTTGTGCAGAAATATCATATGTACCAAAGTCATATTGAACTCTATCTCCAACATACTCACCATTTAAATTAAGATGAAAATCTTTTATTCCATAATAATCAAATCCAAATTTAATACTATTTTTTGCTCTTCTTTGAAGTTGTTTCTTATTATCATCTTTTGCATTTGTATATGTATAGCTAAGATTTAAAAGTAAGTCTTCTAAGATTTCTTTTTTATATGCAAGTTCAATACCTTTTAAAGTAACATCATCATTCATATTAAAATATTTAAATGTATTACTATTATATTCAATCATATTATTGATTTTATTATGAAAATATGTAAGGGTAAGATCTTTATAGCCTAAAGTTAAATCAAAACTTTTTGTAGTTTCTGGTTGTAAGTTGTCAAATCCTGCATAGTTATCATATAACTTGTAAAAAGTTGGAACATTGTATGCAGTACCAATATTTGAAGTAATATACACATCTTTATTATAATTATATTTTATACCAACTTTTCCAGTAGTTTTATTATCAAATAAATCATAATTGTCATATCTTAAAGATTGAGTGAAAATAAACTTATTGTATTTTGTACTGTTTGTAACAAATAAACCTTTATTTTTTAATGTTTTATTAATATTATTCTTATGTCTTGAAACCTTATAATCAGCACCTGTTAATACAAAAGAATCATTATTATATGGAATTTTAATATTAGCTCCATACTCTCTTAGAGTTCCGTCAAACTCTTTAGTAAAACCTTTTTCATCATCTCTATCAATCTTTGAATAATTTGTATATACATTTACGTCTGAGAATTTATTTTTATTATTATAATTTAATGAACTATAATGATTTTTAGTTTCAAGAATATACCCTTTACCATTAGCTTTTTCTTCAGTAGTTGCACCAAAGGCACCTTTATCATATTCTGATTTTGAATTAATTCTATTGTGAGAGAAAACTATTCTATTATTATCATTTATGTTATAACCTAATTTAGTATTAATTGTAGTATTTTCATAAGCATCATCTTCAAAGTTATCAATATTTTTTCCTCTTGGAGCAACTGCTGTAAATCCATCAGAATCTATTCTTGTAAGACCTAATGAAATATCAAAGTTATCATTTTTATGAGAAATTTTTCCATTTAGTTTTTTTGTACGATAAGAACCATACTCAACATTTATATTACCATGAGTACCTTTATTAGCATTCGAGGTAATAATATTAATTACTCCCGCATTTGCATCAGCTCCCCAAATACCAGATTGTGCACCTTTTATGATTTCAATTTGTTCAATATCACTAATCATAAGATGTTCAAATCTAGCTCCACTAATTCCAGTAATATCGTTATATCTAATACCATCAATTAGAACTAATATTCTTTGGGTATCAAAACCTCTCATAAAAACTGAAGTTGCTTTTCCTAATCCACCATTACTAATTACATTTATTCCAGAAATTGTATTTATAGCTTCTGAAACTGAATTAAAATGTCTTTCTTCTATTTCTTCTTTTGTGATAACTTCAATATTTGAAGTAACATCCTGAATTGATTGCTTTGACTTTGTAGCACTTGTAACTGTAATAGTTGATAATTCGACTGAGTAAAGATTTGTTGCTATTAGTAAGCTTGCAACGATGCTTGTAGTTAATTTTTTATTTTCCATGTGTTTTTTATTTCCTATTTTATTTATATATTATTTGTTGAATACTGTTTGATTGGTTTTAACTGTTTTGCGTGTAACAGTTTTACGATTTTTGGCATATTTTTATTTATAATTGCAGCAATAATACTAGACTGCGAATGTATTTTTATGTTTACTGTAGCAATTAAAATACCAAAAAATGAGAAGTAGTTTTTCTTATTTTTTACCATTATTGTCGTCCTCCTTTATAAGATTTTTTGCATTATACTAAAAAAGGCATAAAAAAAGCTCCACTTAAAAAGTGAAGCTTTTAAAAAAATATTCAATTATATTAATAGGAGAAAATTAAACTATAAGTAGTAGGAGGAGATAGTTAATCTTCTTTTTCTGCTGTAATGTTAGTAAACAATTGTTAAATATGTGTTAATTACTTTTATTTTAATATTCATAGAACATTACTTAAACATTTAACCTGACTTTATCAAAGATATGCATATAATTTCAAAAAATTATTAATAAGGATAAGAATGAGATTATTAATGTTTGATATGGATGGGACTTTAATTGACAGTGGAACCTCAATAACAAATACAATTAATTTTGTAAGAGGAAACCTTGGATTTGAGCCCTTAGAAAAAACTTTTGCACTCGAAAAAATAAATGACCCAAAAATAAATCCTTCAGAGTTTTTTTATGGAACTAAAGAATTTACAGAACAACAAAAAACACTATTTGAAAATTATTATTATGATACTTGTCTAAATGATTTAGAATTATATGATGGAATTCAAAAATTAATTGATGATTTAAAATCAGACTTTACTTTAGCAGTTGCAACAAATGCAAACTCTGTTTTTGCAAAAAGAATGCTAAATCATGTGGGAATTGGACAACATTTTAAAACAATTTTAGGATATGACTCAGTAGCAAGATCAAAGCCTCACCCTGATATGGTTTATAAAATTTTAGAAACTCATAATATAAAAAAACAAAATGCACAATTAATAGGTGATTCTCATAAAGATATTATGGCTGCAAAAAATGCAGGAGTTGATTCAGTTTTAGTAAACTGGGGATTTTCTGACCATAGTGAAGATGCTATTGAAACAATTGCAGAACTAGAACAAAGAATAAAAGCAAAATTTAAATAACATGATAAATAAGAGTATTTGAAATGTTTGAAAAACTTATATCAATTTTCAAAAAAGAAGAGACTTTCCCTTGTATTGTCTGGGATGGTAAAACAATGAGTTATCCACACTTAACTCAAAAACAAATTGATGAAATCAATCATGATCCAAAATATGAAAATTGGATTGTTACTTTAAAAAAAGAAGAAAGCAAATCCTAGTCATACTTTAAATAAGTTTGTAGTTAATAGGTAGTTTTATTGTTATATTTTTGCTTACTTTAGGAAAAGACAAAGATGCTTTTTCTATAGCCTTTATAGTTGATTTTCTTAATAATCTATGACCACTTAACGTTTTAATGTCTTTTATTTTGCCATTTTTTAATAAACAAAATTCAACTATTACTTCACCTTGAATATTCATCTTTCTAGCACGTTTTGAATAATTTATATTTCTTTGTATATGTTTTTTAATTAAAGCAAGATTTTTTGCTAAAAAATCAACTTTATAATTAACAATATTTTGTGCCTGTACTTTAGGTAAATCTTTTTTTAGTTCTATAGTTTTTTTTAAAATCTTCTTTTTTACTATTATAGGAATAGTTTGCTTTTTGGTTTTTGGTTTTTTTGATTTTTTAACTATTTTCTTTTTTAAAACCTTTTTCTTTTTTATAACTTTTTTCTTTTTTATTTCTGCCTTCTTTTTTATAACTTTTTTAGGAGTTTTTTTAATAACCTTTACTTTTTCTATAATCTTTTCTTTTTCGATAGGTTTTGCTTTTAAAACTTGCACATAATTTAAAGATATTTCTTTCTGCTTTTGTTTTTTTTCTATCTCAATTTTATTAAAAGGTATTACTAATAACAAAGATGCTGCTATTGTTATGTATATAAAAGTAGTTAAAAAAAAAGCTTTTAAATATCTCATTATTTTAAAGTAACTATAGAAATATTTTTAAATCCATTTTCTTTTAATAAATCGAAAATAGTAACAAAAGTGTCAAACTTTGCCTCTTTATCACTATTTATTAAAATTGGATTTCCCTTATTAAGCAACTGTAACTTTGATTTCAATTCCTCTTTTAGAACAAAAGTTTTATTTAAATAAATAGTCCCATCTTTTTTTATAAAAATAGAAACTTCTTTTTTTGCTTTCATATCTTCTGCACTTCTAGCTTCAGGTAAAGATATAGGAATAACTCCTTTTGCTATAAAAGTTGATGTCATTAAAACTATTGCTAATAATACTAATAAAACATCAATAAATGGAATTATATTTATGGAATCAAATTTCTTGATTTTCATATTTACTTTCCAAAACTTCTGTATATCGAACTAAAATATTATAAAAAACCATTGATATAATAGCAACAACAAGACCAACAGCAGTTGCTTTTAAAGCAAGAGCTAAAGAACTCATAATCTTACTTGCAACAATATCACCTTGGCTCATAGTCATAAAAGTAAGCATAATTGCTAATACAGTTCCTAGAAGTCCTATGTATGGAGAATTTGAAGCAATAGTACCAATAAATGTCAAATTTTTTGTTAATGCAATATCCAATTGTTTTTTATTCTTGTATTTATTAACGTCTAATTTTCTATAAAAGAATAGTCTCTCAAAAAAAAGCATTACTGCAATAAAGCTCATAAGAACTAAAAGAGAAATAATTCCATAATCAACGATATTTTTTATTAATTCAGTATTCAAAATATTATCCTTTTTTTATTTCATGAGAATGAGGTGCTTTTTTCATAGCTCCGTATGTTTTAAATACATATCCTGTATAAAAGTTTAATCCCATATAAAATATTATTAAAGCAGAAGCAAAAGGAAAAGCGATTGTTTTCCTTAGAATAGAGCTATTAATTAATCTTAATCTTCCAATCATAATAATAAATGCCCAAACATACGCAATATGATTAAAAGCTTTGAAAATATGCACCCAAGTGTCTCGTCTTGTTGCAAGGGGTTTTATATATTCATAATTTAAGCCAAAAGCCTGAATAAAGGCATTTATAGTATCAGAGGCATAATGATAAAAGAAAAATTCTCCCATATGAGATAAACCACCAATTATAAATAAAGGGGCAAAAGCATAAGCTAAGGTATACATGGTTTTTTCATATGTCACATTCATTATTTTTGAAGCAATAAACATTCCAAAAACTGATAAAAAGATTACAATAACAACTGAATAAAGAAAAGCAAAAAGCCCAACAGTATCAACGAGGCCAAAATTTATAAAACTTTCAAAATATCTAGCTGTTTTCGTCCAAATAAACTCTTCTACAATAGCACTTCGTCCTAAAGCATGATGGAACCCCATAGTAATAGAAATAGCAGCGGTAATCAATATAAACGCCCACACTTCAGATTTTTGAGTTTTAAATTTATTAAATAAAGAAAAAGAGGGTTTTTTAATCTTAAAACTAACGGCTTCACAAGCTTGACTACAATCCATGCATAAAGTACAATCACCCATTGAATTTTTTTTATCAAAAGTAAATGGCTTTAAATTATATGAACAAGCACTAGCACAATCAAAAGTCTTACACTTTTTACATTCTTCTATATATGTCCCTAAATAAGTGAAACTAACTTTAGAATAAGCTCTAGTAAGGGCACTAATTGGACAAATAGATTTGCAATAAGACATTTCATCATATACAAAATAAAATACAATTGCTACTAAAGTTAAAACTGTAAAAACAAATGCTGTAGCTATTGGTGTTTTATAAATTCCGGGGAACATATAATAAATAAACCACCAAGCAAGAAAAACTAATAATAATCCAATAAAAGGATTAGCTAAAGATTTAGGTATTTTCTTTTTTAATCCAAATTTAGTAATATATTTTCCAATAAAACCATGAGGACAAATTCCGCAAAAAATTCTACCAAAAGTTGATAAACTTAATACCATAAAAAAAGGCCAAAATAATCCCCAAAATAAGCCTGTTGTAAAGATATTGTCATTTGAAGGATTAAAAAAACCAAAAATTGTTGCATATAAAAATAGTGCAAGTATTGCTATTTTTAATACTAATAAAAACTTTTCATTTTTAAATATAAATCCTAATATTGGCATGCCATAAATATCATTTTTATCTCTTTTAATAAAATCTACCATTATATAATCCTTTAGAATTTGTATGAATAAGTTAGCATAAAGCTTCTAGGAGCGGCTGCTTTGTAAGACTCATTTCCATAAACATCTTTTGAAGCATCCATTGCATAGTACTTATCAAATAAATTATTTATATTTAACTGAATATTGTGATTTTTCTTCTCATAACCTAACATTAAATCTGTAACAAAGTTATAGCCTTCATATTTTTGAGTATTTGCATTATCCATAAAATAATTTCCATAAGATTTTGTTGTAATTCTTGATTTAAATCCATTATCCAAATTCATAGCTAAGTATAAAGAGTATTGATTTTTTGGAATATAAGGTAAATAATTTCCATTTCTAGATTCTAAACGTCCTCTTACAGATTCATTAAATTTTACAAATTTATAATCACTATAAGCATAAGCTCCACCAACTTGAAAATTATTATTAATATAATATGCTATATTAAACTCTAAACCTCTTTTTTCTGTTTCTCCAGCATTTTTATAAATAGAATTTCCATTTGAATCTTTTATCTGAATAATTTCATCTTCAACATTGTTTTGATAAATAGCCAAATCATAAGAAAGATTTTGCATTCTCGTTTTTAATCCAATCTCATAATTTATACTATTTGTTTTATTTAAGCTTTCATTATCTTCTAATTCACTTGTTGTTGGAGCTTGATTGGCTTTTGCCATAGAAAAATATATATTTGAACTATCTGTTAAAGCATAACTTGTACCCAATTTTGTAGAAAAAAGTGTAAATGATTTATCAATACTATATAAGCCTGAGCCTGTTACATAATTTTTTGAAGAGTAATCATATTTGCTAATTTCATTTCCACTAATATCAAAATCCAATTTATCAAGTCTAGCACTTAAATCAATTGATAAATCATTTGTAAGTTTAAATGATTCCATTACATAAACACCATATAAAGTTGTATTCGTATCTTCTGTACTTGCTAAATCACCTTTCTTATCTGATAAAGTTTTATCTATTACATTCCCAAAAGGCCAAGATGTTGAAGGCTTAGTTCTTATATCTTTATACTTATATTTTTTTGCATCATTTGTTACATCTTTTTTCCAAGTTAATCCAGCAACTAAACTTGCGTCATTTGAAAATAGTTTATGAATATTATTTATTTCTAAATCTGTACCATAAACACTATTATCATCACTATCATTTATCAATCCTGTTACAGGATGGAAATGTTCCCAAGTGTTAAAATACAATCTTGGTTTAAAAGTAAAATAATCAAACTCTTTTTCATATTTTGTATTAAATGATAAGATTTTTGAATTTCTAGCACTATTTTGCCATTGATATTCTGTATTATGTTGTTCCCCGCTATTTTTAAAAATTTTAAATTCTTCTGCTGTCATGCTAGTTGGAAGCTTCATATTTGATACAGTATAAGATAATTCAGATTCCAAAATTGAATCATCATTAAATATATGCCCATATTTCAAACTTCCTTGGGTAGAGTCAAACTCATTGTTCTCTCTCCAAGAATTATCTATTTTTCTTTTACTAAAAGTAAAAGAAAGATAATCATTAGAAGTAAGTTCTTTTGATAGTTTTAGATTAATATTTTTTTGATTATCATCTCCTAGACCTATTTTTATTCTATTGTTTTTATCATCAAAAACCGATTTTGTAATCAACTGAATTACTCCACCTGTTGCATTTACAGCATTTATAGACCCTGGCCCTTTTTGTACTTCAATACTAGAAACATCTTGCATATCTATGTAATCAAATCGAGTAAAAGAATCAGGATCAGTCATTGGAACACCATCTTTTATTATCATAATTTCTCTAACGCCATATCTAGCTTTTAATCCCGCTCCTCTTATTATTAATCTTGGACTAGGGGAATTGGAAGAAGACTCTGCAATAACACCTGGGATGTTTTCTATAGCTTGTTGAATATTTAATATATTTTTGTCATCTATTGTATTTTCATCGACAACAGCAATACTTTGGGTAACTTCTTTTGTAGCTGTTTCAATTTTAGTAGCTGTTACTGACATTTTATCTAATTCAATCAATTCATTTGCCCCTAATATGGAACAAACCATCATTGAGGCAACTATAGAAAATCTAATTTTCATCATAATCCTTAATTTTTTTAAAATTTTAGATTAATTTTGTTAATTAATAATTAATTAAGTGTTAAGTTTTTGTTAAGTTAGTTTTTGTCAGATAATTATATTTTTTAAATTTAGAATAAAAGAATTTCCATTTTTACTTGGTACTATTTTAATAGTGATTTTATTTTTATCACAAAAGTCTTTTACTATATTTAAACCTAAACCAAAGCCGTCGGTTGAAGAGTCTTCTTGAAAGTGTTTCTCAAATATTATAAAAAGATTTTTTGTATCAATTTCTTTTCCCGTATTAAAGATTGAAAGAGTTTTATTTTTATACTCTATTTTGATAAGTCCTTTTTCTTTAATATTGTATTTTAAAGCATTTGAGATAAGATTATCAATCATTTTTTCAAAACCATTAACATCACTTTTTATTTCTATATTTTCAATATTAACTTGAATATCAATATCTTTTTTCAAGTCATCAAACTTATCTAAACTTTTTAAAATAACATCTTCTAAATAAAACTTTGTAATATCTATTTTATCAAGCTCTTTTTTGATTTGATACTCCATATCTTCATAAAGTTTTAAAAGATTATTGGAAGCTAGTTTTATGCGATTTAATCTTTTTAATTCTTTTTGACCAGTCAATTTTTTTTCAAGCATTTGGGTATTTAATTTAATAGTGGAAATAGGAATATTAAGTTCATGCAAAGTCTCTTTTACAGCTTTTTGTAAATTCTCATCACTTTTAAAAAGTGGTTCAAAAATAGTTTTACTTAAAACTAAATATAAACCTATTCCAAAAACAAGAACAGTAACTGTTATTAACACATAAGTGTCATGATTAAAGCCAAGTAAAGTGCATAAATAGAAGTTTAATATCAAAGATAGAAGTAATACAAATGCGATTATTATGGAGTTTGTAATAATAAAATTTCTTTTTTTATAAT
>Ga0193955_1000839_pt1 | contig 15846 bp, 11 predicted proteins | sample BB_6_MG_FD_140343 | JGI IMG/M metagenome (GOLD analysis project Ga0193955, IMG submission 140343) | Microbial mat bacterial communities from the Broadkill River, Lewes, Delaware, United States - BB_6_MG | ecosystem: Environmental > Aquatic > Freshwater > River > Microbial mats | place: USA... | reverse complement strand
TGGCATGCTGGTGGTGATGAAGGAGGTACAGGAATTAATCTTTATGTACCAATCGTAAATAAAGATGATAACATATTAATAGATAGCATCTATTTTAGAAGTTCTAAGGGCCAGCTGGTTCGAAACTATAGTAGATATACTTCAGTTATAAAAAATAATTCACCAGAATACACTTTTGAAAATTCAGATAAATCTAATGACTATCCATTTTCTTTAGCTAATAATGAATGTGCTATTAGGTATGTAGAAAAAGGTGAAGTGAAATACCTAAAAGTAACTGATGTTGTTAAAAGAGAAAAAATTTATTATGAAGAAGGTCCTCCTTTAACTTATCAAAGGAGACGAGAAGCAATGATCATATCTGAAGAAAGTCCAAGTATAAAACCTATACCAACGTTTCAAATACCTTCTACGTTTAAAGTTAAAACAATAGCTTTTCAAGAATGGTATGCAGGTATAAAAGTTGGTGGTACTGGTATGAATGTTTTTGTACCAATCGTAAATAAAGATGATCATATCAAAATAGATAGTGTTTATTTTAGAAACCTTAAAGGTAAATTGGTAGAGAATTATGGCCGATATGAAGCGGTTTTAAAAAACAAATCGCCTTATTACACCTTTAAAAAGGCTGAAAAAGATGATGATTTTCCATTTACATTAGCTGATAATGAATGTGCTATTAGTTATGTTGAAAATGGTGAAATTAAATATCTAAAAGTGACGGACATTAGTGAAAAAGCAGGTGTATATTATGAAAATGGACCACCTTCAATTTACGAAAATAGCGCAACAACTTTAGTCGCATCTAATGATGAAGAAACAGAATAGGGCTTTGTTTTAATTTTGGTGCAGTGTGTAGTTCATCGATAAAATAGGTTTTTTGTGGAGGTAATTGAATTTTTTATTTATATTGGCTCTTCCAAATCTTAACCTACACTACAATGAAACTACTAAAAAAGGCAACTTTAGCCATAGTTTTTGCTTTCATTTACGCCTTTTCTTTTCAGAGCGTAGCCCAAGAAGGTAAATTTAGACCCGTTTTTGAAGAGCAATTACCATTTAAAGTCAAACCAGCTGCTTTCCAAGAATGGTATGCGGGAATTAAAGTTGGAGGAACAGGAATAAATATATTCATTCCTATTACCGACTTGGATGAAAACATTGAAATAGATCGTGTTTATTTCAGAAATCTCACATCAGAATTAAGAAAGAAAGATGATAAGTACTTTGCTGTACTTGAGAACAAATCTCGTAATTACACATTTAAGAAGCCTGAAGCAGATAAGGATTACCCATTTAAACTAAAGGATAATGAATGTGTTGTTAGTTATATTGAAAATGGTATAACTAAGTATTTAAAAATAGGAACGGTGAATGAATTCGCTGGCGTTTATTATGAAAACGGTCATCCTTCAATTTACACAAATGAGTCGGCTACTGCTATTGCTACAGTAGATGACGATGATGAGTAAAATTTTTAATTGAAAAATTTAGAAGAACCTTGTTTATTAACAAGGTTTTTTGCTTTGAATTTATTTTGACTTGTACTGTTTTGTGAAATATGAGTAAATGGTAGCCGTTTCTAAGGAAATAGAAAAAGTTAAGAAGAGTTCTTTATAATTAATTGTTTTAACTAGTTAAGTATGGCAAGTATTAATTTAATACTTTTGAAGTTTACTGTAAACAATACTTTTGAGCGGATTTAAATCACTTTTTAAACAAACATTCATTTATGGTTTAGCGACTGTATTACCAAGAATGTTGAGTTTTATTTTGGTACCACTTTACACAGACCCATCTGTACTCTCTATTGAAGAATATGGTCGTGTATCCTTTATATTTGCTTACTTTGTGCTTTTTAATGTTGTTTTGGCTTACGGAATGGAAACCGCATTTTTTAGGTTTTTCAACAAAGAAGAAAATCAAGAAAAAGTAACAAGTACATCTGCAATCTCATTAATCATAAGTTCTTTTGCATTATTGGGCATTGCTTTTCTCTTTAGACATCAGATTTCAAATCTTATAAATATAGAGCTTAAGTATCTCAATTTAGTCTTTGTCATTTTGTTATTAGATGCTTTGGTCATTATACCATTTGCTTGGCTAAGAGCCACGGCAAAGCCTATGCGCTACGCGGTTATTAAAATATTTAATGTAGCCATTAACTTAGGACTCAATGTTTTCTTATTACTATATTTAAAAGATTTGGCTCAAGGGAATTCGCTTTTTGAGAGCATTTATAAACCCGATTTTGAAATCAGTTATATTTTTATTTCTAACGTAATAGCAAGCGGACTAACATTACTGCTGTTAATTCCTTTTTACACTAAAATCAGGTTTACATTCGATACCGTTTTATGGAAAAAAATGATGCGTTATGCTATGCCAGTTCTTGTTGCAGGAATTGCGTATTCCGTTAATGAAACTTTTGACCGCATTTTATTAGAATATTTGTTGCCACCAGATGTTGCAGACGAAAAAATAGGGATGTATTCAGCCTGCTACAAACTCGCTTTATTTATGACTTTATTTGCAACAGCCTTTCGTTTAGGTATAGAACCTTACTTTTTTAGCCATTCTAAAGCAGATAATCCGCAAAAAAATTATGCTAAAATTTTAGAATATTTTGTGGCTTTTGGATCTGTGATTTTATTAAGTGTTGTGGTTTTTGCAGATGTTTTAAAGCCTTTTATTATACGAAGTGAAGCCTACTATGAAGCCATGTGGATTGTGCCATTTATTCTGTTAGCTAATTTTTGTTTAGGTATTTATCACAACCTTTCTGTTTGGTATAAAATAACAGATCGCACTAAGTTTGGAGCCTATATTTCAATATTTGGAGCTGTGGTTACTTTGGTCTTAAATTATGTTTTAATTCCTGTTATAGGTTTTAAAGGCTCAGCAATAGCAACTCTTTCAGCATATACTCTTATGATGCTATTGTCGTTTTATTTCGGAAAAAAATACTATCCAATTCCTTATAATTTGAAGAAAATAAGTTTATATCTTGTGGTATCAATCTTGTTTTCATTTGTGTTTTTCTATAACTATCGCGAGAATTATATTATTGGAATTGCAATGTTAATTGTATTTTTGGGACTGGTTATTCTACTTGAAAAGAAGGAATTAAAACAACTTTTAAAACAAAATTAATGTGTCATTCAGAGCCGTAGCAAAGCATCTCATTAGATAAAATTTAAAATGAAAATTAAAATAATAAATAAATCAAATCATCAATTACCACATTACGAAACTATTGCTTCTGCAGGTATGGATTTGCGTGCTAACTTATCGGAGTCTAGAATTTTAAAGCCTTTAGAGCGCAGTATTGTTGGTACAGGTTTATATATAGAATTGCCTGTTGGTATTGAAGCACAAGTAAGACCAAGAAGCGGATTGGCTGCAAAAAAAGGGATTACAGTATTAAATGCACCTGGAACTATAGATGCAGATTATAGAGGAGAAATAGGTGTCATTTTAGTAAATCTTTCTAATGAGGATTTTGAAATTCAGAATGGTGAACGTATCGCACAACTAGTCATAGCAAAACACGAACGTGCCGAATGGGTAGACTCCATAGAATTGTCTGAAACCGATAGAGGTGAAGGTGGTTTTGGGAGTACTGGAACAAAATAGATAAAGCATATCCTGCAAGGTTTCAAAAACCTTGTAGGTATTATTCGATTTTAGATGAGGTTATTTAATCGTAACCAAAAAACGTAAATAAAGTTTAACAGTAAAAGATTTCCACTATTGTGGAAACGAAAAATAAATTTTCCGATGAAAATAATAGTACCAATGGCAGGTCGAGGATCTCGCCTAAGACCACATAGTTTAACCGTACCAAAACCTTTAATACCTGTTGCAGGTCAGCCGATAGTACATCGCTTGGTTAAAGATATTGCTAAAGTTTTAAAGCAACCTATTGAAGAAATAGCTTTTGTTCTTGGTGACCCAGCATTTTTTGGTGAAGAGGTCGTAGAAAGTTTAAAAGAATTGGCAGAAGGTTTGGGAGCAAAAGCATCTATTTACAGACAAGATCAGCCTTTAGGAACAGGTCATGCTATTATGAGTGCAAAACCATCACTTTCTGGCCCTGCTGTAATAGCTTATGCAGATACATTAATTAGAGCAGAATTTGATTTAGATCCTACAGCAGATAGTGTTATCTGGACAAAATGCGTTGCAAATCCTGAAGCTTATGGTGTTGTAAAGCTTAATGATGATAAAAATATCGTTGAATTAGTTGAAAAGCCAGAAACTTTTGTAAGTGACCAAGCCGTTATAGGTATCTATTACTTTAAAGATGTGGCTGTTTTAAAGGAGAAGTTACAAGAGATTTTAGATGAAAACATAATGAATGGAGGCGAATACCAAATTAATGATGGTATTAAACGCATGATGGCAGATGGAAGAATCTTCAAAACAGGAACTGTTGATGAGTGGATGGATTGTGGAAACAAAGCTGTTACTTTAGAGACCAACGCTAAAATGTTAGGCTTCTTAACGTCTGACAATGAAGAGCAATTAATTGATGATTCTGTTGTTTTAGAAAATTCAAAAGTGATAGAGCCTTGTTACATTGGAAAAGGAACGGTTTTAAAAAATACAACTGTAGGACCTTATGTTTCTATTGGTAAAGATTGTGTCATAGAAAATTCAACCGTTAAAAATAGCTTAATACAAAACCAAACTACTATTAAAAACGCTAATTTAGACGAAGCAATGATTGGTAACCACGTTAAATATAACGGCGAGTTTACAAAGATTAGTATTGGTGATTATACCATTATGGAATAATTATTGAAATAGAATAATCGTGCTATTTAAATTTAGCAACTATGTATATCGTATTGTACACAATTAAAATAAAACCTAACCAAGAAGATAAATTCATTGAATCTTGGAAAGGATTAACAACGTTGATTTACAAATACGAAGGAAGTTTGGGCTCTCGATTACATAAAAAAGATGCACTAAACTTTTTTGCATATGCACAGTGGCCAGATAAAAATACATTTGATAACGCTGGAGGAAACTTACCAGAAGAAGCCAATTATTTTAGAAATACAATGAAGGCATCTTGTGAAAAATTTGAAGTGTTAGAAAAATTTGAAATGATTGAAGACTTGCTAAAGCAACAACAAAGTGAATAAGACATTTATCTTAATATTCGTTTTTCTTTTCGGAATGGTAATCGTTCCGCAGACGACTTATGCTCAAGTTGATTTTAACAAGCGTCCAGATGACGATTTAGGAAATGTTGAAGACGAATTTCAAGAACACTTTTTTGAAGCTTTAAAGCAAAAAGGTATTGAGAATTATGATAGAGCCGTAGACGCACTTCATAAATGCTTAAATCTTAATAGTAAACTTCCTGTAATCTATTTTGAGCTTGGTAAAAACTACAATAAGCTAAAAAACTTTGGAGCTGCAGAAGAGAACTTAAAGAAAGCCATTAGTATGCAGCCAGACAATGTTTGGTTTTTAGATGAGCTTTACGATGTGTATTTTCAGCAAGATGATATTAAAAATGCTTTAAAAACCATTAGGCAATTGGTAAAATATCATCCAGATTATAAAGAGGATTTGGCAGCACTTTACGTTAGAGAAGAAAAGTATAAACAAGCATTAGATTTATTAGATGAATTAGATGCCGAATATGGTTTAAGCGATTCTAGAGACGCCATGCGTAACGATATTTATAGCATTACAGGCAATGCAGACGATCGTATTGAAAATTTAGAACAACGTATTGCAAACAATCCTAATAACGAAGATAACCACTTAAAACTCATCTACAGGTATAGTCAAACAGGCGATCAGAAAAACGCTTACAAAGCTGCCAAAAATTTACTAGAAGTAAAGCCAGATTCAAAATTTGCGCATTTGGCATTGTATAAGTTTTATCTTCAAGATAATAAGATAGATGAAGCCATCAACTCTGTAAGAACTGTTTTAACAAGTCCAGAAATAAATGCAGATGCCAAAGCCAAAGTGCTTAAAGATTTTGTGGCTTTTGTGGCTAGAAATCCCGACTACGAATCAGATTTAATAGATATAACAGCACTTATAGACGATAACAAAGACGCACAAACCCATAGCGATTTAGGACATTATTACTTAAAAGCAGGCGATAAGGTTAAAGCGCTTACAAATTTTAAAGAAGCTTTAAAACAGAGCCCTAACGACTTTAAATTAATAAAAGACGTATTACTACTTCAATTAGATATTAAGGACTATAATGCGGTTAAAATAGATAGTGAGCGTGCTCTAGAATTATATCCTGCACAACCAATTTTATATTTGGTAAACGGTGTCGCAAATAATAATTTGGGAGCATATAAAAAAGCTATCGATAATTTAGAAATGGGACTAGACTTCTTAATCGATAATCCAAATATGGAAGCCGATTTTTATTCGGAATTAAGTTTAGCCTACAAAGCCTTAAATAATATTAGTAAATCTGAAACGTTTGCTAAAAAGGCAAAAGCCTTAAAAGCCCAATAATTAATGAAGTTACCTCAAGTATATAATAATTTGAAACTTATACTAAGTGTCATTTTAATAGCATTTGCATTCAGCTGTGGTTCCACCAAAAGCGTTATAGCTTCTGGAGTAGCTAGTGATAAACTCTCGGCTAAGCAAGTGATAAAACAGCACAAAAAGAACGATGCTGATTTTAAAACAATGAATGCTAGAGTTAAGATTGAATTAATCCAAGGAGATAGCGAGCAAGGATTTACTTTTAGTTTTAGAATGGAAAAGGATAAAGTGATTTGGTTAAGTGCACCAATTGGTATGGCACGTATGATGATTACTCCGGATAAAGTAAAGTTTTATAACAAGTTAGATAACGAATATTTTGATGGTGATTATAAACTATTAAGTGATGTTGTAGGTATAGATCTCGATTTTATGAAAGTACAAAACATCCTTTTAGGTCAGACGATCTATGACCTTAATGACGAGCCTCACCAAGTTTTTGTTAATAATAATTCTTATGCTTTAAGTCCAAAAGACCAGCATGCATTGATAGAGTTATTCTACCTTATAAATCCATCACATTTTAAAATGGATAGCTTGCAATTACAGCAACAGTTTGAAAAAAGAATGCTTCAGGTAGATTATTCATCTTATCAAGAAGTGAAAAAACAAATACTACCACAGCATATAAGAATAGTAGCAGTTGACGATTCTGACCAAGTTACTATTACCATGGAATTTAAATCGGTATCTTTGAATGAAGAGGTTCGTTTTCCGTTTAATATTCCTTCAGGCTATAAAGAAATTGAAATTAAATAATGACTAAATATCGTTTCTATACTACACTAATAATAGGACTTTTACTGTCCTGTTCGTCGTTATTCGCACAAAGCGATAAACAAAAAAAATTAGAGCTTCAACGTCAACAAGTTTTAAGAGAAATGAAGCAAATAAATGCTTTGTTATTTACTAAAAAGAAGGAAGAAAAATCAGCAATTACGCTTATTGAGGATATTAACTACAAAGTAAACGTTAGAAAAAATTTAATTAGAATTACTAACGAGCAAGCCAATTTACTTACTAGAGAAATTAATACGAATCAAAAAGAAATTACAAGTCTTAGAACGCAGTTGCAAGAGTTAAAAGACGACTATGCTGCTATGGTTGTAAAATCATATAAAAGCAAATCAGAGCAAAGTAAAGTGATGTTTTTATTGTCGTCAAGCAATTTTCAACAAGCTTATAAACGCCTTCAATATATAAGACAGTATAGAGATTATCAGAAAGAGCAAGGAGAAGCTATAAAAATAAAAACAAAGGAACTTCAAGATTTAAATATTCAATTATCTAAACAAAAAGAAGATAAGAAAAAACTTATTGAAGAAAACCGAATTGCTAAACGCGAATTAGAAAGCGAACTAAAACAACGTGAAACCTTGATGGCTTCTATTAAATCTGACATGAGCAAATTTGCTGCTCAGATAAAAGCTAAAAAACAAGAAGCAGACCGTTTAGATAAAGAAATAGATCGTTTAATTGCTGAAGCTATTGCTGCAGCCAATAAAAAAACGGGTAAAAAATCATCTACCGGAAAGTTTATTTTAACACCTGAAGCTAAAAAATTAGCAGCAAATTTTGCTTCTAATAAAGGTAAATTAGGTTGGCCAGTAGCTAGAGGTGTTGTGAAAGCTAAGTTTGGAAAAGGACGATCATTAACAGACAGTTCAGTTGAGGTAAACCATTCGGGAATTAAGATTGCCACGGAGGTAAATGCCGATGTTAAAGCAATTTTTAATGGTGTAGTATCTTCTATCCATGTTATGAAAAGAGGAAACCCAACCATTTTAATTAGACATGGTGATTACATAACAATCTATCATAACCTTTCTAAACTCTATGTAAAAAAAGGGGATCAGATTACAACAGGACAAGTTATAGGTAAGGTTTTTAGCAATAAGATTACAGGTGAAACGCTTCTCGATTTTAGAATTTACAAAAACAATCTAAAGCTGAATCCAGAATCTTGGTTAGCTAGACAATAAATAAAAGAGGTTACTTTTATTACTCAAAAAGCGCCTTTAACTCAGTCGCTTCAGAAGGTTTCATTTTGCCAGCCAAAACTAAACTCAATTGTTTACGACGTAACGCAGCATCAAAACGCTGTTTTTCTAATTTGGTTTCTGGGACCAGCTCAGGCACTTTTACAGGTCGTCCTGTTTCGTCTACAGCAACAAAAGTATAAATAGCTTCATTAGCCTTTACACATTCGCCAGACTCTCTGTCTTCAATCCAAACGTCCATATACACTTCCATAGAAGAGGTGAACGCTCGTGACACTTTAGCTTCTATCATCACAACGCTACCTAAAGGTATAGATCTGTTAAAGGCAACATGATTAACCGAAGCTGTCACGACAATACGTCTAGAGTGTCGTCTAGCAGCAATACTAGCTGCTCTATCCATACGAGCCAACAATTCGCCACCAAAAAGATTATTGATAGGGTTAGTTTCGCTTGGTAATACCAAATCGGTAACAATGGTTTTAGACTGAAATGCGGTTCTAGATGGCATAGATTTTTAAAATTTGTGCAAAGATAGAACGAATTTAGGATGAAGGTGGCATTATTATAACTAAAAAGTAATATCACTGAAGACTAATTGATAATCTCCGTGTAAATATGTTTTACCTAAAGTTAAAAAGTAGAGTAGTAAAATGGGCCTTAAAAATCTATTTAAGCTTTTTTATCAATAACCAAGCATCTCGGTTATGTTCACGACGAATCTTATATAGTTCGCGTTGTGCTTCCTCTCTAGTTTCAAAACTAGCATAAACTACTTCGTGTAAACCATAGCGGTTTGTACCAATTTTTCGAGCTTTAAAGCCATTGTCTCTTAGTTGCTTAACTTTCTTTTCTGAATTAGCTTCTACTCTAAAAGCACCAGCAACAATATGGTAATTACCACTTTGCTTTTCTAAAGATAATGTTGCTGCAGGTAATGGGTTACTAATTACAAAAGTTGCTTCTTGTACTTTAGCATCAAGTTGCTCATTAGCTTGCTCTTGTGCTAATTGATTGTGGTTTTCAATAGTACTATTGTAGTAAGTTGCAGCACCAAAGCCACCTAAGCCTAAAAATAGGACAGCTGCAGCAGCATATTTTAACCAGTTACGATTAGAACGTTTTTGAGGAGTTAACGCAATAGGTGCAGTTTCTTCAACAGCCTCTGCCGTTTCTCTATAAACTTCACGATTTACATCTGTAGATGTAAAGTGAGATAAACCAAAAGCATCTGTAAGATAATTGATGTGATCAGATGGATTAAACTCAATTTTACCATCAGCATTCAACTTTAACTCACCAATATTTTTAAATTGAATCGTTTCTCCTTCATTTAAAAAGGATTTAATAGACTTTATATGCTTAGAAATTTTATTTAAAGCTGTTGTGTAAGGTATCTTTTCAACCTCAGCAATATAGTTTGCTAATAAACCATCATTTTGTTGTAGCTGCTCATTAAAAGACAAAGCTTTTTTTGGAGGATAAAACGTATGAGTGGTTTCGTGAATTTTTGCCGAAACACGTTGCGTTAAGAATGCTCCAAACTCAGGAATGGTAACACAATCGTAACGGTATAATAGGTCGCTAATGTAAGTCTCTAACTGCATATAGACGCAAAGTTAAAAATTTTTATTTCTGAATGAAATTAAGTGCAGCATAGTTATTAACATCAAAATAAATAGTTGCCTATGTGATTGATTTTCTTGGAATTTACAATGGCTTTTTTTTTGAAATAATTTTGTTTTTTTTTTGATTGGGATTATCCAAATGGTTTTCATTATGCTTTCTGTTTAGGAAGATTTCAAATCCATTCAGAATTAAATAATTATATTCGTGTAAAGACGGTTAATTTTCTTAAGTATTTAGTTTTCAATGACAGACCAACAATTAATTTATGCTTTAGCTTTACAACATGTACCCAAAATTGGAGCTACAACGGCTAAGAAATTGATTAATCATTGCGGATCTGCTGAAGCGGTTTTAAAAGAAAAGAAAACAAAGCTTTTAAAGATTGATGGTATTGGTAGCATTACTATTCAAGGCCTTTTTGATAAGATTCATTTGGAAGAAGCTGAGGAAGAATTAAAGTTTATAAAAGACAATAATATTATTGTACATTATTTTACTCAGGACACTTATCCAGAACGTTTAAAGCATTGTATCGATGGTCCGATTTTACTATTTCAATCAGGTAATATTAATTTAAAAGAACAACGTATTATTAGTATTGTTGGTGCCCGAAAAATTACCACTAGCGGTATCGCCTTCTGTGAAAAATTAGTAGAAGCGTTATCTCCATTTAACCCCATAATTGTTTCTGGATTTGCTTATGGTACAGACATTACAGCTCATAAGGCAGCTGTAAAACAGAATTTACAAACCATAGGGTGTTTAGCACACGGCCTCAATCAAATTTATCCAAAAGCACATATAAAGTACGTGGCAGATGTTGAAAAATACGGAGGGTTTTATACCGATTTTTGGAGTTCAGATACCTTTGATAGAAATAACTTTTTAAAACGAAACCGAATTATAGCAGGACTTAGTGAAGCTACAATAGTTATAGAATCTGCCGAAAAAGGAGGCAGCTTAGTCACAGCAGATATTGCTAATTCTTATAACAGAGAAGTCTTTGCTGTACCAGGAAGAACTACAGATAGCCAAAGCGTTGGTTGTAATAACTTAATAAAATTTCAGAAAGCCCATTTGTTATCTCATCCTTTAGATGTACCATATATGCTAAATTGGGAATTAGAACCTAATAAGAAGCAACCTGTACAGCAACAACTATTTGTAGAACTAGAACCCGATGAAAAAATTATTTATAACTTTCTAAAAGAAAATAACAAAGAGTTGTTGGATGTCATTGCCATTAAATGTGAAATGCCAACGTATAAAATAGCAGGTATTTTATTGAACATGGAATTGAAAGGTGTTGTAAGACCTTTACCAGGAAAACTGTTTGAGGTTATTTAACAATACAACGATAAAAACCACTTTTGATACAGAAAAAGCTTACAAGCGAATGTCGTTTTTATACTTTTGTGAGCTTATAGTAGTGTTTGGGTTTATGAAGTATTTTTATGTTATCTGTTTTTTCTTATTTCAGTTTAATTTAGTTGCACAACATCAAGAATTATCAGTTTTTACTTGTGGTGAGTTAGAGGATACTAGTCAGACGGCTCAATCAAGAAGCTCTTTTCATACAACGGAGAATCCAGATAATATTTTTGTAGATCGTTTTGGTAATGAAAAACAAAAAAATATAAACCCTAATATTGCTGGTCAACAAAGGGCAATACCCTTAGCGCCAGATTATATTAGTCCAGAAGGTTTGTTTGCCATTTATTTAACGGATCAAATATCTGATAATAGCATTCAAGATTTTGATAACAATTCAGCCTATAGAAATGTCATTGCACAGATTTTTGCAGATTTAGAGCAGTTAATTATAGAAAGTCCATCAACAGGTGTCGTAGAACCTGTAAAGATAGAGCTGCAATCCATGTCTGTTAACAGTGGTGTGTTAGCATCAGCATCTTCATATTATGATTACTCAGGTGTTGCAGTAGGTACTATTGTAGAAGGTGAAGTTTGGAAAGCCATAAATTCTGGATCTAATGATCCCGATAATTGGGATGGTTTAATACGCGTTAACTTTTTTCATGATTGGTACAGTGATTTCAATAATCCCACTGGAATTACTGGAACAAATGCATTTGACATGTATGCTGTTTTATTACACGAAATTATGCATGCATTGGGTTTTGCTTCAGGTATAGACGAATTCGGAAACCCCAAAAATGGAAGGGCTTTTTTAAAATATGATAATTTACTACATACAGATACAAATGATAATTTAATTGTACCTCTTGGTCTAGACTGGAGTTTTAATAGTGCGGTCCCTATTAACACCATAACAAATGGCTGTCCAAGCACCTCGGAAATTAGATTAGGAGATAATAATTTACCAGTGCATTCACCACAGGTTTTTTCTAATGGATCAAGTTTAAGTCATGTAGATTTAAATAATGACTGTAACTATCCACTTAATGATTTTATAATGGCATATGCCATTGCTGCTGAAACTTCAAGAAGACCGCTCTCACAAGAGTTTGATATATTATGTAGTTTAAATTATAATTTATCTACTCAATTTGGTAACAATAATATTATTGAGTTTGCTAATCCTGCAATTATAACTTCTGTAAGCAATAACAGCAGTAATATTATAGCTTATTCTGGTTGTCAGCCACCTGTTTTTGGAATTGATGATTTTAAAGACCCAATTGCGCAACCAACAATTGAAAACTGTCCAAGTAATACTTTAAATATATTAGAACAAGATTTATTGAATAATGATATATCTAATCTTGGCTTGGCACTAGAGGTTGCCAATTTAAGTTTAAACGGTGATTTAATTACAACTTTCACAGGTGTAGCACCTAATAGAACTTTTATAATTACACCAAATTTTGTTGGAGATCTTCAGCTTATGTATCAACCAAAAGATACTAGTGGTAATTTGGGAAACAACACTTTGGCAAACATTAAAGTAACGATGTGTCCAAATTTTGGATGTATAAATACAAATGATTGTAATTTAATTTGTAATCCAGAAATTGATTTTATTGCTAATACTAATACAAATTGTTTTGTTGAAGGCAACATAGCTGCTAATGGTGTAAATACAATTCCAGGATGGCGCTTTAAATTTTCTACTCCAGATTGGTTCGATGATGATAACAGTACGTGTAGTCCAACAAATCGAAGTGCTTATTCAAACAGTGTTTCTTTACCAAATACAGGCGCATCTAGTGGAAGATTTCATTTTTTCTCTACTCAGAACTATCAAACCTCTTATTCTAGAAATGATTTTTCAAGTGAGGCAATAATGACAAATGTAGCGCTAAAGCCAAATACAAAGTATATTTTGTCCTATCATAAAAGCGATGGGTTAGATCCAAGTTACGTTGGTACAATGCCTGTAGGTAATGGTTCGTCTATTGTTCAACCAAATATAGGTTTAGATGTTAGTTTAAGTACCATAAATTCTACTACGAGTTTGTTATATTATAAACATGAGTTTGGGCCAACACTTGTTAGTTCCCCTTTTGCCCATTCTACTAACTTTTTAAATAATAGTTTATTAATTTTTAATGACAATAATATAGGTTTTGATTGGTCTCAAACCGTCACAGTATTTAACTCGCCTTCAGTAATTGATAATTCGAATGCAGTCTTGGTTTTTAGTCATGCCATAGGTAATAGTTTTGTTAACTCAGGAAGACCATATAGTACGACTTTTGAATCGTATTTTTTAGCATTAGATAGAATAGAATTAATTGAAGATCGTTTGCAAGATACACCTGATAATTATACTATAAATTGTGGGGCAACCCAAGTAATTGGAATAGACTTATGTTCAGTCGCTAATATGCAATACGAATGGTGGGATATTACTAACGGAATACAGTTAACGGACTTAGATAATACCACTACGACTTATACTGATGGTATAATTACAACGCTTCCTTTATCAGTAAATTATACAATTAATTCAATCAATGATAATGGCTCTACTATTACACTAAGTAATGTTGAGAATTCAATAGAATTAGAACTGCGACGTAATTTTCCAACAACCTTTATTAATAATAGCGTTACACCTTCAACTACAGCTGCAAATAATATTCATATTACCGATAATACTGCTACAGTTAGTATAACCGTTTTAAATGAAGCTCCAACGGATGCTACATTTAGTTTTTCACGTTTAAATTGTTTAGAATATACTTTTCAAGCTACTGAAACTTACGAAACCCATGAATGGGATTTTGACAATGATGGTGTAGTAGATGTTTCAGGTTCTGGTACTGATTTAGCAAACACCAACCCAAGCTATACCTTTCCTGGATCAGGCACTTATGTCGTAACACATATGGTATCTAATGAGTGTGGTAGTTTATCTTATCAAGAAAGTATTGTGCTTGCTTGTGGTTGTTCTAGTAGTACCACTTGGAACGGCACAACATGGAGCAATGGTAATCCAGATATTAATACAGAAGCCATAATTAATGGCAATTATGATACTCTACTTAACGGAAGTTTTAGTGCCTGTGAATTAGTTGTAAATGCAGGTGCGACACTTTTTATACAAAATGCAACCTATGTAGAAGTACAAAGCATAGCCTCTATCAGTGGAAATCTTTGGGTAGAAACTCATGGAGCATTTGTTCAGAATTTAGATTTAGAAAATGCATTTATTCTTAATCCTGGAGGTAATGCGCTTGTAAATAAACAGACCACTGTTGTTAATAATTGGTATGATTATACCTATTGGAGTTCACCAATTGTGGATGAAACCGTAGGTGATGCCTTAGATATTGCACCTGCAAACCGACGTTTTTGGTACAATGCACAAAACTATTTAGATCAATATTTAGATAGTTCTAATAACACAATTCTTGGTAGCGATGATATTGATGATGATGGTAATGACTGGCAAATAGCAACTGCAGCATCCATTATGACTCCAGGAGTAGGCTATGCAGCAACGGTTTCTCCTATTGGTGTTTTCCCAGGTGCTTATCTAGCCACTTTTGAAGGTGTATTTAATAATGGTATTATAGAAACACCCATTTATGTTAATGGCTTAGCCACTGACAATGATTGGAATTTAATTGGTAATCCCTATCCTAGTGCTATAGATTTTGATAATCTATATGCATTAAACTCTAGTCTTATTGGTGGGTCTGCGTATTTATGGTCTCATGCTAGTCCTCCAGATAACAACAACGATGGTAATCAAGGTTTAAACTTTAATGCAAACGATTATGCCATTATTACTGTTGGCAGTGGTAATATTGCTGGTAGTGGTACTTTAACAGACAATAATATTCCTAACAGTGATAACACAATTCCTTCTGGTCAAGGGTTTTTTGTAAAAGGCTTATCTAACGGAACATTAAGGTTTAATAATAGTATGCGTAAAGCGGATTTAATAAGTAATAATCAGTTTTTTAGAAATTCTAATACAACAAATACTAATAGATTGTGGTTAAACCTTACTACTGAGAGCGGTATTTTCAACCAAATACTTATCGCTTATGTTGATGGTGCTACTAGCGGTTTTGATGGTTTTTCTTTTGATGCCACTCGAAGTCTGCATGGTGGGAACACCTCAATTTTATTTACTGAAATTGAAAATGATACCAGAAGATTTGCGATTCAAGGGAAAAACCCAAATGACTTAAATCTTAATGAAATTATACCGTTTGCGTATTATTCGGGAGTAGAT
>Ga0193955_1000838_pt1 | contig 15852 bp, 12 predicted proteins | sample BB_6_MG_FD_140343 | JGI IMG/M metagenome (GOLD analysis project Ga0193955, IMG submission 140343) | Microbial mat bacterial communities from the Broadkill River, Lewes, Delaware, United States - BB_6_MG | ecosystem: Environmental > Aquatic > Freshwater > River > Microbial mats | place: USA... | reverse complement strand
ATGTAGGACTTGTAAGAGATTTACAATTTAAAAACAATGTTCGAGTAATAGTAACTTATGGTTCTAAACCTTTGACAGTACCATTTGCTATTAGGTTAAATGACTTTCAACTAGATAGATACCCAGGTAGTATGTCACCGTCATCATACGCAAGTGAAGTAACACTTATAGATGTAGAAAATGATGTTAAATTTGATTATAGGATATTTATGAATTCAACTTTAAAATACGGTGGTTTTCAGTTTTTTCAAAGCTCGTATGACCCAGACGAGACTGGTACAGTACTTTCTGTGAATAATGATCCAGGAACGATTCCTACATATTTAGGATATTTTTTGTTAGCACTTGGACTTTTAATGAATATGTTTGATAAAAAATCAAGATTTTCAAAATTACTTCAATATACGAAGCAATTTAATAGTATAGCAATTATTTTTGTAGCAACTGCAATTTTTATCAATACTTCTTATGCAAATGATACTTTAGATTATCTTGAGAAATATAAAGTTGAATCTAAAGAGACAGCAAAACTTTTTGGTAAACTTGTAACACAATCACAGCAAGGTAGAATGAAACCTGTTGACACTTTAAATAGAGAGATACTTAATAAGCTTTCTCGAAAAAGTACATTTTTAGGGATGAATCCAGATCAAGTCGTTTTAGGTATGATTACTCGTCCAGAGATTTGGAGAGAATTAAAAATGTTAAAAATAACAACTCCAAAACTCAAAAGAGAATTAGGGCTTGAAGATAGTAGAAAATATGTAGCATTTTCAGAGATGTTCACATCGCAAGGTGAGTATAAATTAAAAAAACTTATCAATGATGTAAATGCAATGAACCCAAATACAAGAGGTACATTTGAAAAAGATATACTAAAACTTGATGAGAGATTAAATATCGCATATATGGTTTATTTTGGAAATCTTTTTCAAATTTTTCCACGCCCAGATGATGGACATAATCATGATACAACAAAATGGTACACACCAATTGATGCAATGGATCAATTCCATGATAAAGATAAGCAAGTGGTGCAACTTATGGTTAGAGGATTTATTGATAATGTTGTGGCACAAAAATATGAAGAAGCAAATAAATATATTGGTTTGATTTCACAGTTTCAAAGAAAAGTTGGACAAGATGTTATCCCTAGTCAAGATAAAATTAATAATGAGATATTATTTAATGAATTAAATGTATTTTTTAAACTTACTTTAGCATATGTATTTCTTGGAATAATACTATTTTTCATTTCATTCTTAACAGTCTTTAATAAAAACTGGTCATCTAAAAAACTTAACACAGCTATTTTTGTAGTACTTGCAGTGCTTTTCTCAGTACATACTTTCGGTATGGGACATAGATGGTATATAAGTGGACATGCTCCTTGGAGTGATACTTATGAGTCTTTAGTGTATATAGCTTGGTCTGTTATGTTTGCAGGAGTTATATTCTTTAGAAAATCACTTATGGCGTTAAGTGCTACAGTTGTTATGGCTGGAGTGTTTATGTTTACAGCGCACTTAACTGGGATTGACCCACAAATAACAAATCTTGTTCCTGTATTAAAATCATATTGGCTTACAATTCATGTATCAATAATTACTGGGTCTTATGGTTTCTTAGCAATTGGTGCTATGCTTGGATTTATGTCTATGGTTTTATTTATTTTTAGAGATCCAAATAAACCACATATTGATCAAAATATAAACCATATTACAGCTATCAATGAAGCCGCTCTTATTTTAGGTCTTGCAGCACTTGTAGTAGGAAATTTTCTTGGTGGAGTTTGGGCAAATGAGTCTTGGGGAAGATACTGGGGATGGGATCCAAAAGAGACTTGGGCTTATGTAGCTATCGTATTTTATGCTTTAGTTATTCATCTTAGATTTATACCAAAGCTTAATACACCATATGTATTTGCAGTAGCTTCAACATGGGCTTTCTCAACAATACTTATGACATATTTTGGAGTAAACTTTTATTTAAGTGGTATGCACTCTTATGCTACAGGTGATCCTGTACCAATTCCTACATGGGCATATGTGCTTACAGTATTAGTTTTTGTCGTTAGTATTCTTGCTAGTAGAAAACGAGATTTGCCTAAATTAAAAGTATAAAAAAAGGTTGTCATCTGACAACCTTTTTTAATTTGATACGAAGAATAAATTTATAATAAATCTAGTTTTGTATCATTAAACTTATAAGTTTTATGTGCTACTTTTACTAATATTTCTTTTTTTGATAACTCTTTAAAAAGCTTTATAAGAGTTGGTTTTGATATTGAAATCTTCTCTATTATATCACTGTAAGATGTTATGATTTGATTTTCTTTATCTAAATTTCCAATAATATATTTTACCACTTCAACCTGTTTACTATCAGTTATAGCAGATATGATTTTAATAATATGAGTGTTTTTCTGAATCTGTTTTTGTTGTACGATTGGAAGTAATACATCATGGAGAGTATTTAAAAGTTCTTTAATATTAATCGGTTTTATTATATAGTTTTCAACTTTTAATTGTATAGCCTCAAGTAAGTATTTTGTATCTGTGTGTGCTGTTGTTAAAATTGCAGGGATTAAAATATTTTCTTTTTTAAGCTCTTTTAAAAAGTCTATACCATTCTCATTTTCAAGCAATATATCTGAGATAATTATATCGATTTTTTTTGTTTTTATTATTTCTAAAGCATCTTTTATTGTTTCTACACTATAAATTTTATGAACAAAGTCTTCTAAAATATCAGTTGTGTGTCTTGATAAATCAACATCATCTTCTAAATATAAAATATTTGCATCTAATAATATATTTAAATTTCTATTTTCCATTAGTTTATATACCTCTTATATTGGAATTTTTATAATAAATAGTGAACACTTATCGTTATGAATATCATCAATTTTATGATAAATATTTTTACAACTAATAAACCCATCCATATGTTTTTCTATAATTTGTTTTGACATATAAAGACCAATACCTGTACCTGCACTTTTATATTTTGTAGTATAATAAGGTTCAAATATTTGTTCAATTATACTTTCATCAATACCACCACCATTATCAATAAAATGAATAATAGCATAGTTTTTATATTTGCTAATAATTATTTTTATCATTTTATCATGTTTTATAGTAGTAGTTGCTAAAGCATCCTTTGAATTAGAAATAATATTTAGAAATACGTGTGAAAGTTCATTATAGTAAGTATATAGCTCAATATCACATCGAATCTCTAATTTCAAACATATATTTTGTTTATCTAGGAGATATTTTGAGAGTTCAACTGCATGTTCAACACAATCATGAATATAAAATTTACTTTTTGTTTTATCAGGACTAAAATAGTTTTTAAAATCATCAAGGGTGTTTGACATATTATTTGCTAAAAGTAAAGCATCATTTACTTTTGCATCTAAATATTCGTAAGTTAGTTTTCCCATAGACATCTTTGTTTGAAATCCTTGAATTATCATAGTAATAGAACTTAATGGTTGTCTCCATTGATGTGCAATATTATTAAGCATCTCTCCTAAGCTAGCTAATTTTGCTTGTTGAAACATTATAATATCTTTTTTCCTGTTATTTGTAGCTTCTTGTATAACTCTTTTTTCTAGGGAACTATTGAGTTTTTTTAATTCTTTTGTTTTATTGTAGATTTTTATTTCTAACATCTTATGTAGATATTTAAAATTATTTATCAGTATTATTGACAAAACAATTGAAAATATAAAAACTAATACTATTGAGATTATAGAGCCTATAATTATAATTGTAAATATTCTTTGAGTATCTCTTTTTTCATTTATTGCTAAAGATAAATCATAGTTAATAAGACTGGTTATATATATGTTAATAGCATTGATTTCAAGATATAGTTTTGAAAAATTATTTGTATCTTTTTTATCTTTTATTTGCGATAATATATTATGAATCAATGTGATTTTTTTATCTATATTATTTATGATATTACTTTTTAATGTTTGATCTTTCTCATAAGAAATATCTGGTTTTAAAAATTTTTTTATAATTTCACTTAGATATATAAATGGAGTCTCTTTATTATTTGTTGCTTTTTTATATTCATTCCAGTTTGATTTTATAAGTTGTTTTGCTAGTGTTATTACCTCTTTTGAATCTTCAAGAGTAATGCTGTTGTTTTCCACATCAATTAATGTATCTTGTATGTTTACCTTATAGGCATCTTTCATATTTTCAAGTTTTACAAAAAGGGTTGTTCTTTGTTCAAAAAGTTTATCGAAATCATGTTTTATAGAAAATGTTGATATAAGTGAAAGGATAACAATCATGAACATTCCTACTGAAATAATAAATATAAGAAATTTTGTTTTTAACTCAAAATTCACACTATTAAAATAGGAAAATATTTTATTTAAGTTCATTTTTTAATCTCGATAAAGTGATTGTCTTCATATTTGAATAGATAGACTTTATTTAAAAGTTGCTGATTTATATAGTTTATTTCTAATCCTTGGAGGGTATCTTTTGGTAACTTTTTTAATTGTTCAAGAAATTTTCCTCTAGTAATACTGCCATTAATGTTTTTAATGGCCTTCACAACAGTTTTTGCACTTAAAAATGCCTCAAGTGATATAAAACTTGGTTCAAAATCTGGATCATATTCTTTTAAAATTTTATTATATTCTTTAATTACGGGTATAGATAAATCTTCATAGTTAGGTACAACTTGTGAAAAGAGCAAATTTTTTGTTTTCCCATTTAAGTCTTTTATCATTTCACTAGCATCTCCAAAAGAGATATTACAAAAAATAGTATCTATAAAATTAGGATTTTCTTTTGCTTTTTTTATAAAAAGGCTATTTGCTTTATTGGCTCCAACCATTATGATAGCCTCTGGATGGGCATCTTTAATTGAATGAAATGCATGTCTTATTGATAATGTATTTCTTTTATAACTTCCTTCTGCTACTAAAGATAAATTATATTTTTTTAAAGTATTTACAACCCCAATATATCCATCTTCACCATATTCATCATTTTGATAAAATACAGCAATTTTTGTGAAATGTTTCTCATTATGAAGATATTTTATGTGTTCCTCTATCTCTTGTAGATAAGAACTACGCAAGTTTATTATATTGTCATAATAGTTGTTTCTTAGAAATGATGCTCCAGTAAAAGCAGATACAAAAGGGATATTAGTTTGTCTTAAAATTGGTAAGATAATTTTTACTGTTGGACTACCAACAAATCCATATAATGCAAAAATATTTTTATTTTTGAGTAGTTGCTGAGTATTTCTTAAAGTTAATTGTGGCTCATATTTATCTTCATAAGCAAGTAGTTTTATTTTTTTATTTTTAAGAAGATGATTCTTATTTACATAATCAAAATATGCATTTGTACCTAATTCAACAGCAGTTCCTAGCTCTTTTATAGTACCAGTTTTAGGAAGAGAACTGCCAATATATATTGTGTTGTTATCAAAAGTTTTTTCTTTAAAAAAAAGAAAAGAGATAGCAACAAGAAATATAATTATTAGTAATATTTTTTTAATCATAAATAGATTGTATCTAAATTTTCTATATATTAAAATAAATTTTACTATTTAAGTATAGATTAAGAGTCTTAGTTATAGAATTTGGTCAAATATTTTTTACCAAAAAGGAAAAAGATGCAAGAATTTATATATTTTAATCCAAATGGACTAGAGTTCCCTCTCTGTGAAACCATAAGTATGGTATCTAACACTGCAGATACTTCTAATAAGAGCTTTATTGTATCAAACTCAGAAGAGATAAAAAGTGAGGTAGTTGCTAAAGAGATAAATTTTTATATTAAAAATAGTAAAGATTCTTTAACCAAAAAAATGTTTACTGTACCAAAATTATATGATATAGCTTTAACAAAATATGATAATGCGCAAGATTTAGAATATACACAAGAGATAGGAAATAAACTTTTAGTAGTTGGTGAATCAAATCAACTACAAGATTTTGCACAACAAATAGAATTAGAAGAATTTGATTTATATGTTATTACTGAGGAGAAAATAAAGTCAATAAAGGGTCACATTGGAAAGTTAGAAGTTATTGTTCTCTCCAATGATAAAGAAGTTTTATTACAAGTTGATCAAATTGTTTGGTTTGATGCTAAAGAAGAAGGACTCAAACAAAGTGGTACATATGACCCAAATAAAATATCTATACAAGAAGTAGTTTCTATCCTTAGAACAAATATCAAAAATTATAATTATAAAAAATATATCACTTATAATGCTTCATATTGTCAATACCATGAAAGAAGAGAAGAAACTTGTGCAAAATGTGTAGAAGTTTGTCCAACTACTGCAATTACAAAAATAGATCAACTTAAACATTTAGAATTTTCAAATATTGATTGTGTAGGTTGTGGTGGTTGTGTGAGTGTTTGTCCAACGGCTGCAATAGATTATGCGATGTTCAATAAAGATTCAATTTATGATGTTAGTTATTTTTATACAGATACTCACCCTTTAATTATTCCAAGTAAGATGGATATTGAAAATCTAATTGTAGATTTAAAAGAAGATGTTCTCCCTTTGTGTATTGAGGGAGAAAAGTTTTTAGATGAAGCATCATTTATAACTCTTACTCAAATGTCTGGTTCTCAAGTGATCTTTTATAGTGATTTTTTATCAAAAGGTACAAGTGATTCTATAGATATTTTAAATTCTATATACCAAAAAAAATATGGAAAAGATGCTGTTCTGGTTGCACAAAATGTTGAACAATTAGAAGAGGTTATTTCTAAAGTGTCTTTTGTAGAAAATTCAAAGTTTAATACAAATCAGAAAAATCAAAGAAAAAGAGAGACATTTTCTTTTAGATTACAACATCTAGTAGCAAATGATGATTTAGGTGTTGTAAAAACAAAAGAGCATATTCATTATTCAAAAGTACAAGTCAATGAATCGAATTGTACTTTATGTTTATCTTGTGTTGGTGCTTGTAATGTAGATGCATTAGTAGCAGATCCACGAGATAACACACTTAGAATTAATCCAAGTTTATGTACCTCATGTGGATATTGTGAAGTTTCATGTCCAGAAAAAGATTGTTTAACAATCAAAAGAGATGAAATAGAGTTAAATCCAATGTGGTTTAAAGAACAGATTTTGGCAAAAGATACACTTTTTGCCTGTGTAGAATGTGGAAAAGAATTTGCAACAACAAAAGCAGTTGAAAAAATAGCAAATATGATGGCACCTGTTTTTGCATCAAATCCAACAAAACAAAGAACACTTTATTGTTGTGAAGATTGTAAAGCAAAATTAATGATAAAACAAGGATTACTAAATGGATAATAAAAGTATAGATAGAGCAAGATGTTTCTTGTATGACACATTAGCTCTTTTATTTGTAGAGGAACATGTAAAAAACAATAAGAAGCAAATAGTAGAAAATTTAAGACAAATTTCTTTAAATCCCTTTGATGATGAAGTTGGTGAAGTTGCCAATAATATAGTAAATCTTATTGAAGAAAATGATAAAGATATACTCTATGAAGAGTATCAAAATCTTTTTTTAGTCCCTTTTGGAACAAATGTATCATTAAGTGTTTCTTGGTATCACGAAGAGAGAGAATGTGGTGAAATGGTTGTAAAAGTGAAAGAAGTTTTAGCAAATACTAAAATTAGAAAAGATGAAAAACTTTTTAAAGCACCAGAAGACAACTTTGGATTTATTTTTACTCTTTGTTCTTATTTATTAGAAGAAACAGATAATAAAATAAATAAAAATCTGCAAAAAGATTTATTTAAAGCTGTAATAAATCCATTTTTTGAAAGGTTCTATATCTCTTTATTAGAAAGTAAATCTCCTATTTATGTATCTGTTGGGATTATTGTTGGAGACTTTTTAAGTTTGGAGAGAAATTATTTGAATTTAAATTAATTGTTAAAAGAGGTAAAAGTCGCCTTATGAATTTGTAAAATTTTTAAGGGGGCTTTTACCCACATAAATTTAAAGGAGTGAAGATGGCTGAAGAGTTAAATGCTAGACGGGATTTCATCAAACGAGCTGGTGTTGCTGCCACAGTATTGGCAGGTTCTGTTGCTGCAGTTGCTGCAAGTACTGAAGAGCAACATCGAGGGCATGGTAGTGAAGTTGGTAACGGTGTCGTTACAGGAACTTCTAAAAAGAAAGAAATTTTATACAATAAAACACAAGCTTGGAATGATTTTTATCAAGCTGCAAAATAATTAAAAGGAAAAAAAATGAAACTGTTAAAAAGTTTTGGAAGAAGAAGTTTTTTAAAAATGGCTTCACTTGCAACAGCTGTAACAGCAACATCTGGCTTTGCTAGTACAAATGTTTTAAGAAATGCAACTGAAGAAGAGATTAAAAATCCATTTCCAGGTTCTAAACTTATTAAAACTGTTTGTTCATATTGTTCAGTTGGTTGTGGTGTTGTAGCTGAAGTACACAATGGTGTATGGGTAAGACAAGAGGTGGCTGCTGATCATCCAATTAGTCATGGAGGGCATTGTTGTAAAGGTGCTGATATGATTGATAAAGCAAGAGCTACTAATAGATTAAAATATCCAATGGAAAAAGTAGATGGACAATGGAAGCGAGTAAGCTGGGATAATGCTATGGGTAAAATCTCAGATAAATTACAGCAACTACGAAATGACCATGGTCCGGATGCTGTACAATTTATTGGTTCATCTAAAGTAGGAAATGAACAAGCTTTTTATATCCGTAAGTTTGCATCTATGTTTGGAACAAACAACATAGATCAACAAGCAAGAATCTGTCACAGTCCAACTGTTGCTGGTGTTGCAAATACTTGGGGTTATGGAGCTATGACAAATCATATAGGTGATATGCAAAACTCAAAAGCAATTATTATTTTTGGGGCAAATCCAGCTTCAAATCATCCTGTTGCTATGCAACATATTCTTAAAGCTAAAGAACAAAATGGTGCAAAAATTATTGTTATTGATCCAAGATATACTAAAACAGCTGCAAAAAGTGATATTTTTTGTAGAATTAGACCAGGTACTGATATTGCTTTTATGTATGGAATGATTCGATTGATTAAACACAATAATTGGTTTGATAAATCTTTTATTGCTGATCGTGTTTATGGAATGGAAGAGATTTTTAAAGAGTGTGAAGCGTATACACCTGAGCATGTTGAAGATGTTACTGGATGTCCAAAAGATATGTTAATTCAAGCAACTACAGTATTCTCTCAAGCTGAGCCAGGTTCATTGATTTGGAATCAAGGATTAACTCAACATACAATTGGTTCATCAAATACAAGACTCGCAACAATTGTTCAATTAGCATTAGGTAATATGGGTAAAACAGGTGGTGGTTGTAACATCTTAAGAGGTCATGATAATGTACAAGGTGCAACAGACCTTGGTTGTCTTTCTCATACATTACCAGGATATTACGGTTTAAGTGAAGGTTCTTGGAAATATTTTGCAAAACAATGGAATGTGGACTATGAATGGCTAAAAGGTCGATTTAAATCGAAAAAACTTATGGAATCAGAAGGTTTTAGTTTAAGTTTATGGTTACATGGTGTTTTAGAAGAAAGTAATGCAAAAAACAATGGGGGAACCCCTATAAAAGCTTTAGTTGTTATAGGAAATGGTATATCAACTATTACTCAAACACACAAAGTTAAAGAAGCATTAGATAAATTGGAATTGGTTGTTTTTATCGATCCATTTGTAAATGATTCAGCTGTAATGACAACAAGAGAAAATAATCTTTTTATGTTGCCAGTTGCAACACAAATGGAAACATCAGGAAGTATTGTAAACACTTCAAGAAGTATCCAATGGAGATCTAAGGTTATGGACCCATTGTATGAGTCACGACCAGACCATGAAATATTATTTGATTTTGCTAAACGATTGGGATTTTATGACCAATTGGTTGCGGGTATGGGTAAAGGAAAAAATTTCAACTGGCCAGAAGATGCTACAGATGAAATTGCACGAAGTCTTAAAACTATTGGGATGCAAGGAAGAACAGCTGCTAGAATTAAAAAACATACTGAAAATTGGCATCTATTTGACTCTGTTTCATTAAAAGGAAAAGGTGCCCTTTCAAAAGAATATTATGGTTTACCATGGCCTTGTTGGACTGAACAACATCCAGGAAGCCCAGTACTTTATAACATTGATTTACCAGTATCACAAGGTGGTATGGGATTTAGAGCTAGATTTGGACTTGAGCGAAACGGTGAAAATCTTCTTGCTGCAGATGGTGCTGCACCTAAAGCTTCAAGAATCAAAGGTGGTTATGCTGAAATAACATATAAAAATATTGAAGAGTTATCAGGTATTACATTAACATCTGAAGAGAAAAAAGCAGTAGAAGGTAAAAACTGGAAAACTGATGACAGTGGTATTTTAAATAAATATGCACTTGAAGCAGGGCTTGCACCATATGGAAATGCAAAAGCAAGAACAATTGTGTGGAACTTTACAGATCAGATTCCTAAACATAGAGAGCCACTACATTCTCCAAGACCAGATTTAGTAAAACAGTATCCATCAATTAGAGACAAAAAGAATTATTTTAGAACTGATGTACGATATGAATCTGAACAAAATGCTCAAGATTGGGTAAAAAATTATCCTACAAGTATAGTATCAGGAAGAATTGTTGAACATTTTGGTTCAGGAACTGAAACTAGAGCATCAAAATACTTAGCTGAACTTTCACCTGAAATGTATGGTGAAGTACATCCAAACTTCGCTGCTTCTTTAGGTATTAAAGATGGTGATATGATGTGGGTATATGGAACTGCTGAAGGAAAGATTAAAGTTAGATGTAAATATAGTCATACTGTGGCAGAAAATTATGTATTTTTACCACAAAACTTTTCAGGTGTATTTAGTGGTGAAAGTTTAGAAGATAGATATCCAGAAGGTACTAAACCATATATCTATGGTGAGTCATCAAATCAAATTACAAGTTATGGGTTTGATCAAGAAACAGGTTGTCCAGAGACTAAATGTTCTTTGGTAAGACTAGAAAAAGCATAGGAGAATAATATGAATAATAAACCAGATTTTGCAAGAATGAAGTTCTATTGTGATGAAAACCTATGTATCGACTGTAATGGTTGTGTTGTAGCGTGTAAAGAGGCACATGAAGTTCCCGTTGGTGTAAATAGAAGAAAAGTAGTTACAGTAAACGAAGGTATTGTTGGAAAAGAGATTTCTGTTTCTATGGCTTGTATGCATTGTAGTGATGCACCTTGTCAACAAGTTTGTCCTGTTGATTGTTTCTATATAAGAGCTGATGGTATTGTACTACATGATAAAGATAAATGTATCGGTTGTGGATATTGTTTATTTGCTTGTCCTTTTGGAGCTCCACAGTTCCCAAAAGATGGTGCATTTGGTACTAAAGGGAAAATGGATAAATGTACAATGTGTGCAGGTGGTCCTGAAGAGACAAATTCACATGAAGAGTTTGAAAAATATGGACAAAATAGAATTAGTGAAGGAAAAGTTCCTATGTGTGCTTCTATGTGTTCAACAAAAGCTTTACTTGTAGGTGATGCAAATGAAGTTGCATTAATCAAAACTTATAGAGCTACAACAAAAGGAAAAGGTATAGCAACTGAAGCTATGGGATGGTAGGAGATAGTTATGGAAAATACTAACTCATTTTTTTCAAAAAATAAAGCTTATATTTATACTCTATTGGGGTTAGGTGTAGTTGGTTTTATTTTTGTAAAGTATATGATGATTATGGATTGGGCATATCTCTTTGATTTTGTAGTTAATATTTTAAGTGGTGCAGGGGTATCTGGAGTTACAACTCCTCCTGCATCTAACTATGAGTTGATGGTTGATACAGCTTTTGGTTATAACTATGAAGCAATAGCTCCTGAAATTATACGAGCTAGTAATGAAAGACAAGAGTTTATTTGGTGGGTATTTATAGGTGAAATTGCTATTTTTTGTGTAATGTATGCAATGAATGGTAGAAAAAAAGCTGTAATTACTAATCCAAATGATCAAGTTCAAGTATTTTCTTTATTTCATAGAGGAGTTATTTGGTTCAATGTTCTTATTATAATTACACTCATAATTACTGGATTTAATATCACTTGGGGTTTACGATCAGGTGGTGGTGATTTACCTTTTTTACTAAGAGGTATGCATGAAATGACAGGAATTATTTGGTTACCGTTTTGGTTATTGCTTAGTATTATTGCTTTTAAAGATGCTAAATTATTATTTAATAATAGTGTGATGAAAAAAATTCTTTTACCAGGAAAATATAAACCTATGAAAAGAGTTATATATATCGCTTTTGTAACTATGGGAGCAGGTCTTTTAGCAAGTGGTATTATTATTTGGTTCTTACATCCAGATGCATATACACATGGACAATATATACAGTTTAAAAGATTATTACTTTATGTTCATTTTGGTTCAAGTGTTTTAATTATGTTCTTTTTAATGGACTTTGTATATTCAGTTTTAGTTTCTGTAAAAGGAAATCTAAAAGGGCTTATTACAGGAAAATATCCAAGAGAACATTTAGAACAATTAGCACCAGACGTTTTAGCAGATATTGACAATATAAAAGGAAACTAAGATGACTAAGCCTATGAAAAGTGAGAATTTCTCACTTCTTCATACAAAACTTAATGATTATTGTAAAGAGATTATTATTGAGAAAGTTTATGAAGATGAGATTGAAACACTAGAAGATTATGTAATTAAAGAGGATAAAATAGAATTTTATCTTAACGGAAAAAAGTTTTTATCTGTTATGAGTATTGCACAATATCAAGATGCTCATATTATTGGTTTTTTACTTTCAGAAGCTGTTATTAAAAGCTATGAAGATATAAAATCAGTTAAAATTGATGAAGATGGATTAACAGTTCGTGTATTAGCAACTGTAAGTAAAGAGGGATATCAAAATCTTTTTAAAGAAAAAACTTTAACATCAGGTTGTTGTATTGGTGTAACTGGAAATGCTGAAAAAACATTTAATTGTTCATTTGTAAATACAGATTATACTATAGATCCACAAGAGATTTTAACACATATGAAAGAGTTTAATAGTCCAAGTGTTTTATTTGATAACACAGGTTGTGTACATAAGGCAGAACTTGTTTTGGAAGATGGTACTTTTTATGTGGCTGAAGATATTGGTAGACATAATGCAATAGATAAAGTTGTGGGTCTTGCTTGTATGGATAAAAAAGATATTAAAAAATCTATTTTATATGCTAGTGGACGATTATCAATGGAGATGGTAGTTAAGTGTGTAATGCATAGAATTCCAATAGTTGTATCAAAAGCAGCTGTGACATTTCAAGGGATAAAATCAGCCAATGAACATGGAATAACCTTAATAGGGTTTGCAAGAAATCGTAAAATGAATGTTTATACACATTCTGGAAGAATTATTTAAATGATTAAGTTAAATTGTTTACAATATAAAAAACTTGATCATTTAGATATATCACAAGATTATAGTGTAAGCGCATTAGGAACAAATGAAAAATTTGATAAATTGTGCTTACATTATTACAATAAATTTCAATATAAAAGTTTAAAAACTTTCTCTTTTTCAAAAGAGGGATTTTTAGGTTTGTTTTTAGAATTAGAAGGAAACATTGGTGTAAGTGTTGGTGAAACACAAGCAGTAGTTGATGGTGCAAAACTTTATGAAAAGCTAGGCTTTAAAATTCATTGGGTTAATTTAAAAAAAGATGGAACAGTAAATCTCTATGATATAAAAGACAAAAATATAGATTTCTTGTTCTTATCTTCTTATGTAATGGATACTTTTGCAAAAATAGATTTAAAAAAAGTTAAAAGATATACAAAAGCTAACATCATATCTAATGGGACAGCACAAAAAGATTTTTTAAGTGATGCAATCTATTTTGATAATTATAAATTAACTGGTTTTTCGGTTTCTGGAGTATTATTATTCAACAATAATTTATTTGAATTATTACCTGTAGGACAAATTGATTCTATTGCTTTAAAAATATGTTATGAAGCATTAGAAAAACAACAATTTAATGAAAATATGAAACAACTTTTTGTAGAACAATTAATTGAAGTATTCAATGATGATATCTGTTTTTTTGTAAATTATAAAAAAACATTGCCATACTCTTTACATTTTGGATTAAAATATATAAAAGCTAGAGAGTTAATACGAACAATGGCACTTAATAAAATCTTTATAACAAATGGTGAAGGATGCTCCTTAGGATTATCAAAACCATCTAGAATAGTACAAGCGATGGGTTATGATGAGATAGTCAGTAGATGTGCAATATCACTATCATTTGATCAAGAGATTTCAAATGATGAGATTAAAAATGTAGTAGAAACTATGTTTAAAAAATATAGACAAATAAGGGTATTAAATGACTAAGCAATTAAACTATGAAGATTTTTGTGAAGCTAGAAAGAAAAGTTTAAATTTAGTAACAAAAACAAATTTAACAGAAATAGTATCTTTATGGGATGCATTAAATAGAGTTTTATCTAAAGATATTGTTTGCATAAAAAATCTTCCATCTTTTAATAATTCAGCTATGGATGGATTTGCAATTAAATTCGAAGATGCAGGTAAAACACTCACTATCAATAAAACAATCTTTGCAGGAGATTGTAAAGAATCAGTGGAAGAGTCATTAAATAGTGGTGAGTGTTATAAAATAATGACAGGGGCTAAAGTACCTGCTGATGCTGATACAATTATCCCAATTGAAAATTGTTTTGATGTTACAAAGACAAGTGTAAGAATACCAGATGATGTGAAAAAAGGTTCAAATTTAAGATTAAAAGGGGAGGAGCAACAGCTAGGGAATATTATGTTTAAAACTGGTGAAGTTTTAAACTCTTCACATATTATTTTGCTAGCATCTCAAGGTATTATGACAGTGGAAGTTTATAAAAAACTTTCTATAGCAATAGTATCAACAGGCAATGAACTTAAAGAACCTTGGCAAATATCAAATGATGAAGAGATTTATAACTGTAACTCTTTTGGACTCATTTCACTCTTAAAACAAATAGGGTTTGATGCTACCTATGGTGGAGTTATCCCTGATAATCTTCAACATTCAATCGAGTTTATAAATAGTTTAAAAAACTATGATGTAATAATCACTACAGGAGGTATCTCTTTAGGAGAAGCTGATTTTGTAGAAGAAGCTTTTTTATCAAATGGTTTAGATGTTTTATTTCATGGAGTAAATGTTAAACCTGGTCGTCCTATTATGATAGGGAAAATGGATAAAACAATAGTTATGAGTTTAGCTGGAAATCCACTTGCAGCTATGATTAATATGTATCTTTTTGTATTACCAGTTTTAAATAAATATCAAGGAAGTGATTATATCTATCATGATGTCGTAAAAGCAACAAATCAAAAAGAGTTTAAAACTAAAGCAGGAAGAGTAAATTTAGTTTTAGGAAGTTTAACACAAGGTAATTTTACTGTTACTAGAAACAATAAATATGGTTCAGGGATGATTACAGCTTTATATGAAAGCAATTCTATTTTGGTAAGTGAAAAAAATACTTCAAAAATAGAAGTAGGGCAAGAGGTATTTGTAATTAAGTTTGAGAATAAACTTATCAAGAATACCGTAAATATATTTAATTAAAAAAGGTGGTCATTTGACCATCTTTTCTATTTCCCAATTCTAATAACACTTTTTAAAAGTTGATAGAGTAAAAACAAAAATACCAGTGGGAAAAATATTGTTTTAAAACTAAAGGCGACTATAAGATTTAAGATATAATCACTTGTCTTTTCTGTGGTTGTTTGATACTCTTTTACTTTATTTTTAT
>Ga0193955_1000836_pt1 | contig 15883 bp, 9 predicted proteins | sample BB_6_MG_FD_140343 | JGI IMG/M metagenome (GOLD analysis project Ga0193955, IMG submission 140343) | Microbial mat bacterial communities from the Broadkill River, Lewes, Delaware, United States - BB_6_MG | ecosystem: Environmental > Aquatic > Freshwater > River > Microbial mats | place: USA... | reverse complement strand
GACATGGTGCAGGTGCAGGCAGCCCTTGTGGACCACCTGGGCATCGACCGCCTCCATGCAGTCATCGGCGGCTCAGTGGGAGGCATGCAGGTGCTGTCATGGTGCAAGAATTACCCCGAACGGGTGGGGTCTGCAGTGGCCATGGCCACCACCATGCGCCATTCGGCCCTCTCCATTGCCTTTAACGAGGTGGCGCGCCAGTCCATCATCTCAGATCCCAACTGGAACGAAGGGCACTACTATGGCGGGGAGAAACCGTCCATGGGGCTCTCCGTGGCCCGCATGGTAGGGCATATCACGTACCTGTCCGATGAGGCCATGCGCCAGAAATTCGGCAGGCGGCTTCAGAACCGCGATGAGTTTTCCTTTGATTTTGACGCCGAGTTTCAGGTGGAGAGCTACCTCCATTATCAGGGTGCCAAGTTCGTGGATCGCTTCGACGCCAACTCCCTGCTTTACATCACCAAGGCCGCAGATTATTTTGATATTGAACCGGGGTTCCAGGAAAGCGGCGCCCTTGAACGCATGGCCGAGCTGGGACACCCTTTTCTGGTGGTCTCCTTTACCTCGGACTGGCTCTACCCCACCTACCAGAACCGGGAGATCGTCGGCCTCTTTAAACGGCATGGCGTGGATGTGAGCTTCTGCGAGATCGAGGCCAGTTGCGGACACGACGCCTTTCTCCTGCCCAGTGATCGCCTTACCACCATTTTGACCGGATTTCTGGGAAAGGGAACCCATGCCTGAATCAAAGCAGAGCCTCCGCTACGACCTCTCCATCATTGAATCGTGGGTGTCACCCGGTTCACGGGTCCTCGGCCTCGGATGCGGGGACGGGGAACTTCTCTGGTCCCTGAAAACCCGCAAAAACGTGGTGGAGACCGGTATCGAGATCGACGAATCCCTTGTGGCCCGCTGTATCGAGCGGGGCCTCACCGTGGTCCAGGGGGATATCAACGAAGAGGTGAAGGATTATCCCGACGGCTTTTTCGACTACGTTGTCTGCAGCCAGACCCTTCAGCAGGCCTTTGACCCGCCTGAAATCATCCGGGAGATGCTGCGCGTCGCAAAGTACGCCGTGGTCTCTTTTCCCAACTTCTGTCACTGGCGGATCCGGCTTCAGATGATGGCCTCCGGTCACGTCCCCAGAACCCGGGAGCTGCCCTTTGAATGGTACAATACCCCCAACATCCGGGTGCTCTCATTAAAAGATTTCCACACCTTTGCCAAAGAGATGGGGTTCCGGATTCTGAAAGAGGCTGCCATCAACTCCCAGGACATCCGTGTCTCCGGTACCGAGGTGAACTTTCTCCCCAACCTGCGGGCCACGTACGGGATTTACCTCATCGGCCGATAAGGTGACGGGGTAGGTAAACCACAGAGAAAAAGCCAAAAGCTTTGCCTCCGGCGGCGAGGTGAGCCACCTCGAAAGCAGTTTGCCGATGCGCTTTTCCCTTCGTTCCTCAGGTCAAATCGCATCGGCGTTCGGCTCGGGCTTCGCCCGACTCCAGTGTTGGAGTCATTCCGAATGGTGTTACACGTTTCGTCACGCCGTGGATACAATGCCGTACCTTTAGTGGAATTAATATTTTTGACTGAGTAACTCCGTCTCACGGGCGAAGCCCGTCAGCGAATGTGATCGGCCTGAGGAACGAAGGCCGGGAACATTCGCAACCTGGGGTCCAGGGGATCATCCCCTGGCCGCCGGAGGCATTGCTTTTTAGACGCAGGAGAACATGTATGAGTGACGTGAACCAAACAGGCAAGGTGGTTTCCCTGGCAGTAAGCACAAAGAAGGGGATTCCCAAGACCTGCGTGGAGCAGGTGGTTGTGGTGGAGAATCATGGGGTGGAAGGGGATGCCCACGCCGGGCCCTGGCATCGCCAGGTGAGTCTTCTGGCCCAGGAGGGGATCCAGACCATGGTGGACAAGGGGCTTACCGTGGGCTTCGGTGATTTCGCCGAGAACATTGCCACCGAAGGGATCGACTGGCTCAAGGTGCCCGTGGGAACCCGTGTGGCCTTGGGGGGGGATGTCGTCATTGAGATCACTCAGATCGGCAAGACCTGCCACAAACCCTGTGCTATTTTCCACCGGGCTGGTGATTGCATCATGCCCCGGGAGGGGATTTTTGGTAAAGTGGTGAAAGGCGGCGTCCTACGCGTGGGAGATTCCATCGACGTGGGAACCGAGTGACAGGCTAAACAACGTGCCTCCGGCGGCGAAGCCACATTAGGCAAAAATACCTCGAAAGCTGATTGCCATTGCGCTTCACCCTTCGTTCCTCAGGGCAAATCGCAATGGCGTTCGCCGCGGGCTGCGCCCGCCATCAAAGCTGGTGGTTATTCGAGCATTGCCACAAGCTCTGCGAGGCTTTAGGGATTGTCATGTTTACCGAGTGGTATCCATTGAAACTAGTTGACACACCCAGGCCACCAGCTACCCTTAGCCCTCCCCAGGAGGACCACCCATGAAAAGGTTTCTGCCTGTATTGCTGGTGTTGGCCTCTGTCGGCATCGGGATGCTTCATTTCTTTACGCCGGGCCACGACATGTTCCTCCACGACACCTGGAGGCGACTCAGTTACTTTCCCATTGCCGTGGGGGCGCTTTTCTATGGCCTTCGGGGCGGCCTCCTTGTGGCTTTTCTCAACTCCATCGCTTTTATTCCCCACCTGCTTCTCTTTGTTGGCAAGAGCCCCATGACCTATCGGAGCGAACTCACCGAGGTGCTGCTTTATTTTGCAGCCGGGGCGCTTGTGGGGGTTGTTTCCGGAAGGGAGCGCCGTCTGTCTGAGAAGTACCAGAAGCTCTCCATGCAGCTTGAAACCACCCTGGAGCGGCTTAAGGAGGATGCGATAACTCTTCTGAGCTTTGAAGAGCAGCTTCGTGTGAGCCAGAAGCGGGCCGTGGCCGGTGAGCTCTCCACCTCCCTTGCCCATGAGATCAAAAACCCTCTGGGTGCCATTCGGGGGGCTGCGGAGATTATTCTGGATGAAGCCCCGGAAAAGGGGGCATCCCGGAAGTTTGCCGGAATTCTCATCAAGGAGACGGAGCGTCTCGACAAGACCCTGTCCGGAGTGCTTTCCATGACGGGGGCGAGGGCAGGGGGGGAGGAGGGCGAAACAACCCTCTTGAGCCAGGTGGTGGGGCATGTGAACGATACCATGGCGATTCGCCTGAAGAGCCGTGGGGTAAAACTCTCCATGGTGTGTGACGACGAAGCGTTACGGGTGGGCGTGGATGGGGAGAAGGTCTCCCAGGTGTTGGTGAACCTTATCTTAAATGCCATGGAGGCGGTGGAGGCGGGCGGCCATATCGCCGTGACAGTAATTGTTGTCGAGAATAAATGTACCCTGACAGTCGTGGATGACGGCCCCGGCATCGAGCCGGGGCTTTTGCCTAAGCTCTTTGAGCCCTTTGTTACAGGCCGTGAAAGCGGCACAGGGCTGGGACTCTCCATTTCCCGGCGCATTGCCGAAAGCCTGTGCGGCACCCTGGAGGCCCGCAACCGCGCCGACGGCGGGGCGGAGTTTCTTTTTAACTTTCCAGTGATCAACCCGGGAGGATGCGATGACCGGTACCCTGCTTCTGATTGACGACGACGAAAGCCTGCTGGCCGTTACCTCGCACAACCTGTCCACGGGTGGGTTTTCCGTGACTGAAGCACGAAGCGGTGAGGAAGGGTTGGCGTTGTTTGAAAAAGAGCAGCCCGATATGGTGGTGACGGATGTGAAACTCTCCGGCATGGACGGGCTGGCCGTTCTTGCCGCCGTAAAGGAGGTGAACCCTGAGACCCCGGTGATCGTCATCACCGCCCACGGCTCCATTGAATTGGCCGTGGAGGCCATGAAACAGGGCGCCTTCACGTTTATCACCAAGCCCTTCAGTCGCGACGCCTTAAGGCTCTCCTGTCGGAAGGCCCTGGAGATGGGGGCGCTTCAGCGAACGAACCGCCAGCTCACCGATGAGATCGAAACCATGCGGGGCAAGGGCACACCCCTGGTGGCCTCCCCTGTCATGGAGCAGCTCGTTGCCACCGCCCGTCGTGTGGCCAGAAGCGAAGCACCGGTTCTTATCACCGGGGAATCCGGTACGGGTAAGGAGGTCGTGGCCCGGCTGATTCACAGGGAGAGCAGTCGCGCCGGAGGGCCCCTCATCACGGTCAATTGTGCTGCTATCCCCGAAAACCTTGTGGAGAGTGAGCTGTTCGGTCATGTCAAAGGGGCTTTCACAGGGGCCGTGTCCGATCAGCCCGGAAAGTTCCGCGCCGCCGAAGGGGGAACCCTTTTCCTGGACGAGATCGGAGACCTTCCCCTTGGCGTTCAGGCGAAACTCCTTCGGGCCATTCAGGAGAAAGAGGTGGAGCCTGTGGGTAGTCAGAAAGTCATTCCCAGCGATATCCGTCTTCTCTCCGCCACCCACCGGGACCTTGCGGAGGCCATCAGCGAAGGGGCGTTCCGGGAAGACCTCTTCTACCGCATCGGCGTGGTCCCCCTTCATATTCCTGCCTTGCGGGATCGGCCCGATGAGATACTTCCCCTGGCCAACCATTTTCTTGCGACCTTTGCATTTCGTGACGGCAGAACCCTCGCCTTCAGCAAAGGCGCTGCCCAGGGCCTTGCGGCTCACTCCTGGCCGGGAAACATCCGCGAACTGAGAAACGTGGTGGAGCGGTGCGCCATCCTTGCTGTCGATGAGGTGATCGATGCCCCGGACCTTGCCCTTGCCGGCCCCCCTGCCGAATCATCCGCGGGGGCTTTCCGGTTGCCCGAAGAGGGCCTCAGCCTTCCCGACCTGGAACAGGACCTCATCCGTCAGGCCCTTGCCCGCTCCGGTGGCAATCGGTCCCAGGCCGCACGCCTTCTCGGCGTTCCCCGGCATGTCTTGATTTATCGGTTGGAAAAGTACGGAATGACAGGGCAGGATGCGTAAAGCGTTGCCTCCGGCCAGGGGATGATCCCCTGGACCCCAGGTTGCGAATGCTCCCGCCCCTCGTTCCTCGGGGCGATCACATTCGCTGACGGGCTGCGCCCGTGGACAACGGTTGAGGTGGCTTAACCTCCTTCGTGTAGCCCGAAGGGCGCTTCATGGTCTTCGTGGTTTATAATCCATAAATTGAATGATGAACGTTGCCTGAAAACCATTAGAAAAAAGGTGACACAACACCACCCCCAGCTATCCTGCCTTTAGCCTTTAGCCTTTAGCCTTTAGCCTTTAGCCAGCTTTACACACCCTGTTCCTCCCCCCCTCCTTGGCCTGGTACAGAGCATCATCCGCCCGTTTGATGAAGGCATCCATCTCTTCTCTTGGGCGAAGGATGCAGGTCGCCGTGCCGAAGCTTGCGGTAATGGTGAAGAGATCGGAGCTGCCGGGAAGGATGATCTCCATCTCCTCGACCTTCTTTCTCAAACGTTCTGCGGCTGACAGGGCCTTGGATTCATCCACCCCGGGCATGCCGATGACGAACTCCTCTCCCCCGTAGCGTCCCAGGAAGTCATAGGGCCTCATGGCCTGCTTCAGCGTTTTTGAAAAGCACTGAAGGACAAGGTCCCCTGCCTGATGGCCGTGGGTGTCGTTAACCAGTTTAAAGTGGTCGATGTCCGAGAGGATAAAGGAGAGTTGGGATTGATCCCTGTGGGCCCGTTCGGTCTCCTGGTCCAGCCGTTCCATAAAGGCCCGCCGGTTCATCACGTCGGTGAGGGGGTCGGTGTTGGCCATTTTAAGAATGCGGTGTTCAAGGTTGATGATTCGTTCACCGATCCCGATGCGATATTTCAGCTCCTCCTGATTGAAGGGCTTGGTGAGAAAATCATCCGCCCCAGCCTCCAGGCCTTGAATGATGTCCCTCTTTTCCCCCTTGGTTGTCAGGAGGATGAAATAGATATAGCGCTTGATATCCAGCCGTCGAACCTCCCGGCAGAGCATCAGGCCATCCATCTGGGGCATCATCCAGTCTGAAATTAAAAGACTCGGCGGGTCAGGCCGCTGGATAATATCAAGGGCCTCTTTGCCGTTTACGGCAAGGGTGACGTCGTAGCCCCACTTGATGAGGTTGGCTTGAAGGACGCGCCTGGATATAGGGTCATCTTCAGCTACCAGGATCTTCATGGTTTATTCCCTGTAAGACGAGTTTGAGTTCATGGGTCAGGTCACCAATGCATTGCTTTAGCCGAGAGAATTCATCTGCCGCCATTTCCATTTTATTTTCCTTGCCCAACACCTCGAGGCGCCGGGCCACCTCGTAGGCCCGGCTTGCACCGAAGTTGCCCACGGCACCTTTGAGGCTGTGGGCAGACCGCTCAAGGGCATAGGCATCTTTTTCTTCGACACCCTGCCCTATTTTTTCGAGATTTTCGGGCAGGTCCTGAAGAAAGATATCGGTGATCTCCCGGAATATCTCTTCATCGTTCAGGACCGTCTCCATGGCCTGGGAGAGGTCAAAGGTCCGTGGGACAAAGGCAGCGGCTTTCTCGGTTGGCAAGGCTGCATTTGACGGCTCTTTTTGTGCGCCGCGGGTCACCCTCTCAATGACACTGAAAAGCATTTCAGGCTTGATGGGTTTTGGCACATAATCGTCCATGCCTGCCTCAATGCACTTCTCCTGATCGCCTTTCATGGCATGGGCTGTCATGGCAACAATGGGAGTCGCTGCGCTTCCTTTGGACAGCTCCCGAATCCTGCGGGTCGCTTCGTATCCATCCATCTCCGGCATCTGAATATCCATGAGGATGAGATCGAAATCATGGGTCTCTACGGCTTCCACAGCCTCTTTGCCGTTGGTGGCCAGGGTTACTTGGTGTCCCCTTGTTTTCAAGAGGTTGATGGCCAGGGTCTGGTTGATCCGGTTGTCTTCCGCCAGCAGGATATCCAGCCGCTCCCGCAGCTCGCAGAGCGTGTGGCGTGTGATGATTGTTGTCTCTTCCCGCAGCCCCATGGTCATGAGGATGGTGTCCAGGAGTTCTGACTGCTTGACCGGCTTGGACAGATAGCCCGAAATACCGGCCTCTCTGCACCGTTTGGAGTCCCCTTTTCGGCCCATGGATGAGAGCATGATCATCTTCAGCGTCTCTCCGAATGCAGATCCCTTCATCATATCAGCAAGGGCAAACCCGTCTGTGTCCGGCATCTGCATGTCCAGCAGGGCCAGATGATAGGGCTCCTCGTTTTGAAAAGCTCTGTCTGCAAGGCTCATGGCCTCCCTTGCATCGGCTGCAGTGGTGGGCACAAGCCCCCAGGATGAGAGTATCTCTTGGAGGAGAAGGCGGTTTGTGGCGTTGTCGTCCACAATGAGGGCCGGCATCCCCTCAAGGTCCTGCCGGTTAAGACGAGGGGGCGCGAGCTCTTCAGAGAGACTCAACTCAAAGCGGGCGGTGAAACGGAAGAGGCTTCCCGGAGCCTCCTCATCGGTGGCCTGGCGGTGCATGCAAAGGGGATCCTCGGTGAGGAACGGGTTGGGGCTTTCGGCCTGGATCTCTCCGCCCATCATCTCGACCAGTTGCTTGGATATGGAGAGCCCGAGGCCCGTGCCACCGTATTTCCTTGTTGTGGAGCCGTCCACCTGCTGGAAACTCCGGAAGATTGAAGCCAGGGTGTCCTGGGGAATCCCGATGCCGGTGTCTGCCACCATAAAATGCAGGGTCACCGAGGCGTTTGTTTCGTAGGCTACTTCAACACGGATGAGAACCTCCCCTTGCTCGGTGAACTTGATGGCGTTTCCTGCCAGATTGACCACCACCTGACGAAGCCTTCCCGGATCCCCGACAAGGGCGGTGGGCACATCCGGCCGGATGTGACAGACCAGCTCAAGGCCCTTTTCATGGGCCTTGAGTGCCAGGGTGTCCATGGCATTTTCAAGGGTGAGCCTCAGGTTGAAATCGATGGACTCCAGCTCCATCTGTCCGGCTTCGATCTTGGAAAAATCAAGAATGTCGTTGATAAGGCCCAGGAGGGAGTTGGCGGACATCATGGCCATCTCCAGGTACTCCCGCTGTTCACCGGTCAGCTGGGTGCCGAGAACGAGATCCGTCATACCGATGATGCCGTTCATGGGGGTGCGGATTTCATGGCTCATGTTGGCGAGAAACTCACTTTTGGCGGCATTGGCCATTTCAGCCCGGTGTGCCATGGACCTGGCTTGACCGATGGCTTGCTTGAGCTCCTCGTTGATGCGCTTCAAGTCCTCTTCGGCCTGTTTTTCCCGGGTGATGTCCTTGTCGACCCCTCGGTATCCTATAAGTTCTCCCGATTTGTCCGTGATGGGGACACCGTTTGTCAGCAGGCAGACCCTGCTGCCGTCTTTTTTGAGGTTCCAGTTTTTCAGGTCCACAATGGGGCGTTTTTCCGCGACTATTTCGGAGAAAATGCCTCCAACCCTCTCCAGTTCTGATTCCTGCATGAACTCAAAAGGGGTTTTTCCAAGGATTTCGTCGGGCTCATACCCCAGGACATCCTTGATATTTCCAGCCGAAAAGATGTATCGCCCCTCATTGTCTGTTTCCCAGATCCAGTCCGCCATGCTGAGAGAAATGTCCCGGAAACGTGCTTCGTTCAGGGCCAGGGTCTCTTCGGTTTTCTTTTGATCCGTGACATCCCTGCCAACCCCTCGGAACCCGACGGCTTCCCCACTGGCATCCGTGATGAGGGAGATTGAAGCTTCGATGATGATTATGGACCCATCCTTTCGTATGATTTCCCAGACGACCCCACTGGCGGGCTTTTGTGTTTCATAAACATTGCGAAACACGTGAAAAATCTTTTTGGCGTTGGCTTTGTCGAGAACCTCCCTGTTGTTTTTTCCTGTCAGCTCCTCCCTGGAGTACCCCAGAAGGTTGCAGAACGAGGTGTTGAAAAAGAGAAAGTTTCCCGTGAGGTCGACCTCAAGATAGCTCTCCTCGATGTTTTCAAGGATGGTTCGGTATCTCACTTCACTCTCCTTCAATTCCACTGTGAGCTGCTTGTAGGTGTCCCGTTGCTGCTCCAGCAGTTTGATTTTTTGCTCCAGTTCTGAACGGCTGGGCTTTCCAAACATGGCGTCACCTGGGGTTTGGATTGATGCTTTCTTAGGATCGTGAGGCGTGTGCCGTTACATGGGGCCGGGAACGGCGAGTGTTCATGATATGGGCCGCCTGATGTTGGCTGATCCGCCGGGAAGAGAGGGGCTGCGCCGTTATGGCTGACGGGTACAGCGGGGGGTGGTGAGGAATGGTTCTGAAATTACAGGCGATAGTTTTACCGGATATTTTAACTGCATTGGAGGTATGGGTCAAGGGGGATGGCCGCGATGCCGTGATACGTCTTCGTTTTCATGCCGTATTTGATACGAGCTGAGAACTCGCCTGCCACGTATGGGGAGTCAGGACGGCATGCAGGTAAAACCTGGAGTCCACGGCCATGACGGGAAAGGCCTTCGGGAGATCGCTCTTTTTGATGGGTGAAAACCCATTCTTTTCATAGAATCGGTGTGCAGCGAGAAATTGATCCGTGGTGCCGAGATAGATCTCGGAAAATTCACGGTCACGGGACCAGGCAAAGAGAGTCTCAAGGAGCCCCTGGGCCACGCCGTGTTTTGCTCCGCGATGGCCGGGGTGGACGAACATCTTCCGAAGGGCTCCCTGGCCATTCCCAATGTCCAGGACAGAAATGGTCCCCACCATATCCCTCTGAACCCGGGCCACCCAGAAGTTGCCTTTACCCACCTGGTAGAAGGCGGGGATCTCTTTTAAGTCCGGCTGGTCGTCGGCCGTAATGGGAAGGCCGAACTCTTCTTGTTGAATTCTCAGAATCAGGTCAATGACGCTCTGTTGGTCGTCTGGTGTGAATGAATGAATTGTCGGCATGTCTTTTTTACGTTCTCGTAGTTATTGAAAAGTAACTGTTCAGCTCAAAACATGGGCAAATGATTGTCCTCCGGCAGGGCTGCCGGAGGACACGATGGACTGAATCCTTACAGTTTTGAGAGGGTTTTGCGAGCGTTTTCTGCTTCGTTGAAGTGGGGCGACAAGGCCAGTGCCTCACCGATGCACTGGCGTGCAGCGTCCTTGTCGGCAAGGGCATAGTGGGTCATCCCCAGGTGGTAAAGAATGGTGGGGCTCTGAGGGTTAATGCCCTTGGCTTGTGTGAGGTATTCCAATGCTTTGTCATACTTTTTCTGCTGGAAATAAATCCACCCGTATGTGTCCAGGACACTGGCGTTGTTGGGTTGGAGCTGGTTACTCTTTGCGACGACTTTAAGGGCCTTGTCAAGCTTCACGGCACGTTGTGCATAGAGCCAGGCGAGTTGGTTGTATCCGATAAACAGGTCCGGTGATACGGATATTATGGTGTTGTATACTTCCTCCGCATCTTCGTATGCCTGCTGGCTTTCGTAGAGAAGGCCGAGCTTTATGAGCAGGCCCGTATCCTTTTTAATGGTTCGCGCCCGCTCGTAGTAGACAATCGCGTCCTGTGATTTTTCAAGGGCATGGCAAAGGTCTCCGAGTGAGTAGAGGCTGCTGAAAAACTGGGGTGCGCGGGTGAGGCTTGCTTGAAGGTATGATACCGCCGACTCCTTTTGTCCCAGTCTCGCAAGAAGCTGACCATGGATATAGTTGGCGAGAATCGACTCTGGGCAGAGGGTGGTTAGTTTATCCGTCATCTGTAGCGCTGTTTGGTTCATGCCCATTTGCTGGCAGAGTACGCTTAACCCCATGGTTTTGTATTGTTCGGGGCAGGCCTCATGGGCCAGGGTTTCTGCGCTAAGCCCCGTGAACTCGAACCCACCGATGACCCCTTGCGTGTTGTTAAAAAACACCAGTGCCTCTGACCAGTTGGCCTGGGAGGCGTGAAGGGTTCCTGCGATAAAGTTAATGAGCGGCAATGAAACGTTTGGCTCGGCGATCGCCACTATCTCTTTCGTGGAGACAGCGTTGCCCAGGGAGATGTCCAAGGCTTTCGAGGTGATCTGCGCACCTTTATGACCAGGGGCATCACTGAGAATCGATGTCATGGTGAGCAGAGCATTTGCATGATCTCCCGTGGCGATCTGGCAATAGCCCGTCAGGTATTCTTTTTGAATCGACCCCACGGGAGCATTTTTAAGATGACGTCGCGCTGCCTTTATATCCCCTTTGAGTAATGCCGCTTGCCCCATGAGCAGGTCGGCACCGGGGTCACCGATTTTTTTGAGGAGACCGGCTGTCTCCAAGGCGCCGTCCGGTGAGCCGGTGCTGATCTGGAGTTTGTACAGGGTCTTCAGCGAGTGCACATCGTCTTTTTTAAGGGCAATGCAGGCTTTCAGTGTGTTAATGGCCTTTCGGTTGTCCCCCAGGGCCTCCAGGGCGCTGGCCAGTCCATAGAGGGCGCTGTGGGATTGCGGGTTCAGCACCACGGCTTTTTCGAAGTGGGAGGCGGCCTGGTGAAAATCATTCTGGACAAAGGCCACGGCTCCCAAGTTGGCGTAGCCTGGTTGAAAGTCCGGAGCCAGGGTGATGGCTTGTGTGAATTCGTCGGCTGCTTTCTTGTATTCGTGACGGTCAAAATAAATGCGGCCCAGTATGTTATGGGGGTATGGGTGGAGCGGGGACCGTTTGGAGGCTTTATGGCACAGAGCCTCAGCTTTTTCGAGGCGGCCTTCCCGGTGACGCAGCATCGCTTCAGCACAGAGAGCATAAAGCGAAGGGGCCGATGGTGTGAGTTTCGTTAATGTTTGCCGAGCCATGTTCAACTCCCCGCGGGTGATAAGGCTCATGGCAGATATTGCAAGGGGGATCTCTTCATCAGGGGTTTTCACGAGGAGGTCTTTTGCGATCCGTGCCGCAGCGGAGAGGTTTCCTCTCATTAGTTCTTCTTCCATGACTCGGGTCATGATCGCTGGGTCTTTTTGGACCATGTCATCGAGTTGAACGGGGAGCCCGGTCGTATCAAACGTTTTCAGGGTTATGCCGTGAACCTGAGGCGCTTGGAACAGGGTGGTGAGGAGAAAGGCAAGGGATAGAAGGATATGAGACCAGTGGGTCGACACGGGATGGGTTTTCAAGGCAATCCCCCTTGTGAATGGAGTGAAATGACTTTTTTAAATGCGATGACTGAATGGATAAAAAGATACGTTGAGTAACTTGAGAGTAAAGGCTGTGATGAAACATGAGGCTGATGATTGCTTTATAACTATGCATGATTTCAATAAATAAAGGCAAGCCCTTTTCGGGGGCTTGCCTTGGTGTGCCACCTTGAAAACAGGCAGCGGTTGCGCTTGAGCACTTTTGGAGATCGTTTTTTTACATCGTGTTTACGGTCATTATTCAGGTTGTTTGCTGCGGCTTGTGCCGATTCGGTTCCAATTACGGATTTTTCGTTTTACGGCGATAACCGGCAACGCCAAGGAGTCCGCTGCCCAAGAGGAAAAGGGTTGCAGGCTCGGGAACGGGAGCGGGCCCGGTTCCCCTGCCGTTCAGGTTCAGTTCAGCCACTGCGTAAGACCCGTCTGTTCCCCAGGCGTGTGCGGTGAAGGTGTTGGTACCCATAAAAATGGACTGATCAGGCAGGATGAAGTTACCCAGGGCATCTGTGGTGATGTCGTAGATCCATGTCCCGTCGGCAAGTTGAATGTCCACATGGTCAAGCCCCACAAGACCGCCTCCGGCGCTGAAAATATCCACGAGTTCATCGAGGTTTGCGGCATTGGTGTAAACGCCGCCCCCTGCGATGGCAATGTCCTCCATCAAGCCCGCATCATGCCCGGGGACGCCGACGGTGTGGATGGTGATTCCAGCGGCTTGAGCGGCCATAGCCTCACCAACGGCCATGGGATAACTAGATTGACCATCGGAAAGGACGACCTGCATCTTCTGGTGGCCGGCAATGGCATTCCCACCGGTCAGCTCGGCTGTCGCTGCGGCGATGCCACTGTCAATGGACGTTCCGCCATAGGCCAAGAGACCGTTGACCGAGGCGAGAAGGGTCGCCTTGTTGGAGGTGAGGTCCTGGAGCACTTCAACGGTCTGTGCATAGGAATTGAATGTGACGATACCCACCTGGGTGGTGTGGTCCGGCAGGCTGTTGATGAGGGCAGAGGCTGCCGTTTTGGCTGCGGCAATCCTACTGCCTCCCATGCTTCCTGAGACATCGATGACGAGCATCAGGTCCAGGCCCGTGCAGTTGGGGCAACTGGTACCAGCCACTCCGGTGATGGCACCTTCAGGCTGACCGCTTCCTAAAATCGTTCCCGATAGATAGGTGCTTCCGTCCGGTGGGGTGACCCAGGAAACCGAGGTGTCGGCCATGGCATTGCTGAGCATGAGAAAGAGACATAAAAAGAGGGGGGCGATGATTTTTCGAAACATGAAAATACCTCCAAGATTAGGTGGGTAGTGATCACGTATTAACCCGGATGGTTCAAGGACCATGTTCAGGTGAGTTGCGTTTGAGGGGCTCTGTCGATGCGAGGGTCAGCGAGTTCCTTTGTCCGCGGTCGGGTTAATAACGCGGGGTATGGAGAACGGATGATCAGTCGTCCGGCTCCGGTGAAAACTGGATAATCTGTAATTACAGCAATGCTTCTGGGGGGCAGGGTGTTGGGTGCAGGTGACATTAGAATCGTGAGGTACATTTTGTGTTGTATTGGTGGAAAGCAATTAACATACCATTGCCTGTTTTATCGTGGCGAGGCGAAGTAAACCCTTTATTGATCGAGAAGACGTTTCAGGTGTGTTGTTTGTGCGGATGTTGGGACATGGAGAAATTATGAAATAAATTTCCTTTTTTAGGGTGATTGTGACTTTTTGTACATACCCTTCGGGCTCTCGGCAGATGGGGCGAAAACCAGAACGTTTTTGTAGGGCTTTTTATCAATAGGCGACCCGCGAAAGGTGAACTGAGCCGTTAGCTCCAGCTTTCATGCTGCGTCCGGTTGATGATCTCTTTCTGGTGGTCTTCGTCCAGATCCACGAAGTAGTCGCTGTAGCCGGCGACGCGGACAAGGAGGTCCCGGTGGTTCTCGGGGTGTTTCCGGGCTTCCATGAGGGTATCGGTATCGACGATATTAAACTGGATGTGGTGGCCGCCCAGGCGAAAGTAGGTGCGGATGAGACGGGTGAATTTTTCGATGTCCGTGTCGCTTTGAAGGAGCTGGGGCATAAAGCGCATGTTGAGGAGGGTCCCTCCGGATTTCACCTGGTCCATCTTGGCGAGGGATTTCAGCACGGCGGTGGGGCCGCTTCGATCGGCTCCGTGGGAGGGGGAGGTGCCGTCGGATTCGGGCATGTGGGCCAGCCTGCCGTTGGGGGTGGCGCCCAGCATCTTGCCGAAGTAGACGTGGCAGGTGGTGGAGAGCATGTTGAGATGGTAGAGCCCGCCCTTTGTGTTTGATCGGCCGTCGATGGTGTCAAACAGGGAGGCGTAGACCTTTTTCATGAGGTCGTCTGCCCTGTCGTCGTCGTTTCCGAAGAAGGGGGTTTTGTTCCGGAGCTTCAGCCGCAGGGCCTCCTCCCCTGCGAAGTTGGCGTTGAGGCTGGTCACGAGGCCGGACAGGGAGAGCTTGCCGTCAAAGACATGGGTTTTGAGGGCGGAGAGGCTGTCCGTGACGGTGCCGATGCCGCAGCACTGGATGTAGGTGGTGTTGTAGCGCGGTCCGCCGTTGTAATAGTCTTTGCCGTTTTTTACGCAGTCCCGGATCACCGAGGAGAGAAAGGGCGCCGGTGCGTTGGTTGCGTACATGCGCTCGATGGTATTGTTGACGGCCACCTTAAGGTCCACAACGGCCTTCAACTGGGTTTCAAAGGCGTGGTAAAGTGCCTCGAAGGTTTTTAGTTTTTTTGCCTCGCCGGTGCAGGGGCCGACCTGCTCTCCCGTGAGGGGATCCACGCCGTTGTGTAAGGTGATTTCAAGGATCTTGGGCACGTTCAGGTACCCGGTGAGGATGTAGGCCTCTTTCCCGAAAGCGCCTGTCTCGATGCAGCCGCTGTTGCCACCCTCCCGTGCGTCTTCGATGCTTTTGCCCACGCGGACCTGCTCCATCACCACGGCGTCCGTGTTGAAGAGGGACGGGTAGCCGAGGCCTTTCTTGATGACCCGTGCGGCGGCGCTGAGAAGGCGGTTCGGGGTGCGGTCGCTTACCTGGACGTTGCACTGGGGCTGGAGGAGTTTCAGGTCACCTGCCACCTCGAGAAGCAGGGTGGAGACCTCGCTGGAGCCGTCCTGGCCGTCCCGTTTCAACCCTCCGATGTTGATGTTGGTAAAATCGTTGTAGGTGCCGCTCTCTTTGGCCGTGACCCCGACTTTGGGCGGGGCGGGCTGGTTGTTGAACTTGATCCAGAAGCAGGAGAGAATCTCCTTTGCCTCCTCACGGGTGAGGTTGCCCTCCTGGATCTCTTTTTCATAATAGGGCGCGAGGTGCTGATCGAGGTGGCCGGGGCTCATGGCATCCCAGCCGTTGAGCTCAGTGATGGTGCCCAGGTGCACAAACCAGTACATCTGAAGGGCTTCGTGGAAGGTCTCCGGCGCATGGGCCGGCACCTTTCGGCAGATTCGCGCGATTTTCCGCAGCTCGGCCCTGCGCTCCATCTCTTCGGTATCTCCGGCCAGGGCCTCGGCCAGCTCGGCATGGCGCTCGGCAAACCGGATGGCCGCATCACAGGAGATGGACATGGCCCTCAGCTGCTCCGCTTTGTCCGTGGCCTCGGGGTCGGAGAGGTAGTCTAAGGCCGAAAGGGCCTCGCTGATCTCCGCCTGGATATCCACCAGCCCCTTTTCGTAAATGAGCCCGTCCAGAGTCGTGTGACCCGGTGCTCTCTGTTCCATGAACTCTGTAAACAGGCCGGCTTCATACGCCTTTTTCCACGCCTCCGGCACATGGGCAAAGATCCGGTCCCGCATGGAACGGCCCTGCCAGTAGGGAATCACTTTTTTTT
>Ga0193955_1000834_pt1 | contig 15922 bp, 10 predicted proteins | sample BB_6_MG_FD_140343 | JGI IMG/M metagenome (GOLD analysis project Ga0193955, IMG submission 140343) | Microbial mat bacterial communities from the Broadkill River, Lewes, Delaware, United States - BB_6_MG | ecosystem: Environmental > Aquatic > Freshwater > River > Microbial mats | place: USA... | reverse complement strand
TGATATGGTCCAGAGAATACCGAAAACCGGGACCAGTTGCAGTACGCCGACCCAGGAATGAATCAAAGGAAGCAGGGTCATCATGACCCCGCCCGTCCACTGGACCGGCAGGTCAAAATTTAAACGCCGTAAGAGGCTGAAGGTTGCCCATCCGTTTAGACAAAGAGACAGGATAAGTAAAAAATTATAGGCAAGGATTCGGTTGCCTGTGGCCCATATAATCGGCGCTGCGATAATGCTCAGAGGCATGGGTTCGGAAAAGGCAAAGGCTCCTTTTTGGGGATAAAAGATAGGCGCGTCCCAATACCCCGAATAGCCGGAGGCTGCGCTTTGGGAGTTCCACCACACGGTCCAGACGTTGAACAGAGGAACCGTTGAACTCGTCTCCATTCCCATGGGCAAACTGTCGGCAGGCGCCGTAGCAAGGGGCCAGGTGGAAGCCAGTGAGAGAATGAGTAAAACGGCAGGCACAGCCATATGCCGTGCCTGCCGTTTCAGGTTATTGAATTTCAAAAGTGCAGGTTGCAAGGAAGCTTTCCACATCACACATTTCAGGATCTTGGTAGGGCTCTTTGTGGTTAACTTTGATCAGCCATGCCCCAGGGGCCAGAATGCGGATTTTCCCCATCCCTTGTTTATCCGTACTGGCTGCATACGCATAGACACCATTCTCGGTTGAGAATCCGCCGTAAGTTGCCAGAAATTCAGTTTTAAACGGCTTGCCGCGAAGCAGAATCTTGATGGGCAGATAGTCGCCGGGGCGCAGTGTCAAGGGGTTGGCAAGGGGAATAATTTCCAGGTCATGGCCCACCACGGTATCCACCTTGCCGCCAACCTCGCCCACGTTGGCAACAGCCTTCATGTATGAGTGGTAATACCCTGAGCTGAGCACGTTCTTTAATCCCTTTTTGGGTTGGCGCTTATAGCCTTCGGTGGTTTTAGTGAAAAAAGAGGCTTGGCGTTCTGCTGCCAGGACATAACCGCCTTCTTTGGTCAAGGGGCTTGGGGAGGTGAATTGAATTCCGGAGAGTGCCGTGACAACCGTTTTATCTCCCGTGTTCGGTCCAAAAATAACCGTATCCTTCAGATCTTCCCCGTTCATGAAGCCGGACAGGGGAAAGCGGTGCCCGAAGCCGATGACCCATTTTAGAGGTCTGTTTGCGTCTATGGCGCCGTCCTCTATAATAAGCCAGGGGAAGTGTGCCTGGACCGGCGTGCAGGTAAAAAATGAGAGGGCCAGTGCGGCAAACGCCACCATCCAAATATGATTTTTTCGATTTTTTTTCATTTGTCTTCTCCTCAGTTTAAAAGATTTTTATTAAAATTCCATGTCAAGGCCGAGCGTAATGGTTCTGCCCGTGCGCTGGTAACGGTCATTTCCCTTGTCTGAATCAAAAATGTTATCGACTTCCAGTGTGAGTTTGGATACCTGGCCGACCCGTTTGAACAGTTTCCCGTCAACGACCACATGTGCGTCCTGTACACGTGTATTATCGTCATCTGTATACTGATCCGAGTTGTACTGGAGTGTGCCGCTGATCCCCAATCCCCAGGGGACATATTCATAGGCAGGAGTAATGGTGAATGAATGGGTCGGGGTATAGGTCAACTCGTTGCCTGTGGATTCGTCTTCGGAATCGGTATAGGTGTAGCCGAACAAGACCGAACAGTTGTCATTTAGATAAAATTGTGCCGTTACCTCTATGCCTTGGACCATGGCTTCTTCAACATTTTCGTAGATATAAAGGTCTGCGCCTTCATAGGTTTGGCCGGTCCGGTCTGTGACCACCATGTTGTCTACGTCGTTTCTGAAATAAGCCAGGCTGGTTATCAATCTGTCGTCCAGCATCGTGTGTTCAATACTCAGTGAATAGCCGATGGACTCCTCCGGCTCCAGGTCAGGGTTGGAGGAAATCCAGAACGGAGAGTGGTAGAACGGGACATCGTAATACAATTGACGTATGGTCGGGGATTTGAACGATTTGCCCACCGACGCCCGCAGGGTGGTACCCTCTGTGAGGCGGTACATGGCGCTTAATTTGGGGTTGAAGGAATCTCCGAACGTGGAGTGGTCGTCATACCGAATGCCGGGGACCAGGACCAGTTTTTCGAAAAGGGTCCATTCATCCTGCAGGAATATGCTGAAGGTATCAACGTCTTCTACCACCGTGGTCCGGGTCGTGGTGCCGCTGCTGCTGTTGTCCATGATATAGTCGATGGACTGGCGTTGGAATTCAATGCCGGAGGTGACAACATGGTTTGCCGGCGCATGCCAGGTATACTGAAGTTCTGCCTGGTCGAACCCGATGTCTCCGGACCGCGTGGAGGTGCTGAAGTCATCAACGTAGTGATAGCCCTTGAATATGAACTGATGGCTGGGTGAAAGCGTATAGTCAAAGCCTGCGGCAATACGGTAGCTGTCTTCTTCCGGGCCGCTTGTGTCCTCCCTTTTGAAGTTGCTCAGTTCTCCTTTTAACCAGCCTTTGGCCGTATCCGTAAAATCAACATCCAGTTTCCCCATGACAGAGTCCCGGTTATTTTCATAGGGACTTAGGCTGGTCCCTTCCGAATCTTCATGGGAATAGTGAATCAAAAATCCCATATCCTCGTTGATTTTGCTGCCGGTATACGCGTAAGCGGTGCGTGTGTAACGGTTACTTCCATAATCCGTGGGGGAGGTTACGGCATCCGTATAGTAATTTTTGCCCTTGGATACCTTATACCACCCATATTTTACACCGGCTCCGGCCGTGGCCTTGTCGGGAACCTTTTTGGTAATAATATTGATTACACCGGCCATGGCATCGCTGCCGTAAAGAACAGATGAGGGGCCTTTTACAATTTCGATCCGCTCTATCATGGAGACGGGGATCTGGTTCAGACCCACGGCATATTCTCCGTGGGCACCGCTCTGGCTGCTGCCGTGGATTCTCTGGCCGTCAATGAGGATGAGACCATAGCCGTTGTTGAAACTCAAACCTCGCAACCTGGCCCGGGAAGAGGCACCACCGAAAATATCGTCATTCCCTCCAACGGAAAAGCCGGGGACAGTTTTTACAAGATCACTTACTGTCTGTGCATTGCTTTGCTCAATATCCTCGCGTGTGATCAAAACGGTTTCTACGGGTGAGTCTTTAACCGCATGGGGGGTGCGTGTGCCTATGACCACGACCTCGTCAAGCCTGGTGGTTGACTCGTTTTCTTCTGCCCAAAGACCACCCGGCAAAAGTATCAGTGCCAGGGCGATCAACAATCCAACGTGTGTTTTGTGCATGTTTTCTCCTTCTCTCCTTTTGTCGTATTTAACGGGCTGAACGGTCATGGGATCCAGATCTAAACCTGCCGTATAGACAATCCAGCCGGAGACTATGGCACGACCATGAAGCCCAATTCCCCTTTGCCGCACAGACTGCCGTATATCCACCACGGATTATAGGTGGATATCTGCCTGGCACAGAGGGATTAATAATTGATTGGGTGGGCCGTATCTGGTGGGTTGAAGGCCTTGGCCGGGTCAAACGGATCACAAAAAAAGCCAAGCATCAATCACAAGAACGACCAAGACCTTCATGGCCTTGTTGGAAAGGTTTACTTCTCTATTTTACAATACGTGGGCCTTGTATTTAGCGTGTATTACAATCTCCATACTGATTTTTCAGAAACAATAATGTTCAATGGCCGCATTCCTTGCGACCGCTGCCCCGTCTGGATTTCCAGCCAAAGAGAACGCCCCACACCCCAAAGATCAAAGACAGCCCGCAAATGATTTGTAAATAGCGGTTTGTACCATTGGGTAAAGACGCAGCAACTGCTTTTTGCTGGGCCTGGTGGGCTTCCCGGGCAGAGGATTGTGACGGTTCTTTGTCGGGCTCAACCGGGAAATCCAATGTCAGCCGGTGCCCCATACCATCGCTGACTATGACATTCCATGTACCGGGAATGTCCGTGTTGATCACAAACGTGCCGTTTCGATCCGTACGGCCGCTTTGAAACGGAAGGGATGTCTCCGGTGCCATGATTTCAACCTTTGCGTAGCTCATCGGTTCTCCGTCATCATACATGGCAGTGAGGCAATAGGCCTTAACTTCATTTACGGTTCCCATAACGCCGTGGCACCATCCCAGGGAACTGCTTAACAAGGCAATCAGCACGCCTGAAAGTAACATTGTAACCGGTTTCATTTTCTCGACTTTGCTCCAGTAGGCAAAAATAGTTCGTTATTTCCATGGGTTTGCCTGGGTTTCAGCGTTCCATAAACAAAAAAAGCCATAAAAGTATAGGTAATCTTCCTAAACCTTCATGGCTTTATTAACGATAAACGTCGGTCGCTTCAAACGACAGGCTGTGTATAAATAAATCAGTTGCTTTGGGCCTGCTCAATCATCAATGCTGCAAAAAGACTTCGGTCTTTAATTTTTTTATTTACCTGCAGCACACCTAAAAATGCGGTGATAAAAGAGTTGCCTTTATCTGTCCATATTTCTCAAACTGCGAAATCATGAATTAGGTGCTTTTATATTTCTAAAACATGAAAAGTCAACTCTTTTTACGTTTGTGATAAAATTATTTACTTGGGTTCCCGGCAAAAACAGGGCGTGCTGATATATGGTTTAAACAGGCCGGCTGGTTCCTTTTTGTCCAGGATCTGCCGGGGATCAAATGTTGATCAATTCAGTCTGCCCTGTTAGGCTGGCATCGTTTTAAAACACCCTTGCAGAATATATCGGGTGGCTTGATTATTAAATGAAAGGATATCACGGATGCCGATAATAAACTGAAAGTTTTGGGGAAACAGCATCAGTGAAGAAAAGAGATCCGTTATATGAAAAAAGCAGCAACGGACAATGTCGAACATATTTTTGAAAAATCTTATATCAGTCATAAAGACGGTCGATTTTCCGAGGCGGAAAACGGCTACAGGCGAATCCTGGAGATAAAACCGGAATGGGGACAGGCCATGAGTGCGCTGGGAATTCTGTACCTGGATCAGGATTTGCCGGACAAAGCGCTGCCTTTATTTGAAAAGGCAGCGGGTCTTAATCCGCCGGACCTGTCTGCATGTTATCAATTGGGCCGGTTGAAACAGATGGCCAATGATCATCAGGGCGCGATTCCTTTATATCAGCAAATGCTTGAACAGCAGCCCGAGGCCGGTTTAGTATGGAATAATCTGGGTGTGGCCTACCGGGAAACCGGAAACGGGGAGGAGGCCATGGAAAGCTTTCGTGCCGCTGTCCGGTTCGCACCTGAAATGGCTCAGGCATGGAATAATCTGGGTGTGGCATTGGATGAAAAGGGGCAGGTAGAGCAGGCGTTAAATGCATACCAAAAGGCCATTGAACTTCATCCGGATTATGTCTCCCCCCACTTGAACAGCGGGATCATACTGCAAAAACTTGACCGGTTCGAAAAGGCTGAAACCCATTACCGCCAGGTGCTTGACATCCAACCTGAAAATGAAATCGCAACATTTATGCTCCAGAGTATCGGCGGGGAGGAGTCTACCCCTGACGCCGAACCGGTGGATCATGTCCGCAGTATTTTTGACCAGTGTGCGGAAGATTTTGAGGGTAGTCTGGTTGAAGAACTGGAATATAAGACTCCGGAGCGATTGTTCCGTCTGGTGCAGCCCTATTTGACTGAAAATATGGAGATCCTGGATCTTGGCTGCGGCACGGGGCTTGGTGCGGTGCTGTACCAGCCCTTTGCAAAACGCCTGACCGGGGTCGATGTGTCGGAAAAGATGCTTGAAAAAGCGGCGGAAAAGGAAATTTACAGCCACCTGGCGGTGTTTGACATTTTGCAGGCATGGTCATTTCCCATGAAATTTGATCTGATCTACAGTTCGGATGTCTTTGTCTATTTCGGCAGTTTGGATCATATTATCCAATCGGCGGCCGCAGCGCTTGTACCGGGTGGAAAAATTGCATTCTCCGTGGAAAAACTAAAAGATGATTTAAAAGACTATGCGCTTTACCCCAGCGGGCGGTATGCACATGCCCAAAAATATATTCAGACCTGTCTGGAGCGGTATGGATTTAAAGCGCTGGCATTGGACTGCACAAATATCCGGATGCAGTCGGGTAATCCGGTCAAGGGGGTTTTGGTTGTGGCGGAAAAATACAATTCGTTTTAGCATATTGATTCCAACGTATTTTGTTTATAGGATAGGGCTTTAAAAAATCTTTACCGGAGGTAAAGTTTCATGAATCGAAATTTGATCCACCCCTCATTTTTATTATTGCTGGTGTTTTTTATTTCAGGCGTTTTTCTGGTGATGATAAAATCTTTTCTCATGGCCATTCTGCTGGCAGGCATTTTTTCAGCCTTGGCATATCCCTTGTACCAGCGGCTTAATAAATGGCTCAAGGGCAGGCAGGCTGCGGCCTCGGGCATCACCATCCTGATTATTGTTTTTATCGTGCTGCTGCCTTTAAGCGGGCTGTTGGGCATTGTCACCAGCCAGGCCATCAAGGTGGGCCAGACCGCAACGCCCTGGGTCCAGAAACAATTGGCGTCGCCAGTGGCCATTTCCCAGTGGCTGGAAGGTTTGCCGTTTTACGATCAGGTAGAACCCTACCGGGAAACCATCTACACCAAGGCTGGTGAACTGGTGGGGGCTGCAAGTGAGTTTTTTGTCAACGGGCTCCAGGCCGCCACCATGGGCACGATCAATTTTTTATTTATGGTGGCCATTTTATTGTACACCATGTTTTTTTTCCTCATGGACGGAGATCGACTGTTGGATAAAATTTTGTATTATATGCCCCTGGAGGATAGGGATGAACGACGCCTTCTTGACCGATTTACCTCTGTGGCACGCGCCACCATCAAGGGAACGGCCATCATCGGTGTTGTCCAGGGCGGCGCGTCGGGCATTGCATTTGCCGTGGTGGGCATTCACAGCTCTGTTTTCTGGGGCGCCGTCATGACGGTGCTGTCCATTATACCGGGCATCGGCACCGCCCTGATCTGGATACCGGCAGCGCTCTGGCTGGCTGCCCAGGGCATGTGGTTCAGGGCCGGTGCCCTGATTATTTTCTGCGGCCTGGTTGTCGGCAGTGTTGATAATCTTTTGCGGCCCAGGCTTGTGGGCAAAGATACGGAGATGCACGACCTGTTAATTTTATTTTCCACTCTTGGCGGTATTGCCATGTTCGGTATTATCGGCATCATCATCGGGCCGATTATTGCCGCATTGTTTGTCACCATCTGGGATATTTACGGCGTTGTTTTTAAAGATGCCCTGCCGAAGGTGGGGGCACAAGGTAAACCATGAGACACGAATGTTATTTTTGCCATATCAGGACCATTGAAAAACTGATTGATAAGTTCAAGCCGGATGAAAAAGTGGCCCAGAATTTTATATTGTCGGTCCACAACCTGATCGAAGCGAACTGGGACCTTTCAAATCCCCAAATGGCCACTGAAATTCACCGCATGGCCAAGGGGCATCTTCACAATACCAACCTGTATGCCGAAGAGAAATTAAAGGCCAATGATATCCTTCTTAGTTCATATTCACATTGGCAAACCATCGTCAATGAGAGCCAGAATCCTTTTTTCACAGCCGCAAAACTGTCGGTGATCGGCAATATCATTGATTATGGCGCCCAAAGTGTTAAAGATGATATATCCGGTCAGATTGACTCTTTTTTCCGGAAAGATTTAAAAGTTGATATGACACAAGACCTAAAAAACGAAATCAATAAAGCCGAAAACATTTTATATCTGGGCGATAATTGCGGAGAGATCGTTTTTGATCGATTGTTCATTGAAACAATGAATCACCCAAACATTACCTTTGCGGTACGCGGGAAACCCGTAATCAACGATGCAACACTTGAAGATGCAAATCAGGTGGGCCTTTGCAACGTTTGCCGGGTTATTTCCAATGGGTTTGATGCGCCGTCAACACTCATGGAATTTTGCTCGGACGAATTTACGGAGGCGTATCATAATTCCGATCTTGTCATATCCAAAGGGCAGGGCAATTTTGAAGGCCTGATGGAAAGTCGTCATCCCAATGAATTTTTCCTCTTAATTGCGAAATGTCGACCCATAGCAGATTTACTCGGTGTCAGTAAAAACGATATGGTGGTTTTAAAATCAGACCATAGTTGATGCCCGCCGTTCGATCTAAGGGGGGCGGTTAATCAATTATAAGAATTTGTAGATCACATACATTGGTGTTGGTCGGCCCGGGTTTGAACAGATACCCTGTCCGATCAAAGTAGGTGTATGAATCATTTCTGCCCAGATATTCATTAATATCCAGACCTGCCTTTTTTCCGGCTTCCAGAACGGCCTGGGAGGCAAATGCCCCGGCTGCATCCGTGGGGCCGTCATTGCCGTCGGTGGCCCCGGCGAGAAAAAACGTGTTTTCAATTCCATCAGAATGGGCGTCAAGTTCTCTAAGAAAGGCAAGCGCCATCTCCTGGTTTCGCCCGCCTTTGCCGTTTCCTTTGATGGTTACCGTGGTTTCTCCGCCGGCAAGCACGCAGGTTGGCCGCTTGGTTGGCAGGTTCCCAAGGGCGATATCCTGGGCCATGCCGGAAAAGACTCTGGCAATTTCCCGAGCTTCGCCGGTGATCCGGGAACTTACTACCAAGGTATTATAACCAAGGAATTCGGCTGTTTGCCGGGCGGCATTCAGGGCAGACAAATTATTACCCAAAAGGACGTTGTGAACCTTTGAAAAAATTTCATCATCCGTGAGCCGCTTTTTGCCGGGGCTTTGCTGCGCTTCGGATTCGAGCAGTTTGGCGACCCTTGACGGCAGCCGGGCGGCCAATTCATATTTTTTTATGATGCCCAGAACCTGGTTGACAGTGGTGGTATCCGGTGCTGTGGGCCCCGAGGCAATGGCGCTGAGGTCATCGCCCACCACATCGGACAGGATCAGATTCACGGATGTGGCCGGGTACATGTGCCGGGCAAGTTTCCCGCCCTTGACCCCGGACAATAGTTTTCTTACTCGATTGATTTCGTTAATGTCGGCACCGCAGGCCAGCAGCAGTTCCGTGGTTTCCCGCTTGTCGGTAAGGGTGATGGATTGCCCCGGGCATGCAAGAAGCGCAGATCCCCCTCCTGAGATCAGATTGATGAACAGGGTTGTTTCATCCCCTTTTTGGGCGATATCAATAATCTGCTGTGCTGCCAGACGGCTGTTTTCGTCCGGGACCGGGTGGGCGGCTTCAATGATGTCAATGTGGGTTAAGGTGTCGGTGTGTCCTGTTTTTACTGAGATGAGTCCTCCGGACAGCCTGGCTCCAAGGATCTCTTCCATCGCCTTTGCCATGGGCGCTGTGGCCTTACCTGCCCCAATTACATATATTTTTTTAAATTTGCCCAGGGAAAGACGCATTTGCCGGTCGTCAAGACGGATATTGAGGGTACTGTCGTCCAGGGTTACCCTTGACTGAACCATGGTATAGGGATCAACCCGATCAATGGCAGCCTGGTATATGGTTTTCAAATCAGAAAATGGGTGCGACGCATTCATGGGGTTTTCCTTGGGGACTTAACAGTTTTAAATTTCGACCTTTTTGATTGCATAGGCCAGAATGATGCCGACAACACTGCCTAAAGCCAGGTTGGCGGAAAGGGTTAGGGCGAAGATGATCATAATGACAAACAATTCATTTCGGGTATGCATGTCGCTGATGGTCAAGGCAAGCTGGCCGCCGGCAAAGACCAGCAGCACACCGAGGATGGACATGGGGATCAAAAAGAGCACATAAAGAAATCCCGCCCCCAGAACCAGGGCAAGGCCTGCCATGATCCCGCCGATAATCAGGTTTGATCCGGCGGTTTTGGCCCCGAACCGGTAATGTGCGGCAAGCCCGCCTGCCCCGTGGCACACTGGCATTCCCCCGAACATAAAGCTTAAAAGATTGCCAACAGCCATGGAAAAGCACAATGCCGTGTAGGTCATTTTTTTTGCATTGTCCCCAAAATAGTCCTTGGAAAGATCGGCCTGGGCGATGACGGCATTGCCTAAGGTCATGGGAATCTGGGGAAGCACCACGGCAAACAGGGCAAAGGTAAAATCCGGCAGGGCAGGCAATCCATGGGGAAAGAGCCGGGGAAAATAGAGACCAGGTTTAAGGGTGTCAAGACCTTCTTTTGTGCCCAAAATCAAACCCAAGAACAGGCCCAGGGCAATCACAATCAGGGCTGCCGGCAGTTTTTTATTGTTTAAAAAGACCAGGGTTACAACGATACCGCAGATGCCGATGATCACAGTGATGGGGATTGTGCCTGCATACTGGATTCTCAGGTAGGGTTCGGCAACCTGCTCCGCCCCTTTGAGCAGGGCCTTGCCCAGGATCATTTTCATCCCCTTGATCATGAGCAAAAGCCCTGTGGACAATTGAATGCCCCGAATGACCGATCGCGGGATGTATTTGCTGAATTTGTCCATGGATCCTGTGGCGCCGATCAACACAAGGCAGACGAACATCAAAAGTGCCGATGCCTGGATCTGGTCGGCCGTCATCGCAGTGGCGATGGCATAGGTGCCGATCACCTTCATGGGTTGAACCGGCACGGTGATACCGTAATAGACACCGCCCACAATGTAGAACAGGCCCATGGAAAAAAACAGCCCGACAGGGTCCAGGCCGTTAACCAGAATCATGCCCAGGGCGATGGGCAAAATGGTGCCGAGATCCCCCATGGCGCCTGCAAATTCATTTCTGTTAAATAGGTATTTGGGTAGCCGGGTTTCCATATCTTTTCTTTTATCTTAAAACCTGTGTAAATTGTACGGATTTTGTGCTTACATTACAGGGCGAATCCGGGCATGTAGAAATCAAATCAGCCCATGGCGGTTATATCAAAATTTTAATACGTTGTTAAAGTGCTTTTATGTTTTATCGTGATTTGCGTACCGGCAAAGATAGATCAGATTGACAGATGGCTGTGACATCCTCTGTTGTTCATCATCTGACAATACCCCGGGTTCAGACGGGATTTCTTATTTGATCCAGCAGGTCCCGCAGCAGGTGTTTGGCCTTTTGAACGTAGGCGTCCGGCAACAGATCTTTCATGGCTCTGTCGTCTGAAAATCGCATGAGCATGGCCTGGGCAAAGTATTTGTTGCTCATATAAAACTGGGTAAAATGGGGGGCGTTGGGTTTGGGTTGGGAAATAACATAGGTGTTGAAAAATATCCGGTAAAAGGCGCGTTGGGGACGGTAATGGACGGCAAATGCCTGGAGTCGCCTGGTAATCTCCGGAACGGCTTCTCTGGGCGGCACTTTTGTGAGGGCATATTCCCTGAGGGTTGAAAAGCTTTTTTCCATAAGGACGGCCCGTATGCTGACCATGATTTCCCGATCTGTGTCATGGGTGACGTCACAAATCATGTCACAAAGATTTAAAACCGCATCCAGGGAGTCAAAACCTGTTTTACGTATCAAAGCGATAAAGGCCTGCTTTACCTCCTTTTTTTTATCCAGAAGCCGGGCGTTATCCAGATCAAGATTTTCAATGGCCCGCCGGATTTCAAACAACGCACTTTCCACCCACGCCAGGCTGTCAATGATCTTATCTTTCTCCATGGATACCAGTTCGATTCTTTTGATCAGTCCCTTGAACATCTGCTGGAAGAGATTATCGACCGGCGGGTGGTAGGCCGGGTTCTGTGTAAATTCCCGGCAGAAGCGTGTAATGTGGGGCAGGCTGAACAAAAGATCCATTCTGTACCTCAGGGCGGAAACCGCAACCTGGTGGGGCATGTCTCCCGATTCAAGGGCCTTGGGCCATATTTCAAAAAACAGCCACAGCATATTTTGCCTCAGTTTGGAAAATGTCTCGCCGATGATGGACCGAATGGGAATGTCTATAATTTCACTCAACCGATACGCCAGCGCCAGAAAACGGTCCATCTTTTTTAATAGCCCAAAGATTGCCGTATCCAGCTTTTCCATGGTTTTGACGTACTCTTTCTTATTCTCCTGGCCGGTGACGATTCGGGCACGGGTAAAAAGCAGCTTGGTGAACATATCATTGTATCCGGCGATCTCCTGCCGGGATTTATTGGTAATTGTGCCCAGGGTGTCTTTTTCCATGCTCGGCAGTCTGGCCCCGGCCAGCCGGCAGACCAGGTCAGCGTCATTAATATCGTCGATATATTCAAACCACGGTTTGTCCTGGGCCAGACTGAAAATCAGTCCTTTGAGGGTGTTGGATACCAGCCGCTTGTAATCTCTGCCTGCGGTGCTTTGCTTTATAATAGACTGCATATCGGGGTTGACCAGGCTGTCGTTCTGATTCCCCAGATTGGATTTTACCAGGTTAAAATAGGTGATGATCACATTGGTGGTGAGCAGCTCAATGGTGGTTTTATTGTCTGCTTCCTGGATGTCCTCCTGGGAAATGCTGACCCCTAAATCAAACGAGACCGCCGGTAGATCCTCAATCAAGGTTTTAAACAGTGCATGCAGGGCCTCGATATGCTGGTCCGGCAGTACAAATGGCGTTTTTTCCATCTCTTCGAGGAAAAAGCGGGTAATACGTTTGATGGGGACAAGGGGATATCCATTTTCGTCTTCGGGGTATTTTTTGATGGGGGTCAACCCCTCGGCCCCTTTCCGCATGATGGCAGGCATGTCATGGGTATATAGCCTGTCCCGGAACGCCTGGACTTTATTTTCGTCTAATATTGTCAACGATCTCTATTCCCAATTCCATGTCCTCATCTGTGGTGACAAGGGTTTGAAGGATTTTTACGTTATTTCTGGCTTCAAGGATTTCCGTTGATGCCTCCGGACCTTTAATGATGGTTCCCGGAATGACCCTGCCTGAGACAATTGCCTGGGAGACACCTGGGTTTTGCTGTTGCCACCGGGTAAAATTGCTTTGTTCTCCTCTTAGTCGTTCAAGGGTGGTTTCCAGCTGTTTTAATTCATCTTTGAATTTTTTGCGTTGTTTTTTCTTTTTCTCAATACGGTCAAGCAGATGGTTCAGCTCTTTGTCTAAACGCACCAGCAACCGGCTGTTTACCTGTATCTGGGATTTGAGTCCCCGTACGGTGGGGTCTGCCTGTTTTTTTGATAACACAAAGTTTTCGTGTCTGGCCCTGTCGATTTCGTGGATCAGTGCCGATGTGTTTATGGTGTCCCGGGAAAGATCCTCGAGCTGGGCATCAAGTTTCTCCTGGATAAATGCCTGTTCGTCCGTGGCATGCACGATTCGATCCTTGATGTTTTTCAATTCCCGGGCGGTGAAGGCGTCCACACCAAAGGTTACGATGTTGGGCGTGGACTTTTCGGTACCCAGGTGCTGGGTAATCAGACCTTTGTTGCAGGTGATCTCAGAAGAGATGACTTCTCCGGTTTTGATGATTACGGCGCCGGAGGTTATGATCCGACTGTCCATGATCTCTTTGTCGACGATGAGGTTGCCAAGGCAGAAAATGGTTGAATTCTGAATGAATCTTATATTGACATTGCCCCAGGCATATACAAAACCGCCGATCATTCCGTTGAGAACCGTCACATCTCCCGAGGCCCGTATCTCCCCGCCGTCCACGGTTCCCACCCGGATCTCATGGCCCACGGCTTTGAATCCCGACTTCAGTGTGCCTTTGATAATGATATTGCCTTCATAATTAATGTGCCCGGTTTCGTAGTTAACATCAGCGGGCGCCGTAAAGGTATGGCTCACTTCCACTTTGTTTGATGGGTCAAGTCCCGGGGTACCGGTGATTTCGGCATAGAGTTCAAGTCCGTCCGATGAACTGATCACCCCTTTGCCGGATTTCAAGGCTACATCTGCCACGGTGGGTACGTTAATCACCTCTTTAAATATGTTTTTTCCCTCGCGGGCATCGATCAAGGGGATTTTTTTTGCCAGCAGGCAGCCTTTTCTCACCCGGGGAATGGGCCCTCTTTCTTTGAAATCTATGTTGCCGTCTTCATCAATCCCGCCGGCCTTAAGGTAATCTGTTTCAAAAAAATATTCGATCCTGGCATCCTTGCCCCGTACCGGTTCAGTCCCTTGGGCGACCTTGAAGGGGTTGGTTTTGAATCCTGAGGAGTTTATGAATTTTTCCAATTCGGATACGCCCACCAGACCGTAAACGATGCCGTTGTCTTCCAGCTGTTCAAGGATTTTTTCGGCGGAGACTGTGTCCATGAACATATCGGTTTTGCGTATAAATGCGGCCATACCCGTCGTATCAACTGTCAGCTGTACGCCGCAGGTAAGCTCTCTGTCCAGGGTGTAGTCTATTAGCGGAGGCGGCGGTTCCGCCTGTTGGGGTTCAGTGGTTGCTTCCGGGGGGGCTGGTTTGGTTGTTTTGGGGGCGGGCTGTTTTCCTTGAAGCTGCTGTTCAATCTGCTGGCATTGTTCCTGGTTTAGTATTTGGTCTTGTATCCATATTTTACTGAGAAGTTCCGGCTGTCTTTTTTCAGCAATCTTGTTTGTCTGCCGGGTCATCTCTCCTGTGAACTGTTCTTTGGTGACAAAACCCAGATCAACCGCACAATTTCCAAATCTTTGATTTTTTTGGATGGTTTTTAAGGCAGCATAGCTGGCCAGAAGCTGTTTCATCTGCTTGTCGGTGAGAAACTTTTCCCGTTCAAAATAATTCTTTAACGCAAGATCAATATTTTTTGCGTCGCGACATGCTTCCAGCGCCTGTGCGCATTGGGCCTTTGTAATGAATTTTTTTTGTAAGGCAAGTTTTTCTAGCATATAGATCGTCGCATAAATGAAAAATCATATTGCTGCAGCATACCAGGCGGTCTGCAGTTAAAAACGGTGTTATGTATCAAGATTTTGCAAGATTGGAGATCAACTTTCCTATTGTGGCGCATCAGGGGTAAAACTGCAAGAAAAAACTAAAGATCCCGGCAACTTTGGGTAAAATCAGAGGCATTTCGAAAAAATCGCCGGGCGTTTGAAATGATATCCCCTTTAACGTTTTTACGATGACGGCATCCTTATATTTATCGGTCTTTTTAGCCGGTTTTTACGGTAATAAATATTTGACAAACCCCGCTGTTTGGATTTATTACCAGTGTTAGACTGCCGCCTTGGGGCGGCCGGTGAGAGATATCTGCATCATTATCTTAATTTTAGAGCCAATGCGAAAAAAGGCTCAAATACATGCATTTGAGAAAAACACGGTCCACTGGGTGTGGAAATATATAAAAATTGGGCAGGTCTGCAATGATGCGTTGTTTTTGTTAAGAAACGCGAAAAAATGTAAAAGAAAATTGGACAATTGGTTCGGACTTTTATATTAACTATTGCAAATATTGTCGGCAGGCAGCAGGGAGTAAATTTTGCTGCTTGTCAGATCTTCTAAAAGAGGGACAAACTTAAAGAGGGACAAACTAATGGAATTTAACTATGAACCCATGTTTCCGTTGAAAAAGGATGCAACGCAGTACCGCCTGTTGACCAAGGATCATGTCCGGGTCCGGGAGTTTGAGGGCAAGGATGTGGTCATGGTGGAGCCCGTTGCATTGACTCTGCTGGCCGAAGCCGCATTTAAGGATGTGGCCCATTTATACCGGGCTGAACATCTGGCCCAGGTGAAGGCTGTTATTGATGACCCTGAAAGTTCTGACAATGACCGTTATGTAGCCCTGGAACTTCTAAAAAACGCCGTAATTTCTGCTGAAAAAGTCTATCCCATGTGCCAGGATACCGGCACCGCGATCATCATGGGCAAAAAAGGCCAGCAGATCTGGACCTGGTCCGAAGATGAGCGTGAATTGTCCAAAGGCGCCTTTGACGCCTATACAAAAAACAATTTGCGGTATTCCCAGAATGCGCCGCTCACCATGTACGACGAAGTAAATACCAAAAATAATATGCCTGCCCAGGTGGAGGTCGCCGCAGTCCAGGGTGATGAATATAACTTCCTGTTCATGGCAAAAGGCGGCGGTTCTGCCAATAAAAC